>JAEIGA010005686.1_pt1 | contig 18989 bp, 21 predicted proteins | sample 9270691 | NCBI WGS metagenome assembly JAEIGA01 (sample SAMN17057246, study PRJNA624740) | gut metagenome | biome: biome; isolation source: fecal sample | host: Bos grunniens | place: China: Xizang | collected 2019 | reverse complement strand
TATCTTTCCGCTGACGTCAAGGAAGATCATGCGCTGACGATCGTAAGCAGGACTGCTTACTCCAGCGGTGACCGTGCAAAGGTCAACTGCTACGGTGCGGATGATGTCCGTGAAGGCGTTGCGATCATGTGGCATGAAGGTGCGGATGTTTCCATCACAGGCAACTCCACAAACCCGACACGTTTCCAGCACCCTGTTGCAGGAACCTACAAGAAGGAACGCTGGGAAGCCGGCAAGAAATACTTCTCCGTAGCTTCCGGCGGCGGTACAGGACGTACTCTGCATCCCGACAACATGGCAGCAGGTCCTGCTTCCTACGGTATGACAGATACACTTGGCCGTATGCACTCTGACGCGCAGTTCGCAGGTTCTTCCTCTGTTCCGGCGCACGTAGAGATGATGGGCTTCCTCGGCGCAGGCAACAACCCGATGGTCGGTATGACTGTTGCTGTTGCAGTTGCTGTACAGGAAGCAATGTCCAAGTAAACACAATATTCTGATCAGTTTCAGACTATAAAGGCTCTCGAAAATTCGGGAGCCTTTGCTTTCGGTAACCGACACAATTTTCGCAAAATGATGAAAATGCTCCGGCACTTGTTGCTTTTATGAAGGTGATTCCGGCAGGTATATTCACGGCCACTCATTGTACGGATCAGGGAAACATATCGATATAGATCTGAGTGATCTCCTTGATCTGTTCAGTGTTCATATGATCCAGTTCCGATTGATAAGCAAGGTCCAGGAACCGGTTGTTCCAGAGTATTGTTTCTCCTTCACGAAGGCATTTTGAAAAGACCCGGCAGTCATATTTCAGTGCTTCCGCAGTATACCGTTCACCGATAAAGCCTTCCTGTTCATACAGCAGTACAGCATTGTGATTACCGGTGTAATCCGTATACAGGCGCAGATGTCCGAAACCTTCAGCCCTTGCCATGTCCATCGTCTTTTCCAGCAGGATTCTCCCGTATCCTTGTCCGCGGTGTTCCGGCAGGATGCCGAACCAGCCCAGCCATACCGTATCCGGATCATCATCGTAGTAATACAGTCCTGTGATACCGATATACGCACCGTTCATTTCTGCCAGCCAGTATCTGACGTGGTGATCCGGATAGGCAAGCCCGGTCTTTTCCATGAACAGATCCCGGCCCAGGGAAGCCAGAATGTTCAGCGTGCCGTTCTCTTCCGGAAAGATGGTGTTCTGGATATTGATAGCCTTCCGGAAATTTGTTCTGTCTGCAATTATCAGCCGGATTAATCCGTTAATGCCCGGTTCATAAACATTACTGGCTATTTTGTTGCTTTTTATATGCATATCATCCAACATATTGAATCCGCTCCCTGTAAATTCATCATAACAGTAATATCGTGTGTATGACCGCAGTGATCAGCTTTCTTCCGGATACCGGATTGTTGGCGTGCATAATGCTGATGTCGTTGATGAGCCTGGCAGAACTGCTGGCAGTCCGCAGGCAGTCCTTCGAATGATCCGCAACTGCTGAACTGCATATCGTATATTATTGATAAGACAGAGAAGAGACTTCAAACGAGGTCTCTTTTCTTCATTCGGCAGACCGGAAAAAACGTATTTACCGGGCAGGCAGGATGCGTCCTGCCTCTGTCAGACACAGGTGCTTACATTCCTGTGTTATGATATGAAAAAGGAATCTATATGGCGCTGGAGATCAGTATAAAACAGATCCAGACAGTATCACAGCGTGTGATCCAGACCAACCGGATCCTTCAGCTGACTGCCCGTGAACTGGAACAATACATACAGGAAGAGTCGGAAAACAATCCGGTCATTGAATTTGTTGAGGATCCCGGATATTCCGGTTTTTCACAGCGCTCCGGTGCTTCCGAAGAAGAGAACGGGGATTTCTGGGATATATCGGATACCAGGATCACTGTCCAGGAACATCTGCTGTCGCAGATCACGCAGCCGCTCTCGCCTAAGGAACGGATCGTTCTGGATTATCTCCTGAATTCACTGGATGATAATGGATATATGCGGGCGGACCTTTCAGAAACAGCTTCGCGTCTGGCTGTGAACATATCCACAGTATCCGGAATGCTTGAACTGATCCAGAGTCTGGAACCGGAAGGCATCGGTGCCAGGGATCTCAGTGAATGCCTGCTGATCCAACTGAAACGGCAGGGATATACAGATGAAAAACTGCTGCTGTTTGTGAGTTCATGCCTGGACCTGCTGGCGGAAAACAAAATGAGAAAAATCAGGGAAATGCTGAAATGCTCCGATGAAGATATCCGTGATTATGTTGATATCATCCGGACATTGGATCCCCGTCCGGGCAGTGTGTTTCAGAACCAGGACAAGGGAGTCTTTATCGTGCCTGATATCTATGTGGAAGAAGGAGACAACGGATTTGTAATCAGATTCAATGAACATCTGTACCACAGGATCAGGGTACAGGAAGAATACCGTTCCTTGTACCGGTCATTGAAGGGTGAAGAAAAAGCATATCTGAAGGATAAGATACAGAGAGTCTCACTTCTGCAGCGGTCTATTGCGCAGAGGGAACAGATGATCACTTCGCTCACTGCTTATGTTGTCCAAAGACAGGAAAGCTTCTTCCAAAGAGGTGAAGGGAACCTCTCATCATTGCGGATGCAGGATGCGGCGGACATACTGAAAGTACATGTTTCTACGATCTCCAGAGCAGTCAACGGAAAATACCTTCAATGTGAATGGGGCATCTATCCTCTGAAGTATTTCTTTACCCAGGGGAAAGAAGACGGGCCTGTCCGGACAGACCTGAGAAAACTGATCCGTCAGATGATTCGCGAGGAAGACAAGGAACAGCCTTTGAGCGACAGTATGATCGAAAGAAAACTGAAAGAAAAAGGCATCGAAATCGCCAGAAGAACAGTCGCAAAATATCGGAAAGCAGAAGGCATACCCGATGTATATAAACGAAAGATCAACTAGAAAAAGAAGCTTTTTCAGCTTCTTTTATTGTTCCAGACCGTATTTTTTCAGTTTCCGCCAAAGCGTGACTGTACTGATTCCCAGCATCTCGGCAGTTCTTGCCCGGTTGTTGCCGCAGGCAGCCAGTGCCTGAATGATGTCTTCCTTTTCATCTTTCCGGGAATGAACGGGCTGTACAGTCTCAGTATGTACCGATTCTGTCTGCGCAACGGAGCGTACAAGATCCAGTGATACCGGTCCCACGGCGTCATGCAGAACAAGGATCCTCTCGGTAATATTCTGAAGCTGCCGGATGTTTCCCGGATATTCCAGTGTCTGAAGATAAGCGAGCGCTTCTTCCGAAATTTCGGGACAGAGGAGATCCAGGTCCTTGGCCCGTTTATACAGGAAATGCCGGACAAGTTCGGGAATATCTTCTTTCCGCTGATTCAGATTCGGAATGTTCAGCTGGAGAACAGCGAGACGATAATACAGATCATTCCGGAAAGAACCTTCGCTGATCAGTTTCTGCATATTCCGGTTTGTCGCAGCGACGACCCGTACATCCACCTTGATGACTTCATCCGACCCCAGCGGTACCACTTCTTTCTCCTGCAGTACGCGCAGGAATCTTGCCTGCAGGTTCAGCGGCATCTCGCTGACTTCATCCAGGAAGATCGTTCCGCCGTTCGCAGTCAGAAAGGAACCCTGACGTCCTTCTCTGGAAGCGCCTGTAAATGCTCCTTTTTCGTAACCGAACAAGGAACTTTCAAGCAGGTTTTCCGGGAGCGCACCGCAGTTAACAACTACAAAAGGTCCGTTTCTGCGCCGGGATGCACGGTGGATCGACTGGGCAAACATTTCTTTTCCGCATCCCGTTTCTGCTGTGATCAATACGGAACTGTCCACTCTGGCAAAACGCCGGGCTGTCTCGATCGATTGATGCAGCGCAGGACTGGTACCGATAATATCCTTAAAGGAATAGGTTGCCTGATGACCTTTATTCAGGCGCTCCTGCAGTTTTCTTTCACTATGCTGCACCTGCTTGACGGAGGAAAAAGAAATAACTGTTAATTGTGGTCTCTGATCATCATTTACAGGGACCAGATTGACGGAAAGCAGTTCATCAGCCACTGTGATCAGTTCGGCGATCGAGCTTTTTCTCTGCTGGTATGCATCGAGTTCAAGAAGAGGGGCAAGAGGGGTCTCGATCAGGTGCTTCCCCGATACCTCACTTCTTTCCCGGCGCAGGATCTTCAGGCCGTAGTTGTTGATCTCCGTGATCCGGCTGTTCTCATCAACAGCAGCGATACCTTCATTGACGGTATTCTGGATCAGCCTGACGAGATTCAGGGAAGCACGCGACATGTCAAGGTATTTCAGAATACGCTCGGATTCCCGGATAGCTTCCATAACATCCTGATCTTCAAAAGGAACAACGATGCATTCGAAGCCGTATTTCGGCGCGATTGCCGAACCGCGGCTGCCGACGATCAATACTTCGATGCCCATTTCCTTCATCTTTTTCAGTTTGGCAATCAGTTCTTCGTCATCTTTAAATTCTTCCAGTACGATAGGGTCATTGAATTCTTCTTTATATTTCAGGGCCGACTCAAACAGAATGCCCTGCCTTGCCAGGAAACCGACCTTATCTGATTTTTCCCTTGCCCGTTTAGTGACGAGGGCAATCGTCGCAAAACTTCTTCTGACCTTGATCACAGGACGGTCAAGTCGCTCATACAGATAGTCATAGTATCCGCCTGCTGTAACGATCACATCCGCACCTTTATCAATACGATCCAGGATGTAGCGGTACATCTCTTCATTGTTTTCAAAATTTCCGGCAAAAGGATAATCTCTTCCGTTCCTTTCCAGAATACGCGGAAGCTGTTCGAGGTGGTATTGTCCTTCAAATACAATTACGATCTTTTGGCTCATAAATATTACCTGCAATTCTGAGATTCTGCTTTTAATGAATTACGATTGTAAATTCGGCTTTGATTTCACATTATTCCAATCTCAAATGAAAAAAGAAAAACAAAGAGGAGGTGTTTCGGTATGCGGTTCTGGAAGATCTGATAGAAAAGGAATATTTCTGTCTGGTTGCAGTGTGTGAAGTATAGATAACGCAGAATGATAAACGGTCTTTACAGTACTTTACCATATCCTCCGGAATATTGTTTTCTTTTTGATAAACAAATGACGGATGCTGAAAATTTCCGGCAGCTCAGACAAGAAAACTGCAGTATTTAACACAATCATATTAAATTTTTATTTCAGCACTTCAATATGAAATGCTTAAGTGTAATACCATAACGCAATGAAACAACAATTTTATGAAAAAATGTGATGTTTTCCCACATTTTAAGGCTGGCACGGTTTTTGCAATATATAAGGGCGTAAGCGATTACAAGGAGTGTAACACTATGAAAGACAACATTGGCTTCAGGATCTTCAAGACCTTTGACCATCCGTCCCCTGAACTGGTTGAAAAGTTCCGCGGGATCCCCTCCAGCAACATCGGCGATATGCTGAATCGTCTCTCCTGCATGAGAAGCGAACTCAAACCCTTCAATGACAAGCCGCTGCTTGGTGTTGCCTTGACTGTTAAGGCACCTTGCGGTGACAATCTCATCCTGCACAAGGCGCTGAACATGGCAAAGCCCGGCGAAGTCCTCGTAGTAGACGGTGAAGGCTGCAAAGACCGTTCACTGGCCGGTGAGATGATGTTCGACCTGGCCGCAAGACGCGGACTTGCAGGTGTCGTCGTTGATGGAGCGATCCGTGATGTTGACGCGATCGCAAAGCTCGACATGCCGGTTTACGCAACAGCCGTAACACCGCAGGGTCCTTACAAACACGGTCCCGGTGAGATCAACGTACCGATCGCCTGCTGCGGTCAGGTCGTCTTCCCCGGTGACATCATTGTCGGTGACGCAGACGGCGTTGTCGTCATCCATCCTGAATTCGCAGAGGAGCTCGTTGAGATCGCCGCAAAGAAACACGCTTCCGAAGTCCAGAAGATCAAGGACAGGGAAACGAAAGATCTGGAAGAGCTGAACCGCAAGGAAGAAGAAAAGTACGATAAAGAACTTGCAGCACTCGGCGTACAGTACATCGAACACTACAGCAAATAAGGGGCAAAAGGGGTAATCGGATACTGTCCCAAACAAAACATCCGGTTATGTCACCAAATCATTGATTTACCAGTACTTATCAAAGGGAGGAAAACATGTATAACACTGCGTTAGTCATTATCGGCTTCGTGATGGTCTTCGGCCTGATCGGAGTACTGCTCTCCGGAAAAACGATCCCGGCAGTAGCATTCATTCTCATTTCCCTCGCAGGCGCACTCGTTGCCGGTCTCACAGGAAATCTTGCAATCCCGGAAGGAAGCTCTCTGATCAGTGTCATCAAGGGCTATGTCACGACCGGCGTCGGCACCGTCACATCGTCGGTGGGTATGGCGGCGTTCGGTACCGCGTTCTTTACGGTCCAGACATCCAAGGGAACATTTGACCCGATCGTCTCATTCCTGTCCAAGTTCACAAAGAACGTCATGATCGTCATGCTGATCACTTATCTGGTTGCTACAGTAGGTCACGTTGACACAGGTACAACATCCACGATCCTGCTCACGATCCCTATGATGCTCCCGATCTACCGTAAGATGCATATCAAGGTTGAGTATATGTTCCTCTGCATCGGCTCAGCTGTTGCTGTCATGAACATGCTGCCTATGGCTGGCGGTCCCATCGGTCTGTCCGCTACAACAGGCACAGATATCGGTCTCATCTTCCAGAACATCGTTCCTTCCATGATCGTTGGCTTCCTTGTAAACATCGTTCTGATCGTTCTGCTCTATTCCAAAACTGAACAGAGACGTATCAACAACATGACTCAGGAAGAGATCGATGAAATGGATGCTGAATACTCCGCACTGCTCGACGGCGGCAATGCCAAAAAGGGTGCTGAACTTCAGAATGTCACTCTCGACTGGAAATATTATGCAAACCTGATTACAACGATCGTTGCCCTGGTCTTCGTCTTCCTTGACAAGCTGCCTGCTTACTTCGTATTCATGGTTGCATTCTCCATTGCGCTGCTCATCAACTACCCGACAAACAAAGACAAGCAGAACGCTCTCAAAATGTGCGCTCCGAACTGCTACCCGATCATTGCAATCATGCTCTGCGCAGGTGTATTCGTTGGTGTCACAAGAGAATCCGGTATGCTGACAGACATGGCTACATTCGTTGTTACTCTGATCCCTCAGACACTGCACGGCATCTACAATGCAGTGATCGGTCTGATCTGCGTACCGATGTCCATCGCTCTCGGTTCCCAGGCTTACTACTATGGCTTCTGCGGTCTGCTGGTTGAAGTTGCTTCCAAGATCGGCGTTCCTGCAATCTCCACGATCACAACTCTGATCATTACTCAGAATGCGTTCGGCTTCATCACACCGGTTTCCGCTGTCAACCATCTTGCCTGCGGTATGCTCGGCCGTGATATCAAGGACGTCATCAAATTCTGCTTCCCCAGACTCTTCCTGTACCTTGTCATCCAGCTGGCGATCTGCTTCCTGCTTGGCATGCCTGTAATCGGCGGATAATCAAGAGTTTATATCACTTCTGAAAAACCGGATGATGTCAGCTGATGTCATCCGGTTTATTTAAAAAAGAAAGGAGAACGGAAAATGCTTGATCATATTGCATTTACTGTAAAGGATGTTGAAAAAACAGCGGAACTGCTGTCTCACTTCGGTTATACCGTCAAAAGAAAAACAGCCCATCATGGCGGCTCAATTGAGGTCGTATGTGAAGCGCAGCCGGAACTGGTCATTGAGCTCTGCTCACAAAGGAAAGGCGATACACTTGGATTCAATCATGCATGTTTCCTTCTGAACGGGAAAGAAGAATATGATGCATTGTCTGCTCAGGGACTGAACTTCAAAGGGAACTATCATCTGTCTCCGGATTCGGGAAGATACATCGATAATCTGATCGATGAAGACGGCATCAAATGGCAGATCACTGCTGACTGAGGTTCTATATGGAAATGACTGGAAAGAAAATGCTTGTAGTCGCGGCACATCCCGGTGATGTGCTCTGGAGATGTTCCGGTGCGATCGCAATGCATGTAAAGCTTGGCGGGACAGTCGATGTGATCGTCTGCACATACGGTACAGGCGGTGAAGCAAATGAACTGTTCAAGGCAGGCTATACAGTTGAAAGCGCAAAGAAACAGCGCTTTGATGACTTCTCCAAAGCAATGGATATCTTAGGTGTCAGTTTCTGGGAGATCTGGGATATGCAGGATTATCAGTTTGAGATCACCAGGGAAAAGGTATATAAACTGGCAGAATTGATTCGCAGAAGCAGGCCGGACCTGATTCTGACGCATCATGAGAAGGATATTCTGAATCCCGATCATGGGACGATCTTCCCATACGTTGTCATGAGCCTGGAAACAGCGACAGGTCAGGGTATCTTCATCGGTGATACAAAGCCGGCGGAAAGAGCACCGATCTTCTGCTTTGAACCGCATGCGAGCGAAGTGAACGGATTCAGACCGGATATCTTTATCGATATCACCTCTGTGATCGAGATAAAGAAAGCCGCGATGGCGACATTTGAATTGAAAGCTTCCCTGGCAGAAAGCTATGTCAGAAGAGCAGAGATCAGGGGTCAGAATGCCGGCAGCTTCGGCCGGAAAGGATGCAGATACGCGGAAGCGTATGAGCATATCTATCCGATCGCTCAGGACGGCTTCTTCGTATATTGAGGATGATATGACAGAGTTTGATGAAAAATACAGGGATCGTCTGGAATACCTCTCGACAACGAATATCAGCGATGCCCTGGATGCCTGCGGACTGAAGGGAGCCACCTGCGGTATTACACCTTTGTTTCCGATATGGGGAAAGATCATCGGACAGGCGGTGACTGTGAAACTGAAGCCTTTTGAAGGCACTGCGCCGAAACACCATCTCGGGATCCGGGCAGTCATGGACGCAAAAGAGGGAGATGTCATTGTGATCGCCAATGACGGGAAACGGGATATCTCCTGCTGGGGCGGATGCCTGGCAAACGGGGCGAAAATGAAAGGTGTCAGCGGGGTCGTGATCGACGGAGCGGCCAGAGATATCGATGACTGCATCGATATCGGATTTCCTGTCTATGCAAGAGGCAGTGTCGTACAGACTGCCAGGGGCAGGGCGGTAGAGGAAAGCACAAATGAACCGGTCATGTTTGCCGGTGTTGAGGTGAGACCCGGTGATGTTGTCATGGGTGATCACAGCGGTGTCGTATTTGTACCGTTTGAGCACCTTGATGCTGTTCTGGAAAAGGCGGAAGAGCTCTGTGAGAAAGAAGATCACATGATACAAGATATCAGGAACGGAATGTCGATAATCGACGTTGACCTGAAATACAACTATGAAAAAATGCTGAAATAGCATATTCATTCAGCAGGCAGCCATTCCTGCTTATGAAAAACGACAAAGCACCAGATGGTCAGGAAGGAGTATGAACATGAAACACATCGTATTTACCGGTGAAAGAGTATACAACAACGAAACAACAGTTACGATCGGCGCAAACAATTATGAGATCGAAAAAGACTGGCTGAAATGGGATTCCGAAGAAATGCCGAACGCGTCCAACAACGCAGTCTGGGCATCCGACGGTTTTCTCTATGCGGCAACAGGAAAAAAGGAATATCCTGTAGCAGTGATCGATAAAGAAGGTAATTTTGTTAAGGTGCTGACAGCGACCCGTTTTGGGAAATCCCACAGTATTGCGGAATCGCTGAGCGGAACCCTCTTGGTGGCGGACGCATCCAAGAATGACCATGTTGTCCATGAGATCGATAAAGAAGGCAATCTGCTTCGCACATGGGGTACACCGGGTGTTCCCTCCGACAGCGGCTATGACTTCGATGCCTGGAAAACAATGGAACCGACCGGAAAAGTACCGGAAGAAACTCCTTTCAGCAAGAAGCCGGAAGCCAATGCAAGGATCCAGAGTGTTGTCAGACGCGGTGAGCCGTTCAACAGACCTTGTGATTTTATCCAGGTTTCCGATGGTGAATACTATGCGGCTGATGGTTATGGAAACTGCGCTGTACACCGCTTCAACAAAGAAGGTGAACTGATCCAGTCCTGGGGTGAACCGGGCAAGGAATTCGGTGCTTTCCGTGTCGTCCACGCTGTACTGCTGGACAGATTCAACCGTCTCTGGGTCACCGACCGTGAAAATATGCGTGTTCAGGCATTCTCACGCGATGGTGAACTGCTGGCTGTTGCGGACGGAAACTTTACACGTATCGGCAGAACATGCACCGATGGAAAGTATCTCTTTATCGGTGAACTCGACGGCGGTATTTCTGCGCTTGATCTGGAAACTCTCGAACCTGTCGGCCAGATCGGAGCACCCAGATCATTCATGAGATGTCATGGCCTGACACTGGATCCGGAGGGAAATCTCTATATCAGCTCCAATGTCTGGAATCCGAAAAACATCATCAGACTGAAGAAGATCTGATCATGGGATCGACCCTTGTTGAAAAAATACTGAGCCGGTGTGATCCCAGCGGAACTGTTCACTCCGGAGAGATCGTTTCTCTCCGGACGGACAGGCTCCTCATCAATGATTATGTCGGTGAACTGATCTTTTCCAGACTGGAAGAGCTTGGCATTGATCATGTGACGGATCCGGACAGAGTGATCGTGAATACCGATCACAATCTTCCGTCGTTTACCGTTAAGGCAGCAGACAAATATGTCCTGTTTCGTGAGAAGTGCAGACAATATGAATTTCTGAAGGTCCCCTTTAGCATGGGAGGCATCGGGCATCAGCTGATGTGCGAGTCATATGTGCACCCGCATGAAATTGCTGTGGCGACAGATTCGCACGCAACGATGTACGGCGGGCTTGGTGCCTTCTCATGCGGGATCACGGCAGCGGATGCTCTGCAGATTCTCCTGACCGGAGAATGCTGGTTTATGGTACCGGAAACGATCCGGATCAATGTAAACGGCAGGCTTCCCAAAGGAGTGACGGCAAAGGATCTGGCCCTTGTCCTGCTGAACGTATTTCCTCCTGAGGAGTATATATACAAGGCAGTAGAGATCACCGGAGAAGCTATCCAGGATCTGAGTATTGACAGCAGACTCGTCATTGCCAACCTGATGGCTGAAAGCGGCGCAAAATGCGCAGTATTTGAAGCTGACGAAAAGACATACAGCTGGCTGGGTATGGAGCAGGGAAAGTATCTTTCATCTGATGAAGATGCTGTATTTGCAAAAACAGCGGAACTGGATGTGGGTACTCTGGAGCCTCAGCTTTCATTCCCCGGCTCGACTGCTGATGTTCATCCATTATCTGAAGCTGAGGGTGAGCGCATCGATCAGGTATTCATCGGCTCCTGCACAAACGGAAGACTGGAAGATCTTGCCCAGGCGGCGGAGATCCTGAAAGGCCGGCATGTTTCTGACGGGATTCGTCTGATCGTTGTCCCGGCATCACAAAGCATAGCTCGCTTAGCATTGAAATCCGGCATTATGGAGACCCTTATGGATGCCGGAGCTGTCATCTTATCCTCCAGCTGTGCTTCGTGTGCCGGGAACGGTCCCGGACTGATCGGACGCGGAGAACATTGCCTCAGTACAACGAACCGTAATTTTAAGGGCCGTATGGGCAGCAGGGAAGCGGAGATCTGGTTAGGCTCTGCCTATGCCGCTGCTGCGGCAGCAGTGACTGGGAGGATCACCGATCCCCGTATCTTCTTGGAGGAGAAATGATTATGGAGCATGTGATCAAGGGAAAATGCGTCGTCTGCCCTGATTCCTTTACCGTATATCAGATCATCCCCGAAAAACGTTGGACGATGGACCGGATAGATCCGCTGGCAATGAGCGACTGGATCTTTGAAGATCACGACCCGCAGGCAAAAGACCACCCGGGATATTTTAAGAAACAGGGATATACGATCGTGGTTGGAGGCACGGATTTTGGCTGCGGCAGTAAATCTGTTGAGCATCCGATGGCTGCCCTGCAGGGAGCAGGTGTGCAGCTGATCCTTGCGGAAAGCTTCTCCAGATACAGCTTCCGAAATGCGTTGAATCTCGGCCTGGCAGCCATCAGCTGCCCCGGGATCAGCGGCTTCGTGAAGACCGGTGATGAACTGGAAGTGAATATCGTTGCCGGAGAACTGAAAAACCTCACTGCAGGCACTGTCATGAAAACCGTACCGCTGAGCGGATTCGCCTTGAAACTGATCGAAGCGGGCGGCACATTGAACTATATCATGCAGAACAGGAACCAGATTGAAAACCAGTCTGGTGAACGACTGCAGTCTGAACAGATATGATTGAAAACATCGGGAAGAGACTTCATAGCGAGGTCTCTTTTTCAGGTGAAGCATATTGAAAACAGAAAGAAACAAAATATAATAATTCTTGTTATATAACGAAAGTTATTGTTTACATGAACATCATTTCCTGCTGTAGTCAGGAATGACGATCAGCACTGTCTTTTATGTCGTCAGGCAGGACAGTCTCAGGAATACAGCGATGAAGGAGGGTTAACGAATGAAAGTGATACTGCACGATCTGGACCGGCAGTACGATAACATGCTGGAAAGCAGGTGTGACCGCTTGATCACGGCGGACGGGAAATACGCGCCATGCCAGGGCTGTTTCGGCTGCTGGACCAAACATCCGGCCGAATGTTTCATGAAGGATAAACTGCGGCAGATATGCCGGGTCATCGGACAGGCGGATGAAATGGTGATCATAACCAGGAATGTATACGGTGAATACAGTCCGGAAGTCAAAAATGTTCTGGATCGTTCCATCGGAACATCTACGCCTTTCAGCACATACCGGGGTCATCAGATGCACCATACCCTGCGCTATGGAAAACATCCGCTCTGGAAAGTGATCGTGTACGGGGAGATCAGCGAAGAAGAAAAAGAGACCTTCCGGTATCGCGCGCAGCGGAATGCGGTCAATGACGGATATGAAACATCCGAGGTACTGTTCATTTCGGATCTGAAAGAACTGGAGGCGCTGGTATGAAGACGGTTTTCATCAACTGCAGTCCGAAGAAGCGCTTTTCTGCTTCCTCATATTTCCTTGCCCTGCAGCGGCTGTTCGTCGGCGGAAAGAAAGTGTCGGAAACATTACGGACGCCGGCAGATCACAATCGGATCCTGGAACAGCTGAAAGACACGGACGCTGTCGTATTCTGTCTGCCGCTGTACGTTGACGGTATTCCTTCCCATGTGCTCCGGTTCATGCTGGTAATGGAAACATTCTGCATACAGAATGACCTGCACTTCTGCCTGTACTGCATTGCCAACAACGGATTTATCGAAGGGAAGCAGAATAAACCGCTGATGCAGAGCTTCGAACATTTCTGCAGGCGCGCAGGTCTTTCCTGGGGCGGCGGTATCGGGATCGGCGGGGGAGTCATGCTGAACGTTACACGGATCCTGTTTGCGGTGGATATCGTACTGCTTCTTCTGAATACGATCCTCAGCGTAATCAGCACCGGCAGTTTCTTCCCGAAAGATGCCTGGATCAGTTTCGGGGAAAATGCCGCGCTTCTGCTGTATTTCAACCTTGGCGTGCTGTTTTATATGATCCCAATGGGTTCAGTGATCAATAAACATGGATTTTTCGGAAAGAAATACACCCGTATCCTGATCCCTTCATTCATATTTATCGTATTTGCGGATATCTTCTTTATCATCGCATCTCTGTTTGAAGGGGGACTCTTCCGGGGGTGGCTGGCAAAGAAACCTGTGCAGGAGTCATAGAGCGATCCATCATAGCAGATGCTCAGCCTGATATAACGAAAAGCCTGTGATGAATCCATGGGCTTTTTCAGACAGACAAAGTTCTGTTTTGTCTTTGCCTGTATCTGGCAGAACCATCCTGCTCATTTCGGTTCCTTTAGTTCACAAGGGAGCTCCTAAGGAACCGGTCTGTGGTACAGACTCTCAAATCATCAATTCTCTTAGTTATGCTGTGGAACAGCTGTTCCTGCCCGGCATGACCATGAAATTCATACCGCCGGTAGGAAGGGATCCGGTATTTTCCTCTAACCATATAAACGGTATCATCAACGGCAGGTTTCAAGCAGATTCTTAAGTTATACTGTCGGCATCTCGAAAAGTGACCGTTCGTTCTTAAAATTGATATGCAGGGTATACGGGAATGAACAAGAATGAAGTCAGGGAATCACGGGAGACTTCCCGAATACGGCAGTTCAAGACCTGCGCGCAAAAGACATCAGCCAGTTTGACATGTTAGGGATCATACGGGTTTCTTTTGAACGATATGGATCTGAAATCTTCTGCATGGTGCAGTGTGAAGCCGGAACAAACATATCAAGAATGTATATCCGCCTATGAAAAAAGGATTAAAACAATTATGAAATATGAACATCCTGGAATATTCAGCATCATCAGTCTGCTTTCTTATACGGCAATGGTCGCATTCTCCCCGCTAGCATATCCGGGTATAACTGGCTCAGTATGGCGGTTAGTGACCTGGGTGCTGCCGGGACGCCTTCGGCTGCCTTGACAGAACGTCTTAATGCGCTTTTCGGACCATGTGCTGTCGTATCTGTGATGGCAGTATGTGCTGCTTCATCAGGCTTCACATCGAAGCTGCTGAAATCCGAGATCGGTGCCCACGCAGCGCCGTATTACTGGCCTTCCGACATCATCCGGGAATTCATCACGATCTTCCTGGACAGTAGATTCCTGGCCAAAGCGCTGATCGGATGCATGCTGTTTATCAGCCCGGTACTGTTCCTGCTGCTGTATTCCTGAATACAGGTGGTTTTCCGGTTGGCATAGTGAGGGCAGTTTCGCAGATATACCAGGTCATCTGCTTCTGAAGGGGGCCTGTTCCATACTGCAGGGTCCGAAGAATCTTTTGCAATAAGCTGCTTTGAAAAAGAAAAATGAAGAATTTTGATAATATATAAACACTTTGATCATGCCTGTTCCGGAACATTGATTATAAGAACAGCAGTTTTTGACAAAATATAAAAAATTCCGGCACATTTAAATGTGTCTTTTTTTCCGCTATGATGAAAAGAGAAACATTGATCCAAAGACAATTATTTGCATATCTGAAAAGTATAAAGGAGGTAACTATGACATTTCAGAAGGGTTTGTGGCAGGAGGCTGATCCGGTGCTGAGAGGCTTTAATGAGCAGGAGATCATCGACAGTGTCAATGCCGGCCTTGCAGTACGTCCGCTCATCGAAAAAACGGTCGATCAGATCTGGGAAGAAGGTTTTGACGCGATCTGGTTCATGGGGATCGGCGGTACCTGGGCGTCCGGGATGCAGGCCGAGATCTATATGCGCGGTAAGTCATCCCTGCCGGTATATCTCGGCAGCGCTGCCGAATTCCTGACGATCGGTGACAAAAAGTTTACGCCGAAAACACTGGTGGTGATCTCATCCGTCTCAGGCACGACAGCAGAGATGGTTGATCTTGCCGCAAGAGTACATGAACTGGGAGCGAAGATACTCGGCTTCATAGATAATGAAAAATCCATCCTTGCCCAGCAGAGTGATTATCTGATCTCGGCAAAGGGAAATGACGCGCTGAAGTTTTTGATGCTGTGCAACTACCTGATGTACAAAAACGGGGAGTTCGATGAGTACGAGAAGTTCAATGCGGAAATGGAAGCACATCTCGGCAAGGCGCTTGCGGCTGTGGAAAAAGAAACAGATGACTGGGCAAGGTCATATGTGAAGAAACAGGTATCCTTCCGTGAACAGAATCCGGATTATCCGATCTACTTTGTCGGCAGCGGCATGCTGTATCCGACTGCCTACTCCATGGCTATGTGCTCCTGGGAGGAAGGTTTCTGGCTGCGGACAAAATCGATTGCCGCGCAGGAATTCTTCCACGGCATGATGGAGATCGTCGTGAAGGATACGCCTCTGATCATCCTGATCGGTGAGGACGCTTCAAGACCGCTGGCGGAAAGAGTTGCCAGATTCGTTCCGCAGGTCTCGGAAAACTACGTCATCCTGGATACGAAGGAATTTGAACTGGACGGCCTGGCGGAGGAATTCCGCGGTGCCGTCAGCCATATTGCCATGCGTTCCGTCTTCATGCGTCTGAATGCTTACTGGGAACTGGAACTGAGGCATCCGCGCCGGATCCGCAGATACTACCGCCAGCTGAAGTACTGAAACATCATAACGATGTAAAGGACAATCGGACTTCACACAGTATACTGATTTGAAGAAATGATTAAAAAGAACAGTCGGGACATACACTGCTGCGCTATGTCCCGGCTGTTTTTGATTATCCGGTCTTTATTGCTTTTCTTATCCGAGCTTGTATTTTTCCAGGAATTCCCTGTTGTATGGTACTTCTTCTTCCCGGCGGTCAAAGACCTTCCTGCCTTCCACGAAAGTGCATACAGCATTGAACTCATCATCGATGACTGCAGCATCGAAATCATTTTCCGGCACGAGTTCTCCTTTTCCTTTGAGGTCGTATTTTACGGCAGGATTATAGGAAGAAAGACGTACGGCATCTTCAAGCGGCATATGCAGCTTCTCCACCAGGTTCTTCAGGCCGAACAATACCGGTTTTCCCGAACCGGTGAGTCTGCCGGTCTGGGAGAGACAGTAACCTTCCTCGGTCACGGTAATGGCTTTCCGGTCACCAACACCGGCTTTGCCCATTGAGGCACCGTCATATACACCTGCCGGAAGACCGGCAAATGCACCGTTGTCCGATACCATCATGATCTTGCTGTGGTCTTTCATCTTAAGTGCCAGCTGTACCATCGGAAGGCATACATGCATGCCGTCGCAGATGAGCTCGCACCATACCTCATCTCTGAGGATATCGGCACCGGCAGTGCCGACATCACGATGATGCAGGCCTGTCATGACGTTGAATAGGTGGGTCGCCACCGTTACGCCATGGTCGATACCGGCATTGGCCTGTTCATAGTTAGCGTTTGTATGGAAATTGCCTACCGTAACACCCTTGGATACCATGAAGTCGATCACTTCCAGTGCGCCCGGAACTTCCGGCGCGATATCAAACAGCTTCAGACAACCTTCGGCAGCGTCAAAGCGCTCCTGTGCTTCTTCGAGACTGACCTCGGGATAGCCGGTATTAATGCCTTTTTCACCGACACGGGATCCCCAGGGCCCTTCCGAATGAATGCCGAGGAGACGGGCACCGTCATTGTCTTCTTTCGCGATCTGTGCAAGATCATGGTAAGACTGATAATTGGTTGTCGTAGGGAAGATGCCGGTCACTCCGAAGGAAGCCTGAGCCTTCAGGCAGCGGCGCACTTCATCAGCGTCGGAGGAATCAAAGCGGTATCCTGCAGCTCCGTGGTTGTGGGTGTCGATGATGCCGGGGATGATCGTAAAACCGGTGAAGTCAAAATCGGCATACTGAGGTCTGTCTTCCCTGACAGCGGTGATTTTTCCTTTTTCGTCTGTCTGGATACACCCGGAGATGATCTTTCCCGGGAGAACGATCCTGTCACTGTAAATGATCATAGTGTTGTAAACTCCTTTACTGCTTTACTTCATTGTACGGCGGAAGAAATAGGACTGTCTTTCAGAATGCCTGCTTATCATAATGCCTTTTGATGCATTAAAACAGGACAGCCAGTTCAGCTGTCCGTAAAGTCACGGATATATCTTTTTGCAAGGTCATTATATCTGCCGCGGAACATGTGTCCTGCGCCTTCGATCTCATGATATTCACAGTCTGGATATTCCTTCACAGCTCTTCTTGCGTAATGAACATCCACGATCCGGTCCCTGGTACCCTGCAGGTACAGGACCGGTCCGTCATATCCTCTGATCTTTTCGAACGGATCCATAGCGATCACATCTTTAACATAGCAGGAACCTAGCCGCATCGGTCCGCACCACATCTTTTCCGGGATGTTTCCGGGATCAAAGCGTGAGAACATCATGTGTCCCCGGCGGGCATCATCGGGGATGCAGAAAGCCGGATACAGCAGGATAAGGGAAGCGATCTGTTCAGGTATCCGGGCTGCTGTAAGTGCCGAGACGAATCCGCCCTGACTGCAGCCCAGCAGGCTGATGCGGTCTTTTTGGACAAAAGAGAGGCTTTGAACATATCGGATCACTGCCCTGAGGTCTTCCATTTCGGTGAGTACCGACATGTCAGTCGTTTTTCCGCCGCTTTTTCCTCTGAGGGAACCGCCGCAGAAATCAAAGGTAAAGGCAGTATAGCCGTTGCCGGCCAGGAGTTCCGCATAACCGGTACACATGGAAGAATCCGCCATAAAGCCATGGCATAAGATGAATGCTGGCTGTACATCATCAGAATGGCGGAAGACCCTGCCCCGTATGATGAGATCATCTCTTTTGCATGTGAAGTACTGTTTCATTGTGCCATACCGTCTTTTTGTTCATTATACGACATGCCGGCAGAGGCCCGGCTGAATGAAGACATGCTGGTGCCCGGGCTTTTACAGCAGATTAATGATCGCAAGCCCGATCAGGCATACGAAAACACCGAGAAGTTTGTTCAATGTCAGCGCTTCTTGATACATGAAGTATCCGACAAAGACCAGGACGACAGCCAGAAAGACAGCCTGAACAATGAATCCCCGGCTGATCTGCCAGCCTGCTTTGTAGGCATAGATCCATCCGACCTCCAGCCCGACTACTGTAAAACCTAGAATGGTCGAAGCCCAGTTCAGTTTTCCGTATTCCCGCAGCAGATCCCCGTTCCGGTTCAGCAGAAAATAAAGCACTCCGCTCACGATAGCTCCGACAAGATACGTAGCTGTAAGTGAGGCCAGCGGATCCACGTCATTCGGGACTGACTTTGCAGAGATCTGATAAAAAACATTTGACAGTACGATCAGGATTATCGGCCATATATAAGAGATCATAATCGTTCCTCCCCGTCAGATCATTCATGATCATCAGTAACATCACAACCTATACTATCATTTCGGAAGAATCATGTTTGTCCCTTTGCCCGGATTCTGCTGAAAAAAAGCAGATGC
>JAEIGA010005685.1_pt1 | contig 18992 bp, 22 predicted proteins | sample 9270691 | NCBI WGS metagenome assembly JAEIGA01 (sample SAMN17057246, study PRJNA624740) | gut metagenome | biome: biome; isolation source: fecal sample | host: Bos grunniens | place: China: Xizang | collected 2019 | reverse complement strand
TCGACCGCATGTCGTACGGTCAGCAGCAGCGCGTAGCTCTAATACGCGCCCTATGTCAGCCCTACGACTTCCTATTCCTCGATGAGCCCATCTCACACCTCGATGACCGAAATAGCGACATCATGCGTGACATCATCCTCCGCGAGGCGGGTGCTGCGGGTGCTGCGGTTGTGGCTACATCAATAGGCAAACACATGAATATTGACTACGATAAAACATTGAGTCTATGAAACTAATATGGAAATTGTTGCGTAAGCACATCAGTGTTTTTGAGTTGGCCGTATTCTTCGTTGCTAACCTTATCGGCATGGCGGTAATCTTAGCTGGCGTGCAGATTTATAGCGACTTTAGCCCGATGCTTACGGGCGATAAGCCTATCGTAGGAAGCGACTACATGGTTATTTCTCGCCCCATTGAGCGTGTGGGCAACGACACCCCAAAGATTACTACCGAGGAGATTGAGGCATTGCGCAATGAGGAGTTTGTTGAAAATCTCGGTGTCTTTGCCTCGTCGCAGTATAGAGTTGATGGTGGCATAGATTTCAAGGGCCGAAAACTCTCTACGATGATGTTCTTTGAATCTGTGCCTGACGAATTTATAGATGTCGATAGCGAAGATTGGACCTTTGAAGAGGGCGATGACATAATCCCTATCATCATTCCACGCAACTATCTAAACCTCTACAATTTTGGCTTTAGCCAGACACAGGGCCTCCCCAGCATCACGGAGGATATGATTAAGCGTGTGGAGCTAACCATTCGCCTATCGGGTAATGGATATACGGACTATTACAAGGGTTATGTCGTAGGCTTCTCGGATCGCCTTAATACCATTCTCGTGCCTATGTCGTTTATGACATGGGCGAATGAATACTACTCGGCGGATAAATCAGATGGCGCTACACGCCTAATACTCAAGGTGCAAAACCCAAGTGCGCCAGAGATTGAGGAGTATCTGCAAGAGCATGGTTATGTCGCGGAAGATAAGCCCGCAGAGAGTGGCAAGGCTCTTTTCTTACTTAGAGTGTTTGTTGCGGTAATAGTCGGTATCGGCGCGGTATTCAGCTTGTTATCTATAATAATTCTTACGCTGAGCATCTACCTACTTCTTCAGAAGAATGTCAGCAAGCTCGAGAACCTCGTGCTTGTCGGCTATAAGTCATCATATGTTGCCATGCCATACAACCTTTTGACGATGATACTCAACATAAGTATCTATCTCATAAGTATTGTTATAGTATCCTATTTACAGGGGTACTACATGGAGCACATCGGCCAGTTGCTTGGCGTGACATCTGAGGCTTCGCCTGCAACATCTATCGTCGCAGGTCTTGTATTAACAGCTGTTATTACGCTCTTCAACTTCTTTATTATCCACCGTAAGATAGCTGAGATTTCACGCAAAAGATGTTAATACGCCAGGCGGAACATAGGGATATTGAGGCTATTATGTCTATTGTTCGCAGTGCTCAGCTGGCACTGTCGGAACTCGGTATTGACCAATGGCAAAATGGATACCCATCAACCGAAGTCATAAAGCAAGATATTGATTGTGGCGTAGGCTATGTCGCTTGTGCTAATGATGGAAAGGTCGTTGGTTATGAGGCTGTTGTGCTTACTGGCGAAGAGGCTTATATACAGATTGCAGACGAAAAGTGGCACACATCAAACAACTATGTTGTGGTACACCGCTTATGTGTGCATAGCGATGTGCGCCGCAGTGGTATTGCAATTGAGCTGATGCGATTTGCCGAGGAGCACGCTCTAAAACATGGCATTCGCGACTTCCGTATCGACACTCACGAGGGTAATATACGCATGCTTGCTATGCTTAAGAAACTCGGCTTTGAGCATGTCGGCACCATTCGCTACGATAGTGGCTTACGCGAGGCTTTTGACCTAAAGTTTAATAAGAAATAATAGAATGTAACTACCAAACAGATGGCAAGTTATCTACAAGTAGAAAATATATCAAAGTCCTACGGTGACAGAGTGCTGTTTAGCAATATCAGCTTCAATATTAACGAGGGTGATAAAATTGCGTTAGTAGCGCCAAATGGCACGGGAAAGTCGTCACTTTTGAAGATATTGGCGGGCATTGAGCACTCCGACCGAGGTGGCGAGGTAAAGTTTATGCGCGATATTCGTGTGGCCTTCCTCGACCAGAACACGGCGTTCAACCCCGACCATACAATCTTTGAGGAGGTCTATGCGCGCATGAGCGACCTCTCTCCCGCGATTGTGGAGTATGAGCAGGCAGTGGAGAGTGGCGACACAAAGCGCCTTGAGCGTGCGATTGCCGCTATGGATGCTACGGATGGCTGGTCTATGGAGCAGAATATACGCCAAGTGCTGACATCGTTGAAGTTAACGCGCTTAAATCAACCTATGCGTGAGCTATCGGGTGGCGAGGCAAAGCGTGTGGCGTTGGCCTGTATGATGCTGCAAAATGCCGACTTCCTCATTATGGATGAGCCTACCAACCACCTCGATATTGACATCATCGAGTATTTGGAGGGCTATCTTCAGCGCTCGCGTTGCACCCTACTCATGGTTACGCACGACCGCTACTTCCTTGACCGCGTATGCAACACCATCATGGAGATAGACCGCGGCGGACTCTACTCCTATCGCGGCAACTACACCCAGTATCTCGAGAAGCGCGAGGAGCGCTACACAAATATGCAGGCCGAGATTGACAAGTCGCGTAACCTGATGCGCAGAGAGTTGGAGTGGATACGCAGCACGCCTCAGGCCCGTACAGGCAAGGCGCGTTATCGTGTAAACGCCTTCTACGACCTTAAGGAGAGGGCATCGGTGAGCCTTGCGACATCCAATGTCGAGATTGATGTTGCTACATCGCGCCTCGGTCGCAAGATTATTGATTGCATGGATGTGGACCTCTCGTTCGAGGGTCGCAAGATGCTTGACAACTTCTCTTACAAGTTTACACGCGGCGAGCGTATTGGCATTGTAGGCTCGAATGGCGTGGGTAAGACAACCTTCCTAAACCTTATGGCTCAGGCCATTGCACCCGACTCGGGCGTCATTGAGCATGGTGAAACCTTGCGCATTGGCTACTACTCGCAGCGCGGCATCACATTCAAGCCTGGCCAGACCGTTTTGGAGTGTGTGCAGGAGATTGCAGATGTTGTTAAGGCTTCGGACGGTCATGCCATATCGGCTACGACATACCTCAATCGCTTCCTATTCCCACACGAGACATTCAACAAGCGCGTAGATATATTAAGCGGTGGCGAGCAGCGTCGTCTCTACTTGCTGACTGTGCTTATGCGCAACCCAAATATGCTTATCCTCGATGAGCCGACTAACGACCTCGACATCATGACGCTAAATGTATTGGAGGAGTATCTGCAGGAGTTTAAGGGTTGCCTACTTATTGTTTCGCACGACCGCTACTTCCTCGATAAGAGCGTCGACCACATCTTTGTCTTTGAGGGCGAGGGCCGCATCAAGGACTTCGTGGGTAAGTATAGCGAGTATCGCGAATTTATGAAGGAAAAGGAGGATGAGGAGCGTGCTAAGCAGCGTGTGGCAGCGCCCGCAAAACCTCAGCAGCAGCGCACACACGATACCTCGAAACGCAAATTGTCGTTTAAGGAGCAGCGCGAGTTGGAGCAGATTGAGGCGGACCTCGCAGCACATGGCGCAGAGCGTGCAGAGTTGGAGGCAGAGCTCTCATCGGGCACACTACCCTACGACCGCATCACCGAAATCTCGAAGCGCATCGAGGAGCTCGTGTCGCTGATTGACGAGAAGGAGATGCGTTGGTTGGAGCTAAACGAATAGTTTAGGTTACGCAACATAATACCCTGTAAAACAAATGCCGTCGAACTCTCGACGGCATTGTTGTTATTAGGCCTGTAACCACCTATGTTTAGCCACGCTATAGATTGGCACAAGTGGCAGAATGATTGGCGTGTGCTTGATGTATGCCTGGAACTCGGGGTCGTTGCCATATACCTCTGTTTGGCGCATCTCAAGGCGGCGTGCACCACTAAACATCACATAGACAATGCCGATATAGCCAAGCGAAGCAACAACCCACTGCCAAACTGAACAACAAGCGCCGAAGCAGACAATAAAGCTTCCAGTCCACATCAACACCTCGCCGAAGTAGTTGGGGCAGCGCACGATGCGATACAAACCATGGCTAACAAAGCGGTTAGGGTTACGCTTCTTTGCTGCGCTCTTCTGGGCATCGGCAACCATCTCAATGATGACACCCAAAGCGGCGATAATAGCGCCACTCCACATCCACCACTCGTTAACAGCAGCACCCTCTGCGAGGTTTGCGAGGTAGAATGTTGCAGGGCTAATCTGACCGACATATAGCAGTGCGCACGATATCCAAATCATAAGCATCACGAAGAAGGGTTTACGCTTCGATATCTCGGGCTGATAGAGTATCTTCTTGTATGACGCAGACTTACGCTCGCGAATAAGCAGATACATCGCCAAGCGAATGCCATAGACAAAGAGCACTCCGAGGAGAATTGCCGAGGGGATGTCGAGGCTATCGCGGAAGATGATGGCCGTAGCCGCAGCGAGTGCTGAGATTGAGAGGCCATAGCCAATACTAAAGAAGTAGACGAAGTAGATCCAACCTACTGCTGAGATGGCAAATGATATTGCCAAAAGTATCCATAGATGTTCCATAACTGGGTAAAAGGTTTAGTTTATCTATTAATTCTTTACATCATATTCCGAGCCGTAACTACTTATCAGTGTGGGTGAAACTAAAATATTTAGCCGCCATATAGCTATACACCGCAACAATAACCGTCGTAAGCATCTTTGCAATTGTTGGCCACACATGACACAGGTCGACAAAGAGCTTCATTAGGGTGTAGTTTAGCAAAATTGAGCCCACAACCGATAGTGCATAACGAAATAACTGCTTCGTCGAGCGCTGCTGCGTAGCACGAAAGGCGACATAGCGGTTAAGCAGAAAACCCGTAAAAAAGGTTATCGGAAAGACGATGATGAGCGCTGCGATATGGGGAGAAATCACAACCACACCAAGGTCTACATTTTGCTCAAACACTACATAGTGATAAATCAAAAAGTACCACAATGTATCGAGGGCCATATTGGCTGCACCGCAGAGGAAATATCCGAATATTTGGCGTGAGATAACACGCTCTAAAGGTTTGATATAGAGCGCATCAATCAACGATGTTAACATTCGGGATAGTGACATCTATTACTTAAACTTTTTAGGAGTGAATATCCACAAGTTTTTAAGCTCAGCGCTATGCTCTCGCATGAACTCTACGCAGTCATCACGATTGGTGCTGCCATACACTGCAACGGCATACATCTTACCCAGCGAGATAATATCGCACGACATTTCGTTGTGATTTGCCATAAGTGCGCTCTTGGCAGTCTCGGCATTCTGCTCCGTAGAGTAGCTGCCCGCAACAACCCAGTGATGAATATCAGCCTCTTGGGTCCAGTTGGTCGCCGCCTCACTCACCTCGGGCTCTGCTACCTCAATGGACTCTTCGGGCGTAATCTCCTCGACAACCTCTTCAATGATAACCTCTTCTTTATCGGCAACATTAACCACAGCGACAACATCCTGCTGCTCAACTATTTCAGCATCAGGCTCGGGCGTGTCGTTAACAAAGAACCATGCTGCAGCACCAAATACCACTCCCACGCCGATAAACGATGCGATTAATGCCGCAGAAATAGCACTCTTGTTGTGGCGTTTAATCTTGACGGGAGCGGCTGCGCGATTAAACAATGCCACAAACTCACTCTCGGCAACAAAACTCTTCTGCTGCAGGCGACCTACGCCCTCAATTGTAAGCGTAGACCCCACGCGCACCTTCTCCAACCAGCGCGAGTATAACTCCTCAGCGCTTGCGCTATCCACACCCGCCTCGCGTGCGATGGCATCGACCAAAGATGTCGCATGGGCGCTGGATGAGAACTGTACACTGTGCGATGGAGGGAGAACCATGCCGCCCGATGCAACCTCAGCGCTCTTGCGCACGATAGAGAGTGTGCCAACGCCGGGGAGGTGTATGGCGCGCTCGGCAACAAGCGTGTTGTGGACTATTTTGTTTACCTCGTTTACCATAGAAGCCTCATCTATTTCTTGTTACGCTTCTTCGCCTCACTCGCATAGAAGCGGTTTGCATTCGCCACCACGGCATTGACATCCGTAACTGCGGGGCGCTTGAGTGCAACGGTAATCATGACCACACCCAAGATAATGAATGGAATGCTCAACAACTGGCCCATATCGAGAGGAAGGAAGTCCTCGAAGGCTACCTGACGCTCCTTGCAGAACTCAATGAAGAAGCGAGAGAGGAATATGCCAATCATAGCAACGCCAAAGAGCATGCCTGGGCGACGACGACCCAAGTCCTTGCGATAATACAACCACAAGATAAAGGCAGATACAAGCACATAGCACAATGCCTCGTAGAGCTGTGCTGGGTGGCGTGCGGGGACATCAGCAAGAGCCTCTATGGCTCTATCCTCTGCGCATAATGGGAACTTGAAGCCCCATGCAGCATCTGTGGGAAGACCTACAATTTCGGAATTAAAGAGATTACCCAAGCGGATAATTGCGCCACTCAAGGGTGCTACGATGGCTATGCGGTCGAGACCCCAGATGAATGGCAGGTGGTTGCGCTTGCAGAATATCCATATGCCGAGGAAGATGCCCAATGTAGCACCATGGCTTGCCATGCCTCCGTCGCGTATGCCTGTGATGATCTCCAATGGATTTTTATAGAAGTACCAGAAGTCGTTCTCTACGCCATAGAAGAGACAGTGGCCGAGACGCGCACCAATAAATGTGCCAAGCACAATCCAGATAAATGCCGACTCGAGAGTCTGTGAAGGAAGCCCCTCGCGCTTAAAGGTGAAGTAGCAGATGCGCTCAGCAGCCAAGATGGCTACTGCCCACATAAGACCATACCAGCGGATGTCGAAACTGCCGATTTGAAAGAGTGTGGGATCCCAATCCCATGTAATAGATAAAATATTCATAGTAAAGCGTTTTATGCAATTTATTAAAGTTCTACATTAGCTAACAAGTATCGCCATGCGGGCAATTACTCTCCACACCTGGCGGATGTCGCTCTTGTTAACGAAAATATCGGGGGCCTCTACCCTGTCGTATGCCACAAGTCGCCACTGCTCAGGTGCGCTCTTCACATGGCGTATCTTGCGCCATAGCACCTCATTGTCCAACACAATAAGATATTCGTTGCCCTGCACCATCTCTTCGACCTTAATGCTCTTGACGAATAGGTCTGTAACCGCAGTGCCAGGCAACACCATTGAGTGGGCCTTGACTCGAACAACAGCATCGCAGTCACAAAAATATGGCAGCTGATACTTACTGAGCTTTAGGCGCTTATCGCCCTTATTGATAAGCTGTGTAATGCCCTGCTCGTAGAATGGTATAATACTCTTGTTTGATGTATTATTAAGTAGCATATCGCCCACGCCCGACAACAACCATGTGGGGTTAATCTCTGGAAACCGTGCTGTGATGCGCTCGACAAGCTCCTCGGAGATACCGAAAGCGCCGCGCTTGATGTGGTAAATGTTCTCGGAACGCTGCATGCCGATGTGGATAGCAAAAGCATTTGCATTCATCTGCACATACTCCAGTACACGCTCTATGCGCTCCCAGTTGTTATACTTATTAGTCATATTACCACTATTAAATATTGTTATCGAGCCATAATACTCCAAAAGAGCATCGGCGCTACCCTATATTAAAAAATAAATAGTATCTTTGCACCACGGCTCCGTAGTTCAATGGATAGAATTTAAGATTCCGGTTCTTACGATGAAGGTTCGAATCCTTTCGGAGTCACAATCGTGGCGTCGCACAATCTGCTGACGCCTTTTTTTTGCACACCTTCCATCCACTATACATAGGGCAAAGATACAATATTTTCTTATATTTTCACACATTTTTATAAAATATCTGATTTGCGTTATTCCCGTTTATTTCGTATGTTTGCAGATAAATAGAGTCAAAAAAATATGGGAAGCATAAAGAGTGAAAAGCGTGTGGTCAGCCACATGATCGGACTATATTGCAAGCACAAGTTGAAGTGTAGTGAGATGCCACAAGAGTACAAGGAGCTCGAGGCATATGCGCACAAGAGGCTCGATGGTTGCAAATTTGGCGACAAGAAACCAGCTTGCAAGCGCTGTCCCATCCATTGTTATCGTCCCGACATGCGCCAAAAGATTAGAGATGTGATGCGCTGGGCTGGTCCACGAATGTTGATATACAACCCCATTGCAGCCATAAAACACCTTTTTAATAAATAAAATAAAAAAAATAGCGGTTGCGATGTTACATTCGTGGCCGTTATTCGTTATATAGACAGAAACAGAACAAAAACCACAAACTTTGAAGACCGAAGCACAATACATAGAGTTCTTTAACTCACTACGCGACACGGTGTATCGCCTGGCTCGAAGCATCATAACGGATGATGTCGAGGCGGAGGATATTATGCAGGATGTCTTCGAGAGGGTCTGGAGGGCCCGCGATGCAGTGCTTGCGAGCCAATACCCTCGCGCCTATGTCTGCCGCATGGCACACAACCTTGCCATCGACCGCCAACGCGCAAGGCAACGAGCGCAGAGCTTTATAGTTGCGGAGGGTATAACACCAATGGCTGATGGTGACAACGAGACGACGACAAACGATATGGCGACGCTTACGCGCAAACTAATGGCGGAGTTACCCGACAAACAGCGCATAGCGATACACATGCGCGACATAGAGGGTTATGAAATAGAGGAGATAGCCAACCTCCTCGAGAGTGACGAGGCGAGCGTGAGAGTTAACCTCTCGAGAGCAAGAAAGAGCATTAGGAAACAATTAATAGAGCTAATGAACTATGGAGTTAAGTAGAGTTAAAATATTAGTCGACAAGTACTTCGACGGCCTTACCTCATTAGAGGAGGAGCAGGAGCTTAGGCGCTACTTTGCCCAGGCGGAGAATATCCCCGAGGAGTATCAAGTTGTAAAGATGATGCTCGGAACATTCGACACTTTGAGCCACGAGACTCCAAATAGAGAGGTTAATGTGCATGCCGAGATTAAGCGTCGCAACACCTTTAGGCTGAACATGAAGTGGATGACCGGCATAGCGGCCGCAGCAGCGATACTTGTCGGTGTGGCGATAACGCTTGCTCCCAATAGCCACAATATGGAAGTTTCCACAGAGACCGCACCCGCATATATTTGTTATGTCAACGGCGTAAAGGTCGAGGATGATAAAGTGGCATACGCCGAGGCTAATAGAATACTTGGCAGCCTATCGGAAGATGTGCAGTTAGCAATGGCAGAGGTTAATCGATTAACTCACTATACAATAGCAAAGTAAACACCTGTAACTAAACTAAATTTGAGTACTATGAAACAACTATTTACAATAATTGCGCTGTCACTATTTGTGGCCAGTGTAACACACGCACAGGAGGTCACAACCGAGGGACAAGAGAAAGTAATGTATCTCGATAGCGAAGGCAACAGCGCCATATCGTCAAACAATGGCAATCTGAGCATCATGCTAAATGGCTCTCGCTTTGAGATTGGCAACGGCAAGATTGAGCATGTTGAGGTGGCGAGCATCAAGAAGCCACAGCGCGCATACTTCGGTTTTATGGGCCTCGATTCACCATCGTTTAACCATATCGCATGGTTCGAGATTGGAACAAACGCTTTTGTCGATACCGACTACTCGATGTACTCGCCAGAAGATGCTAACGCACTGATGTTCAGCAGTACTAAGAGCATTAACTACTCATTTAATGTATGTACGCTCAATGTACCACTTACCCAGAGTCGCTCGTTTGTGTTCTCTATGGCATTTGGCTTTACACTTGAGGATTATGCCTTCAACAGCAACCACACCTTTAAGTGTATCGATGGCATGATGCGCCCTGTGGCACTCGAGGGTAACATCAAGAAGTCGAAGTTTAGCACATCATACTTTCACATTCCAATGATGCTCGACTGGAATATCAAGCACAACTTCTTCATAGCAGCTGGCGTAAACCTCGATATCTTGATGGCTACAAGTACGAGATATAAGTTCCCCAGAACAACTGTTCAGGATAAGGTAACGGTTAATCCCATTCAGGTTGGCGCAACAGCACGCATCGGATGGAAGCGACTCTACGGCTATGTTAACTACTCTTTCGTCGACCTCTTCCGCGAGGGTACAGGCCCCAAGGGCAAGCGATTGAGTGCAGGTATGGGTATTTGGTTCTAACTAAAAACTACTCGATATGAAACGACTTATTATATTATTAGCCATGCTTTTGCCACTTACGGCAATGGCACAAACTCCAACCTTTGATGCCCTGTTTCATGAGTACTCAACAAAGGAGGATTGCACGACAATCAACATCTCAAATGCGATGCTCAAGTCGATGGAGGTAAGCATCGAGGCCGAGTATATGCAGGTGATAGCCGTAGAAAACAAGGCACTAATACCCACATTTCGTACCCAGGTCAAAGAGGCCTTAAAGGGATATGAGGTGATAATGTCAGTGAATAGCGGAGGTGAGGCTGTCGAAATCTGCCAACGATCAAACGAGAGTGGCGTTGTAGTAGATATCTTCATAATGGCATATAGTGGCGACGAGTGTATACTAATGCACATCAACGGCAAGAACCTCGAGTTGAACAACATCAGCTCATTGATGGATATGATATAACAACTAAAATCTAATTTATATGAAACGCACTATTTTATTAGTAATGATGATGTTGCCTATCATGGCAATGGCACAGCTCCCACATTTTGCAAAGCTCGGCGAGAAGTACAATGGCATGGAGGGCGTGACCGCGATGACAGTAAACAAGCAGATGATTTCGATGTTTGCAGGTAGTGATGCAGGTCTCGATTTCGTAGATGAGATACAGATACTTCTATGCGAGGATGCAGGTGTTGCCAAAAGCATCATTAAAGATGCAAAGAAGGCAGTTAAGAAGTCCGATGTTAATGAGTTGCTCTCTGCCAACGAGGATGGCGCGACATTTACCGTCTACACAAAGAGTGACGGCGATATTTTCACTGACCTTGTTGTCGTAGTTGAGAATGAAGACCCCTCTGGCTTCATCGTTATCACAGGCGATATTCCTCAGGAGAAGATTAGCGAGGTTGTTAAGATTGCGAATATGTAACTATCTCAGTCATAATAAAAATATAGCCGTCAATTAAACTAAATTGACGGCTATATTTTGTTATAGTTTAGGCCAGATTGTTGGTGGTTGAATCGACACCCACTCGGCACCATTACCGCGCGAAGTGCATGTTATTCGCACCGCCTTAATCGGGCGTACGGGATACTCGATATAGAACATGCCGCAATTCAACTCGCCCACTCGCTCGAAGGTCTTGCCGTCGTAGCTTACCTCCACATAGCCATTCTCAAAGGTATAACGAGGAAGCTGGAAGTTACCCGTAGCCACCTTCATTCTGCGACACAAAACGGGCTGCTCAAAGGTGAGCATCACCCAGTCGCCAACATCGCCAGCGCGTGTAGTGCGGGCAATACGGCCATACCCCTCAGCCTTATCAAACGAGAACTTCTCGCTATCGTTCATCGACGATGTAATGTCAAATGCAGGGGTGATAGTCTTAAAATGAGACGCAACACCAGCCTCTGGGGAACAGGCCTCGCCACGACGCGAAACAAAGCAATACTCGGCAGGTTTATCTGTAATAATTGGCGTTGTATACAACATCTCAACATCCATTGGTTCACGACGATAGAATATACTACTTCCATCATCGGTTGAAGCACTCAACGCACCATCCTTATACACCACCTTTGGCGGCATAAGTCGATATGCAACACCCATAGCATCGAGCCTACTGTAGTGCTCAACCATCTTTGCGTAGAACGCCACTTCATCGCGCTCATCACTATCTACCCACGCCACCTCGGCAAGTGCCACAATGCGCGGAAAGGTCTGATAATGAAGGTAGTCTGGCGTTTCTGGATTGCGTGATGCGTATGCCTCGCTAAAGAACGAACCCTCAAAACCAAGAACATTAGCCTGCTCACCCTCTGTAAAGCCTTGTGATGCCAGGGTGAAGTTATAGACCTTTGTCCAGTCGAAGATAGCCGCCCAGTCGTGACCAGGCTCGCGCGCCGACTGCTTCATGTCGAAATAGAAGAACTGGCCAGGCATAACAATAGTGCTGTAGTTTGCAGCTGCAGTGCGACACTCTTTGATGCTCTCCCAGCCATATACGCGCGTATCAGTAGAGAGTTTTCCTCCATCAATAGCCTCATTCCAAACCGCTGGTTTCTTGCCATGCTGCGCAAGAATATCCGTCAATCGCGACATAAAGTATTGCTGTAGTTCAGTGGTGTTAGTTATGTTATTATCACGCATTAACGCCTGACAACTTGGGCATCGCTTCCATTGCGACATATCGACCTCGTCACCACCAATATGTATATGCTCTGCAGGAAAAAGCTCGCATACCTCGCCTAAAATATCGGCAAGCAACTCATAATTCTCCTCGCGCGATGCACAGAATGCCGAACGGGTATCGTAGCCATACGAGGCGCTATTTGTTCGCGTGTAATCGCATAATATCTCGGGGTGCATGGTCGCCATACAGAGGCTGTGGCCCGGCAGGTCAATCTCGGGTATAATCTCGATATTACGAACTGTGGCATAGGCGATTATCTCGCTCATATCCTCCTGAGTATAATATCCGCCCCACTTTTCGTTCCACTTGCCGTAGCGTGGCCAGATGGGACTATCTCCACCACGGAAACCGCCTACCTCTGCAAGCTCAGGGTGCGATTTAATCTCCAGGCGCCATGCCTCGTCGTCGGTAAGATGCAGGCGCAGTGAGTTTATCTTATGGTAGGCCAAGAGGTCTATAAAGTTCATCACCGCCTCCTTATCCATCCATGTGCGGCACACATCGAGCATAAAGCCACGATGCTCATAGCGTGGCGAGTCGCTAATCTCACAACACACAACCTCAGCACCACCTGTTAGACCGCCGTTATAAACATTAGCGGGCAGAAGTTGCAATAGCGTCATCACGCCATTAAAGAGGCCACCATAGTCGCTACCGCGTATTGCAATTCCCTCTTCAGATACAATGAGTCTATACTCTTCCGCCTCGAGATAGTCATCTATAACAAGTTCTATATCACCATGTTTTGACGACTTGGTTAAACCTATTTCCGTAACGCAATAGTCTACCAACGGTTGTAATTCGACATTAGACGAGAAGATTGTCGTTTTGGGCGAAATGGTGTAGCAGCCCTCAGCGATTGTAACACTCTGGGGCGTAGGAATGATTATAGGCTCATGTGCAAATGCTGCAACATGAGCCATAACCATGATAACAAAAAGCACGCGCTTCATAGAACTATCTTACACGCAGCTTCTGACCGATGCGGAGAATAGATGTCGACTTAATGCCGCTTAGCTGGCAGATACGCGATACGGATGTGCCATACTTGCGCGCAATAGCACCCAGCGTATCACCCGAACGCACGGTGTGGTATTGCACCGCGGCGGCAGCCTTACGCTCTGCCTCCTCCTGCTTTGCTACCTCCTCTTCGTCGCCAAAGTCCTGCTCATACTTTGAGTAGATGCTAAAGTGACGGCGCTTCAAGAGCAACTCATCGCGACGCAAATTACCATTGCTGAAATCTATGAGACGCTCAGGGTCAAACGATTGTCCCTTGTATCTCACCTCATAGTGGAGGTGGGGACCCGTGCTTCGGCCTGTGCTACCACCCAAACCAATCTGCTGGCCAGCAACAACCCAATCACCAACCTGCACATCACGCTGTGATAGGTGGGCATAGTAGGTCTCGAGACCATTGTTGTGTCTGATAATGACGAGGTTACCATAGTCTCCAGCCGCCTTAGATAGGCGCACCTTGCCATCGAAAGTGGCATAGATGGGGTCGCCAGTCTTTAGACCAATATCCAAGCCCTGATGCGCGCGACCGCGACGAGGACCATAACGCGAGGTGATGCGACCAATATATGGATAGTGGTAACTCTCCAATGAGTCAACAAGGCGTATCGCTGTGGCCTCGGGTAGAGAGTCGAGCTCAATATCCCTGTAGGCGTGGATATTCGTCGTGTCCCAGTGGTTATTAAAGACCTCTGGGTCGTTCTTATAATCCTCGGCGAGGATATATCGCCAAGTGTTATCGTTAAAGAGCACGATGCTCAACGCGCTGTTGGCCGTAGGCAGAGTATCTATCACAGCCACCTTGCCGAGTGTACGCACTGGCTTCACAGGCATAGGTTGCTCCTTAGTGGCATTACGCAATGAGTCTGCCGCCACTTTAACCGTATCTGCCTCCTGCGCAAAAGCGGTTGATGTAACGAGCATTAATGCGCTTAAAATATATAACTTAATCAACTTCATCTAAACAATTTTATATAGACTATTTAGCCTCTTTTATCATATCCTCAGCAAGCTCCAACTGGCGATAGAAGTCCTCGCCAAAGGCGCGAATAATAGGCTCTTTCAAACCCTTATATACGGGCAAACCGAGCTTCTTACCGCACTCACGAGCTGAGCCACACACTGCCCAACGGTGGTAGTTCAAGCCTGCGCTACCGTTACGGAAGCGAGCCACACGAATGGGATACAAGTGGCACGAAATGGGCTTAATAAATGAACACTTACCCTCTCGGTACGCGCGCTCAATGGCACAGAAGGTGATGCCATCCTCCTCAAAGGCGTAGGCACACGCAGCGTTATCAACCAATGGAGTAGTATAGTCACCATCAGCATCTACAACCATAAAGCCCTGCTCCTCGATTGCGGCGCGACCCTCCTCGGTCATATAGGGAGCATAGTTCTCCCACTCCTCTTCAAGGATGTCAACCTCATCAATATCGAGTGGTGCACCAGAGTCACCCTCTACGCAGCAGATACCCTTACACTTTGATAAGTCGCAGCAGAAGTTCTCACGCAAAATATCAAGGCTAACTATCTTATCATCAATCTCTATCATAGTGTTATCTATTAAGGGTTGTAGATATCTTTATAGCGGAACGAAAGAATCTCATAGACCATGTCGTGCAGCTGCTGAGCCTCCTTGCTGTCGGGATTAATAGCCTTAGCCTTATTGAAGTCGTTGATGGCCTTACCCCACTCATTGTGCTGGAAGTAGCACTTACCACGCTCGATATAGAGAATATCGCGCTCATCGCCACTCTCAATCATAGATGTGAGGCGTACAATGCGGCCTGCAGGTGTCCACAACTGATTCTTCACGATGTAGTCCGAAACAGAGGGGCTTACCATAGCCGAAATATCCTCGCCGCGCTCCGCCTTGCCACGCACCTCGGTAGATGAAAACTCCACAAATGGTGCATCCTTGAGGATGGTTACCCTATCGGCGAACTTCTCAACCTCGTAGCCCTTGCGTGGATATACATAAATCTTGTATTCGTTCAGGATGCGCTCGTAGTCCTTCCACTCATCAAAACGAGCCCAGATGTCGCTGCCCGTGATGATAGAAAACTCCATATCCGCACCGTGATTCTCCTTGAGGTAATCGAGGGTATTGATTGTGTATGAGGGCTTTTCGAGCACAAACTCTACAACCGAAGGCAATATACGCTCGGGGTAACGCGACTCCTTGCACGCCATCTCTACCATCTCATATCGTGCATACTCGGGTGTCTGCAACACATCGGCCTTGAATGGATTTTGGGGCGAGATAACAAGTGCCACCTGGTCCGCCAAGTCCTTGTCGAGTGCATACTCCGCAAGTGCTATATGTCCATTGTGTATTGGGTCGAAAGAACCGAAATACAACAACATACGCTTCTTCATATCTTATTTTACTTTAAGAAATTATCAATAATTGCTGTAGCCTCGTCAACCGCCACATCCAAGACATCGTTGACTACTACATGGTCAAACTCAGGGGCCTTTGTAAGCTCAAAATCGGCCTTTGCAATACGCTTAAGTATAACCTCCTCGCTATCGGTACCACGGCCACGCAAGCGGCGCTCCAACTCCTCTACCGAAGGAGGCATGATAAATACTGAACAGGCATCCTCGCCAAAGAGGCGCTTGAGGTTAATGCCACCCATGACATCCACATCGAAGACGATAATGTTACCCTTCGACCAGATGCGCTCCATCTCGCTCTTGAGTGTGCCGTAGCAAGTGCCAGCATATACCTCCTCCCACTCTACGAACTCGTCGCGCTCCACTCGCTCACGAAACTCCTCGTTAGTGAGGAAGTAGTAGTCCACACCGTGCTGCTCCTTACCGCGTGGAAGACGCGATGTAGCAGAGATTGAGAACTCAAACTGCGGAAAGCGCTTCAAAAGTTCACGAACTATAGTGGTCTTACCCGAGCCACTTGGGGCTGAAAATATCACTAATTTACCCATATTTGCGTGCTTTATAAAATATTGAGTACCTGTTCCTTAATCTTCTCGAGCTCATCCTTCATCTTAACTACAAGGCGCTGCATGTTTGCCTCGTTAGACTTCGAGCCCATGGTGTTAATCTCGCGACCAAGCTCCTGAGCAATGAAGCCAAGCTTACGACCTGGAGCCACCTCCTCGGCTGCAACCTCACGGAAGTAGTTGCAGTGGTTGTCGAGGCGCACCTTCTCCTCTGTGATGTCGAGCTTCTCGATGTAGAATATCATCTCCTGCTCAAGGCGGTTGTTGTCAACCTCAAGCTGAAGCTTTTCTATGTTCTCGCGAATACGGTTCTTAATGGTCTCAACGCGCGCACCCTCGAACTGCTCCACCTCGTGGCGGTACTGCTCGATAAGGTCGATGCGACCCAAGAGGTCGGCGATAAGAATTGCGCCCTCCTGAATGCGGAAGTTATTCAACTCATCACATGCAGCCTTTGTAGCCTCAATAATTGCAGCAAGCTCCGCCTCCGACACCTCACGCTCCTCGCTTGTGACAACATCGGGCATGCGCAATATCGCCTTAAGGAAGTAGTCGCTATCGGCAATCACCGCATTTTCTGCGCACACCTCGCGCAACTCCTTTGCATAGGCCTTGAATGCCTCGCGGTTGATGTGTGCCGAAGTCTCGGCTGTTGCTGCCTCGAACGACACGAAGCAGTCCACCTTGCCACGCTGCAATTCGCGAGTGATGATGCTACGCATCTCAACCTCCGCAGCACGATATTTACCTGGCAACTTGATAGATAGGTCGAGTTGCTTTGAGTTTAGTGAGCGTAGTTCTACTCTTATCTTTTTGTCATCTACCATGGCCTCGCCCTTGCCGAAGCCCGTCATTGACTTTATCATAGTTTCAAAAGTTTTGATACATTTATTTCAATCTACAAAGATACAAAACTATCTCACAATATCAAAAAGTTTGTGCGCGTAAAAAGAAAAAAATGGAGTATTCGCTATACTCCATTATTAACGGCTTCGTCAATGCGCTTCTGTAAGCACTCCATAACCTCAAAGAGAGTTAGAACATTAAAGCGCTCTTTCATAATTCTAAGAGGACATATTATTGGACTACCATATGTTTCGATTGTAATATTATCATCGGGCTTATTTCCCGCAAAAACCACTCTATATTCATCATTATCTCCATAGCAGAATCCGATAAACGACCCCTCGCCCGCGTGGTACTCATAGGCGCATACCCTAACTCGCTCGCAGATATTTCCCTCAAAGCATATAGTAAGCATTTCTGGATTAGCATCTCCAATTATAAACTTTTGTAGAGTATGAATATCAGTCTCTAAAACATAATCATCATACTCACTCTTCTCCACTTTCGTAAAACCATTCTCTCTTATTAGGCCCTCGCCATCCTGCACGAGGTTAAGATGTGTTCGATAAATTGGCTTACAATCTGTTGGTTTTTCAAAAAACTCCGCGATAAAATCGTAATACATAATATATAACTTTTAATTGTTCACTACAAAGTTATATATCATTTTTGACAATTTGCGTCAAGGTCTAATAAAACAATCATCTATTCCATGCCTTAAACTCCCAATCTATAAGAGCAACATCTTTGATAACTGCTCTAAATTTGTTTTGAATAGTTATGTATTCTTCTCTAGAAAGCTGACTCCATGGTGTATTATTTACAGGGAATTCATTTGGGAATTCTTTTCTTGCTTTATCCAAAATGATACTATCAATAGGAATATGTAAGAATGAGTATATCTTGTTTAGCCAGTCACATTGACCTTCGTATAATACGCATAGATATTTCATTGTCATGTTAACCCATTTCTGTGCTTGGCCATAGGTTATTTGTGCAATAGTTTTATTATCATAACAATCAATTATACGCAAACAAAGAGAATCGTGAAATTTTTCATATTTTTCTATGGTGTCAATGCTGTTACAGTTCTTAATCTCGGTCTCAATCAATTTCACAACACTGGCGCGGCAGTCATCCTTTAGCTTTTGGCTCACACCTTTTTCAAATCTTATTGTTCGACACATGTCTCGGTACGCTCTTTTAGCAGCAGCTTTTTCATTATTTTCCTCTGTGCCGAATACGCAGATTCGATAAAATTTCTTAATATTTTCGTTCATGCGATGTAGATATTTAGTGATTAATAATGATGATATACTTCATTGAGAGTGGCGTTATTATATACAAATGTATAAATAATTTTCTGCATCGACAAGCTTTGCGGAAATAGCCAGTTGGAATTTGGATGGTTTATGTTGGGTAGACTCTTTCATCGCTAACTATTTGGGTAAATTTCGCATCACGCCAATTTCTTGTCAGAGTGGTGATAATTTACCACCGATAAAGAAATTGGGTTGGATGGATAGTACTTGTCGTACATTCCATTCAACCCAATGATTGAGAGGTCGCAGATGAGACGCTATCACAAGAAATGATTTTTGATTTTAGAGGAGCAGATTTGTTCTATCGTATAAAGAAAATATCGTGGGATAGTACTCAACGTACAGCCCACGATATTTTATAT
>JAEIGA010005684.1_pt1 | contig 18996 bp, 19 predicted proteins | sample 9270691 | NCBI WGS metagenome assembly JAEIGA01 (sample SAMN17057246, study PRJNA624740) | gut metagenome | biome: biome; isolation source: fecal sample | host: Bos grunniens | place: China: Xizang | collected 2019 | reverse complement strand
AGAATACAAAGAACTTGTTAAATCTTTCTCTCAAAATTGGGAAAAAGACCGTATCGCAGTAATGGATATGTCTATCATGCAAGCTGCTATAGCAGAAATCAACTTCTGCCCTACTATTCCAGTAAATGTTACACTTAATGAATTTATAGAAATAAGTAAATATTATAGCTCAGAAAAGAGTAGCTTATTTATTAATGGTATCCTAGACCGAGTAGTAAATAAATACAAAGAAGACAGCAGCCTACTTAAAGTAGGTATGTATGTAAGTTAGGAGTTAGGAGTTCGGAGTTAGGAGTTAAATTAAAAATTAAAAATTAAACATTAAACTTTAAACTTTAAACAATATGAATTACATTTTATTACAAGCTGCAACAGCAACAGAAGGTTCTGGCTGGAGCTCAATTCTTATGATTGTTTTAATGTTTGTGGTGATCTATTTCTTTATGATTCGTCCACAACAAAAACGTCAAAAAGAAATTAAAAAATTCCGTGACAGCATTAAAGCTGGTGACAAAGTTATCACAGCTGGTGGTATCTATGGTAAAGTAAAAGACGTGAAAGAAACTACTATTACACTTGAAATAGCAGACAACGTACGCATTAACATAGACAAAAACTCTGTTTATGCTAACGCAGTAGATTCTAACACTGACGCTAACAAAGCATAATATGCATAGCAAGGACAAAAATAAAATCACTAGATTTTTAAGAAAAATGAAAGCGTTCCTTATAACAAGGGATGCTCTCATTTTTTTATTTTTTCTTATCTGTTCTGCTATCTTTTGGTTTACCAACACACTTAATAAAACATACGAACTCAACGTAGAATTTCCTATAGAATACGTTAATGTTCCTCCAGAATTGGAGTTTACTACAGAATTACCAAGTTCTTTTAGCGTAAAATTAAAAGACAAGGGCACTTCTATGATTTTCTATCAGCACAAAGAATTCGACCCTGTTATAATTAATTTCAACGACTATTCTGTTTATTCTGGTAGTAATACATGGTCTATTCCTACCACTGCACTTTTTGAAAAATTCATAAAAAAACAAATAGACCAAAGTTCTATAATTATGAACTATTATCCAGAAGAAATCGTTATAGAAAAGAAACTTCTGGACTCCAAAAAAGTTAAGGTTGAACCACGTATTAATCTTAACCTACAAAAACAATATTTTCTTTGCGATAAAATCGCCACTTCTCCAGACTCTATCACATTATATGGTTATAAAGAGATTTTGGACACTCTAAAATGTATTTACACTCAGGCATACACTTCTGATAAACTAAAAGACACTCTTAATACCATATTATTACTAGATATACCAGAGCATTGCAAAGCAAATCCTAATAAGATTAATGTAACTGCTCCAATAGAATTTTATACAGAAAGCGATATAGATTTGTCTATTACAATTAAAAATCTACCAGAAAATATTTCTGTTAAAACTATTCCAGAAAAACTAAATGTAAGTTTCCTAGTGGGACTTAGCAAATACAAAGAAATAAGACCTTCAGACTTTATACTTTCTCTAGACTACGAAGTGCTTAGAAAAAGTGACTCTAATAGCGAAACAGTCACTTTGGAATCTTACCCAACATATATCAAAAATCCCTATTTAAAGAATAATAAGGTAAAATGGTTAATTGAATTTGTAGAACCTAAATGATAAAAGTTGGCGTAACTGGCGGTATTGGTTCTGGTAAAACTCATATCTGCAAACTACTAGAACTTATGAATTTTCCTGTATATTATTCTGATACAGAAAGCAAAAGAATTCAAAATGAGAATGCTGATGTGCGTGCTAAACTCATTGAACTTTTTTCTGAAGAATGCTATACAGAAGACGGTCTTAATAGAAAATTCCTAGCATCTATTATATTTAGAGACCCTACTGCAAAAAAGCAGGTAGAAAATATTATGCACCCTGCTGTAGCTAAAGATTTCATATCTTGGTGTGCAAAAAAAGAAGCAGAGGGCGAAAGAATAGTCTTTATAGAAAGTGCAATACTATATGAGAGCGGATTTGATTCTATGGTGGATAAAGTTATTCTAGTATATGCAGATGAAGATGTGCGCATAGAAAGAAGTATGCAAAGAGATGGTGCAGACCGCACTGCCATAGAGGAGAGAATCAAGAATCAATCTTCTGACAATGACAAACGACTTAAAGCAGACTTCGTCCTTCACAACAATCCAGACGACAATATTAACAAACAATTATTCGAAATCATCAAAAAGTTATATTAAAAAAGAGGAACTCAATATTGAGTTCCTCTTTTATTCTGAGAGTTAAATTTATTTTTTGCTAAAGGCTCTTTCCAACTCCTGCGAAACATTAATCATATAGTCACCCATTTTTTCTAGTTCGTTTACAATATCGATGTAATAAACGCTATTTTGGTAACTCTTGACGTTGTTTTCTATTTCGTCAATCTCAATTTCTCTAAGGTCGTTTCTCAAAGCATTGATTTTATCTTCTACTTTGTATGCATTAGAAATAGAAACTAGTGTACCTTCATTTGCAGCAACAAGATTTGAAATCATCATATCGTATGCTTCATCTACATGAGATACCATTGCTAAAAGCTTGCTAATAGTTTCTGTATCGAATGTTTTCTTGTGAGCATTTCTTCTTGAAAGAATACGGCTAATAGAATCACCAGAGTCGCCAAGAGATTCAATCTCACCGATTATTTTATACATGCCTTTAATCTTGTTTGAAGTATCTTCACTGATGTCGCCAGATGAAACTGAGTTTAGGAATGAAGCAATTTCAATTTCTATTCTATCAGAAATATCTTCATATTTAACCAATTTTGCACGTAGAGTTTCAAATTTCTCTAAATCAACTTCGGCGATAGCTTGTTTTGCATAGCCAAGACCTTTTTTAGAGATTTGAGCAAAATGAATAATTTCATTCATTGATTGACCAAGTGCAAGCTCTGGTGTAGCAATAGGACCTGCTTTGATATATTTAAGTGTATGTTCTTCCTCTTCCGCTTTTTTACTACCTTTAATTACATAGCACACAAGTTTTTCTATCATTGGCACAAACCAAATAAGAATAAATGTGTTGATAGTATTAAATAAAGTGTGAAGCATTGACAGACCATAAAGTGAAGCTGTTTGAGCATCTGATTGAACAACCACTCCATTTGCATCATATTCCACATTTACTGCAAAGTCTGGTGCAGCTGGATTTGGAAGACCAAAGATAGTAGATGTAACCCAACCTACTAGTTTAAGGAAATATGTGTAAGTAACAAGTGCCCAAACCACACCAAATAAGTTGAATACGGTATGCGCAAGAGCAGATCTACGTGCAGAAGTATTACCTACTGCTGCAGCTATATTTGCTGTAATAGTAGTACCAATATTTTCACCAAGCACCATAGCGCAGGCCATATCAAACCTAATCCAACTCATATTCAGCATAATAAGGGTAAGAGCCATGGTGGCACTAGAAGATTGAAGAACAAGGGTCAATACAGTACCAAATACCAAGAATATTAGTACAGAACCAAATCCGTAACCTTGCCAACCTTGTATAAATGAAAGTACTTCTGGAGTTTCTGATAGATTAGGCACTGAGTTTTTCATTAAAGAAAGGCCTAAGAAAAGAAGAGAGAAGCCAACGATAAGTTCTGAGATATTTCTTCTGTTGTCTTTTTTAGACATTGAAAGAATGAAGCCGACAGCCATAAGTGGCACTGCCAAAATAGAAATATCTGCTTTAAATCCTAGCCAAGAAACTAGCCATGCTGTAACTGTGGTACCAATATTAGCACCCATAATCACGCTAATGGCTTGCGCTAGCGTTAGTAATCCTGCATTCACAAAACTTACCACCATTACGGTAGTAGCACTTGAAGATTGGATTACTGTGGTAATACCAAGACCTGTTAATACACCTTTAAACGGACTCGATGTCATGGCTGATAGGAAATTGCGAAGTCTATCGCCTGCCGCTTTTTGAAGTCCTGCACTCATTAAGTTCATGCCATAGAGGAACATCCCCAAGGCACCGAACAACGTAAGAATTTGTAAAATCATAAAATAAAAAAATATAATGTATTTTGTGTACTTTTAATAGGTCAAAATATTTTCTATAGGCAAATTTAATTAAATATTGAAACCTAGCAAATATTTTAACCATAAATATATAAACATTATTTATACTATTATTTGCATTCTTATTGGTAGTTACACTTAAATTCTTTAACTTTGCACCATTATGGCAAGGATTTTGGCAATTGACTATGGTAGAAAAAGAGTTGGCGTGGCTGTTACAGATACGTTACAACTTATTGCAAATGGGCTAGCAACAGTTCCTTCTGCTTCTATCGTTGATTTCATTTGTGATTATGTAAAAAAGGAAGATGTGGAAAGAATTGTTGTTGGTCTTCCAAAACAAATGAACAATCAACCTTCTGAATCTATGAAGTATATCACTCCTTTTGTGAATACACTCAAGAAGAAACTGCCAAATATGCCTATTGAATTTTCTGATGAGAGATTTACATCGGTACTAGCTCACAGAGCCATGATAGACGGTGGTTTAAAGAAAAAAGACAGACAAAACAAAGCATTGGTAGATGAAATAAGTGCTACCATTATATTACAAGATTACTTAGAATTCAAAAAATACAGTTTATGATTTACCCAATAGTTATTTACGGAAACGCAGTACTAAAAAAACAAGCAGAACCTATTACAAAGGACTACCCAAACCTACCTACCCTTATTGAGGATATGTACAAAACTCTAGATAGAGCAGAAGGCGTGGGACTTGCAGCTCCACAAATAGGTCTTCCTATCAAATTATTTATTGTCGATTTAAGTCTTTTGAAAGACGAAAATCCAGAATGGGCAAATTTTAAAAAGGTATTTATCAACCCAGAAATCACTTTCTTTAGCGAAGACAAGGAAACTAAAGAAGAAGGTTGCTTGAGTATTCCTGGCATTTCTGAGAGAGTGCCTCGTTCACTTTCTGTAACTATCCATTATTTCGACGAAAATTGGGTAGAAAAAACTGAAACTTACTCTGGTTTTGAGGCTCGTGCCATTCAGCATGAGTATGACCACTTAATGGGTCACGTGTTTGTAGATAGAATTTCAACCATCCGCAGACAAATGATTTCATCAAAACTTTCATCTCTTGCCAAAGGCAAAGTAAGAACGCATTATAAAGTTAGGAATTAGGAATTAGGAGTTAGGAGTTAATTTTGTAATTAAAAATGCGATATTGCGATGAGCGGAAATAGATTTTATGAAATGATTAACGTTAAACAAAAGCGTTGTCTGAGCGCAGCGAGTTTAGCTTTTGTAGTTAATCATAAATAAAATCCCGCGAAGAGCTCTACTCGCAATTTTTAATTATAAAATTATAAATACACAAATAAACAATACAAAACAACGATAATATGAAAATTTTAGTAACTGGAGGTACAGGTTTTATTGGTTCACACACTGTGGTGGAACTAATCAATGCAGGCTTTGAGCCAATTATTGTAGATAACCTTTCAAACTCAAACATTGGAGTACTGGATGGCATAGAAAAAATCTGTGGCATTAGACCTAAATTCTACGAAATGGATTGTAGAGACAAGGATGCTCTAGATAAACTAATGGAAGAAAATAAAGGTATTAATTCTATTATTCACTTTGCAGCAAGCAAGGCTGTGGGCGAATCTGTAGAAAAACCACTTTTATATTATAGAAACAACCTTGTTTCTCTGTTAAACCTACTTGAACTGATGAAGAAACACGAAATCAAGAACATTGTTTTCTCATCCTCTTGTACAGTTTATGGTCAACCAGAGATTCTTCCTGTTACAGAAAATGCACCAATTCAAACAGCACTTTCACCATACGGTAACACCAAACAAATCTGCGAAGAAATCATTACAGATACTGTGAATGCAGACAAAAACATTTCTGCTATTCTACTTCGCTACTTCAACCCTATTGGTGCTCACGAGAGCGCAGAAATTGGCGAACTTCCTATTGGCGTGCCACAAAATCTTATACCATACGTTACCCAAACTGCCGCAGGCATTAGAGAATGCTTGAGTGTTTATGGCGACGATTATGACACTCCAGACGGTTCTTGCATTCGCGACTATATCAATGTAACCGACCTTGCCAAAGCTCACGTGGTAGCAGTGAAACGTTTGGCTGAAAGCCTAAACAAAAAACAAGTTGAAACATTCAATATTGGTACTGGTAGAGGTCTTTCTGTATTAGAAATTATAGACGTATTCCAAAAGGTTACTGGCGTAAAACTTAATTATAAAATTGTTGGTCGTAGAGCTGGTGATATAGAAAAAGTATGGGCAGACCCAACTTGGGCAAACACAGAACTTGGCTGGAAAGCTGAAAAAACAGTAGAAGAGACCCTACTTTCTGCATGGCGTTGGCAAGAAAAACTTGGTTCTAAAAAATAAACAATAAATGAAGCCGTATATTTTTAATGTAGAGGAAATAACCAATTCTTGCATTGAATGGATACAAAACTGGATGCAAAAAAATGGTAATAACGAAACAAAAGTGGTTATTGGTATAAGCGGTGGCAAGGATTCTACCGTGGTGGCTGCTCTATGTGCCAAAGCACTTGGCAAAGAACGTGTGCTAGGTGTAATGATGCCAAACGGCATTCAGCCAGACATATCAGACTCACAAAAAATTATAGACCATTTGGGTATTCCTCACATTACTATTAATATAAACAATGCTTACACAGGACTTACAGAAGAAATCAAAACTCAAATGAGTCTTGATGCTTTGAGTCCTCAATATCTAACCAACACTCCTGCCCGTTTGCGTATGACCACCCTTTATGGTATTGGTGCTTTACTGGGTAACGCTCGTGTGGTGAACACTTGCAACCGCTCAGAAGACGTACAAGGCTACTCTACTCACTATGGCGACAGTGCTGGCGACTTTGCCCCTGTGGCAAAACTAACCACAGAAGAAGTGGTGGCAATGGGAGATTTCCTTGGTTTGCCTTCTGATTTAACACACAAAGCACCTTCCGACGGTATGTGCGGCAAAACTGACGAAGACAACCTTGGTTGGACTTATCACGAAATCAATCAAGTGATAAGACTAAACGAAGTGGGCGAACACTACGAGCAAATAGTAAGAAGATATAAATTTATGCAATTTAAACTTCACGCTGTGCAATTGCCAGCATTCCTACCAAATTTACCTGACTACTTCCTTGAGGAATACGGGATATAGTTAGGAGTTTTCTTTTGAAAAACAAGGCATAGGAACCTATAAATTGTAGCAGATTTGTAACAATTGTGTTGTAAAACATATATTTTGAGAGATATTCTTTTGTATCTCTCATTTTTTTTGTATTTTTGCACAAAATCTTAAAATTTGTGCAAAATGATTGAACAAAATCTTATCAAGCTTTTTGAGCATAGTTTCAAAACAAACTGGGAACTACCTGCTTATACAAATTATTACAAAAAACAAACTCTTACCTATGGTGAAGCTGCTAAACAAATAGCAAAACTACACCTTCTGTTTGACGAGTTACAAATTCAACCTGGAGACAAAATCTCTCTTATCGGTAAAAACACCCCAAATTGGACTCTTACATACGTGGCATCTGTAACATACGGAGCTGTTATTGTTCCTATATTACAAGACTTCAATACCAACGACATTCACCACATTGTTAATCACTCAGACTCTGTACTTTTATTCTGTAGTGACAATATCTGGGACAAACTAGAAGAAGAAAAAATGGAAAACCTTAATGGTGTTTTCTCACTTGACGACTTCCGTTGCGTTCACCAAAAAGATGGTCAAGGCATTCAAAAAATCATGCTAGAGCTAGAGGCTAGTTTCAATGAAAAATACCCTAACGGATATACTGCAGAAGATATTTGCTATGCAGAACGCGACAATGCAGAGTTAGTAATGATTAGCTATACTTCTGGGACTACTGGTTTTAGTAAAGGTGTTATGATTTCTGCAAACGCACTTGCAGGTAACATTACATTTGGTATCCGCACCAAACTTCTTAACCGTGGTGACAGAGTATTAAACTTCCTACCTCTTGCACACGCATACGGTATGGCATTCGATTTCTTAACTGCTACTTGCGTAGGTTCTCACACCTACCTATTAAATAAAATACCTAGTCCAAAGGTACTTCTAAAAGCTTTTGAAGAAATTCGTCCAACAGTAATTTTCACAGTGCCATTGATTCTAGAAAAAATATATAGAAAACAACTTCAACCTACTCTAAACAAGAGAAGCATGAAGATGGCACTAAGTATTCCACTAGTTGACAATAAGATATACCAACAAATTAGTAAAAAACTTCATACCGCATTCGGCGATGAGTTTAAAGAAATCATTGTTGGAGGTGCTCCTCTAAACAAAGAAGTAGAAGAATTCCTACGCAAAATTGGTTTCCGCTTCACTGTAGGTTACGGCATGACAGAATGCGCTCCACTTATTAGTTATGCTCCTTGGAAAGAAAGCAAAGAAGGTGCATCTGGTAAGATCCTAGACATTATGGAAGTGAGAATTGACTCTACAGATCCTTACAATATTCCTGGAGAAATCCAAGTAAGGGGTGAAAATGTTATGAGCGGCTATTATAAAAACGTGGAAGCATCTAAAGACACATTCACAGAAGATGGCTGGCTAAAAACTGGCGACATGGGCGTGATTGACGAAGAAGGATTTATCTATATCAAAGGTCGTTGCAAAACAATGCTTCTTGGTGCAAATGGTCAAAACATCTATCCAGAAGAAATTGAGGCAAAACTTAACAACATGCCTTTTGTTAACGAAAGTATTGTTATTGAAAAGGACGGCAAACTTTATGGCTTAGTTTATCCAGACTTCGAAGCTATTGACGCTGCATGTATTAGCACCACAGACCTAGAAGTTATTATGGAAGAAAATAGAAAAGCATTAAATAAAATAGTAGCATCTTACGAAGGTATTACCAAGCTTATTCTATACCCTACTGAGTTTGAAAAAACACCTAAGAAAAGTATTAAGAGATATTTATACACAAATATACAAGTATAATTAACTTTTTTTAACACAATTGTTATAAAAACAGATTTTAATATCTTTATCTTTGTAATGTTTTAAAAACAACAGTTGTTTAATATTTAAAATTCTAAAAAATGAAAAAAATCGTTTTATTCGTAGCTGCAGCAGTTGCTATCGCATTCGCATCTTGCAACGCTTGCCAAGAACAAGCTGAAGAAGCAGTAGTTGAAGAAGTAGCTGTTGAAGCAGTAGCTGAAGAAGTAGCTGAAGTTGCTGACTCTGCAGTTGTAGAAGAAGTTGTTGAAGCACCAGCTGAAGAAGTTGTTGCTGAATAATTTTTCAACACAAAAAAATAAAACCGTAAGGCTTAGCTTTGCGGTTTTTTTTGTATCTTTGCGTCGCTATGATTCAACGTATCCAAAGTATATATTTATTCATTGTATTTATCCTTAGTATAGTACAATGTTTTTACCCTTTTGCCTCTGTAGGAGAAATGGCATTAGGAGTATCTAACTGTATGATTTACGCTGGAATAAGTATTATTATTCCACTTATGGCAATAGTTAGTATTTTTATGTTCAAAAAGCGTATTTTACAAATGCGACTTTGCAGTTTTAATGTAATATTAATGGTTTTCCAAATCTTGAGTATGGCTGGATATTTTTATTTTGCTACCACTATTCAGGAAACAGAAGAATATACTAAAAATATACTTTTGGTATTCGCCCTTCCATTCATCAATATTATATTAACATATTTGGCTGTTCGTGCCATCGGAAAAGACGAAGCGTTAGTTCGCTCGCTTGATAGACTACGTTAATAGTTAGGAATTTCTGTGCAAACGAGTGGAGAACCAAGCTTGCTTGAGTTACCCCGAGTGCAGCCAGAAATCACGAGCGAAGCGAGTAATTAGGAATTAATATCAATAAAAAAATAAATAATACAATATAAAACTCATGAGCAAAAAATTTACAGAGTATCAACAATTCAACCTTTCTGCGGTGGGTAAAGAAGTACAAGCAGAATGGGAAAAGAATGATGTTTTCAAAAAAAGTATCGAAACTAGAGAAGGCTGCACACCTTTCGTATTCTTCGAAGGTCCACCTTCTGCAAACGGTATGCCTGGTATTCACCACGTAATGGCTCGTTCTATCAAAGACTTATTCCTTCGTTACAAAACAATGCAAGGATTTAAAGTTTCTCGTAAAGCAGGTTGGGACACACATGGTCTTCCTGTGGAACTTGGTGTAGAAAAAGCACTTGGCATTACAAAAGAAGACATCGGCAATACTATCTCTGTAGAAGATTACAACTCTCACTGTCGCAAAGACGTGATGAAATATACAAAAGAATGGGAAAGCCTTACCAGTAAAATGGGTTACTGGATTGATATGGAAAACCCATACATTACATATACAAACGACTACATCGAAAGTTTATGGTGGCTATTAAAACAACTTTATAATAAAGGTCTTCTTTATAAAGGTTATACTATCCAACCATATTCTCCAGCTGCTGGTAGTGGTTTGAGTTCTCACGAGCTTAATCAACCTGGTTGTTATCGTGATGTAAAAGATACTACTGTTACTGCTCAATTTAAAGTTAAAGGTGAAGAAAATCTATATATTCTAGCATGGACCACTACCCCATGGACACTTTCATCTAACACTGCTCTGTGTGTTGGACCAAACATAGATTATGTTCGCTACGCAACACAAAATCCTTATACAAAAGAAGATATAGAAGTAATTCTTGCAAAAGACCTATTCAAAGCATACTTCAAAGATGCTGAATGCCCAGCAGAAACATTTAAAGGTTCTGAAATTGTTGGCCTTGAATATGAACCACTTCTACCTTTCTTCACTCCACAAGAAGAGGGTGCATTTAGAGTAATTGCCGGCGACTATGTTACCACAGAAGATGGTACTGGTATTGTTCACATTGCTCCTACATTTGGTGCTGATGACGCTCGTGTGGCAAAAGCCGCAGGCATTCCTCCAATGCAAGTGCTAGACAAAAACGGAAACCTTCGTCCACTTGTGGACCTTCAAGGTAAATTCTATGCTATTGAAGATATGGACGCAGACTACGTTGCTAAATATGTTAACGTTGAAGCTTACAAAGAATTCGCTGGTCGTTTTGTAAAAAATGCATATGATGCAAACCTAACAGACCAAGACGAAACACTTGATATTTCTATCTGCATGTACCTAAAACAAAAAGGTCAAGCATTCAAGATAGAAAAACACACCCACAACTATCCTCACTGCTGGCGTACAGACAAACCTGTGCTTTACTATCCATTAGATAGCTGGTTTATTCGTTCTACTGCTTGCAAAGATGAAATGGTTGAACTAAATAAAACTATCAACTGGAAACCGACCTCAACTGGTACTGGTCGTTTCGGCAAATGGCTAGAAAACTTACAAGACTGGAACCTTTCTCGTAGCCGTTATTGGGGTACACCACTTCCTATCTGGCGTACAGAAGAAGGTAAAGAAGAAATCTGCATTGGTTCTATCGAAGAACTTATCAGTGAGATTGAAAAATCTATAGCTGCAGGCATTATGACAGAAAACCCATTCAAAAACTTTAAAGTGGGTGACTATTCAAAAGAAAACTACAGCACAGATAATATCGACCTTCACCGTCCATACGTGGATAATATAGTGCTTGTTTCTGCTTCTGGCAAACCAATGTACCGCGAATCTGACCTTATCGACGTTTGGTTCGACTCTGGTGCTATGCCATACGCTCAACTTCACTATCCATTTGAAAATAAAGAGCTTATCGATGAAAACAAGTTCTTCCCTGCAGACTTTATCAACGAAGGTGTTGATCAAACACGTGGTTGGTTCTTCACACTACACGCAATTTCAACCATGATTAAAGGTTCTGTAGCATTCAAGAATGTTATTTCAAATGGTCTTGTCCTAGATAAAAATGGTAACAAGATGTCTAAACGTTTAGGCAACTCTGTTGACCCATTTGGTGCTATTGAAAAATATGGCGCAGACTCTGTTCGTTGGTACATGATGACAAACTCTGCTCCATGGGACAACTTGAAATTTGACCCTGCTGGTGTAGAAGAAGTATTAAGAAAATTCTTCGGAACACTTTACAATACATATTCATTCTTTGCACTTTATGCTAATGTGGATAATTTCACATATTCAGAAGCAGAAGTTCCAATGAATGAACGTCCAGAAATTGACCAATGGATTCTTTCTAAACTTAACACCCTTGTTAAGGAAGTAAAAGACGGATTTGATGCATACGAGCCTACTCGTGCAGGCCGTGCAATTTCAGACTTCGTTACAGAAAGCTTAAGTAACTGGTATGTACGTCTAAACCGTAAACGTTACTGGGCTGGCAAAATGGATACAGACAAACTTTCTGCATACCAAACACTTTATACCTGTTTGGAAACAGTAGCTCGTCTAATGGCTCCTATTGCTCCATTCTATGCAGACCGCTTGTTCTGCGACCTAAACAATGCAACTGGCAGATTCTCTGAATGTTCTGTTCACCTATGCAAGTTCCCAGAAGTAAAAGAAGAGTATATCAATAGCGAACTAGAAGACAAGATGGATATTGCTCAAAATATCACATCACTTGCTCTTGCTCTTCGTAAAAAAGCTAATATCAAAGTACGTCAACCACTTAGCCGTATTATGATTCCTAGCACAGATGCTACTACAGACTCTCACATCAAGAGTGTAGAAGACTTGCTTAAAAACGAGCTTAACATCAAAGATATTGAGATTGTAACAGATTCTCAAGGTGTATTTGTGAAACGTATTAAACCAGACTTCAAAAAACTTGGCCCTAAATGTGGTAAAAATATGAAGGCTGTGGCTAATATGCTTCAAAACCTAGAACAATCTGAAATTTCTCGTTTCGAGGCTGATGGCATCTACAAACTTGCTATTGATGGTGCAGAAATAGAAATTAGCACAGAAGACGTAGCTATCTTCTCAGAAGATATTCCTGGATGGTTAGTGGCTAATGAAGGTAAATTAACTATTGCTCTAGACATCACTCTAACAGAAGAACTAGAAGCAGAAGGTACAGCTCGTGAGCTTATCAACCGTATCCAAAACTTGAGAAAATCTAATGGTTTAGAAATAGTTGACCGCATCAACATCAATGTATTCGCTCAAGGTAAAAACTACCAAGACATTAATATTGCAATAAGCAATCACAAAGAATACATTTTGGGTCAAATCCTATGTAACAACCTAGAATTATCAGAAAACTTCGACGCTAAAGAAGGCGAAGAAGTGGAATTTGGTGCAGAAAACATCTATATCAAGCTAGAAAAAGCTTAATTGTTCATAAAAAAGAGCGCTAATGATTAGTTAATGTCAAATATTTTTCATATATTCGCATAACACTTTAAAATCATTACGTTATGACTGAAAAAACTAGATATAGTGATGCAGAATTAGAAGAATTTCGCGCACTTATAAAAGAGAAATTAGAGAGAGCTTACGAAGATTATGAGGTCTATAAAAAAGCTCTAAACAACTTGGATGGCAACGACATTAACGACACATCTCCTACCTTTAAAGTTCTAGAAGATGGAGCTGCCGCAAGTAATAAAGAGGAAATAGGACGTAGCGCTCAACACCTAATGAAGTTTATTCAAAATCTGCAAGCTGCATTAGTTCGTATTGAAAATAAAACATACGGTATCTGTAGAGTAACAGGAAAGCTTATCCCTAAAGAAAGACTTCGCGCTGTTCCTCACGCTACCTTAAGTATAGAAGCAAAAGAAGGCAAAAAATAATATGAACTCTATCACAAAAAAGGCACTGTATAGTGCCTCTCTTGTTTTTATAATCTTACTTATAGACCAAATTTCTAAAATTTGGATTAAAACCTCATTTGATTTATACGAGGAGTTATACATTTTTTCATGGTTTAGACTACTATTTGTTGAAAATGATGGAATGGCATTCGGCATAGAGTTGGGAGACAAAATTTACCTAACACTATTTCGCATTTTAGCATCATTGGGCATTGCTACCTACCTAGGATATTGTGTAAAAAAGAATGAGAGCTGGACATTGTTAACCTGCATTGCACTTGTATTAGCAGGTGCTTCTGGGAATATCATTGACTGCGTATTTTATGGTCAATGGTTTGATTACGCTCCATATTTCTATGGGAAAGTAGTAGATATGTTATACTTTCCACTTATAGAAGGCAACTTTTGGGATTGGATTCCTATGGTGGGCGGTGAACACTTTATTTTCTTCTCTCCTATTTTCAATATAGCAGACTCTGCCATTTGTATAGGAATTTTCCTATTATTAATACTTGAAAAACGCTTGTATAAATGAGATATATTTTAGCCATATTATCATCTATATTATTATTAGTTTCATGCAAAAAAGAGGAAACTAATAACAACCCATTGATTAATAATATTAATACTATGGCTAATTTTCTTTTTGAAACACATATTTCTGAAGGATTAGAAAAAGAATATCTAATAACCAAAGACGAAGGTAGTATATTATATACCAAGATTTTCGAGAAATATAATGTCACAACAGAACAATTTGATAGCGCTATAACATACTACACAAACAATCATAAGAAATATCAAGAAGTATATCAAAAAGTAACAAACAAACTCAATAAATATTTAACTTTTGCAGGACAAAACTTCTTTATTAAATATCCTGCAGAAAATATAAATGTGTGGAAAGATTATGCAGTTTTTCCTGAGGGATTATATAAATTCACCCAATTTCTTCCCTTTTATATCTGCCCAAAGCCAGAATACTTAAATAAACCACTCATAATTAATAAATAATCCAGATTTTAAGCATTTCTACATTTTTAATTTTTAATTAAATTTATTATATTTGTAGTGCCTAAAATCAAATATATGAGTGATATTACCAATACTCCCACTAACGCACACGACTACGCAGAAGATAACATCATAACACTAGAAGGTCTGCAACACGTTCGCCTACGCCCTGGTATGTATATAGGGAAGCTTGGCGACGGCTCTTCAAATGATGATGGTATTTACGTTCTACTTAAAGAAGTAATAGACAACTCTATTGACGAATTCCGTATGAATTTCGGCAATCAGATAGAGATAAACATTAACGAAAGAGAAGTTAGTGTGAGAGACTATGGTCGTGGTATTCCTCAAGGCAAACTGGTAGATTGTGTAGGCATCATGAATACTGGTGCTAAATACGACACCAAATCATTCCAAAAATCTGTAGGTCTAAACGGTGTAGGTACAAAAGCCGTTAATGCTCTATCTTCATCGTTCATTGCCATTTCTTATCGTGATGGCATGGCTAAAAAAGCCGAATTCTCTAAAGGTGTATTAGTTAAAGAATATGATTTAGAGCCAACAACCGAGAAAAACGGCACATATATCTGCTTCACTCCAGACACAGACTCTTCTATATTTGGAAATTATCATTTCAGATTTGAATATATAGAAACAATGCTTAGAAACTATTGTTATCTAAACCAAGGTTTGGTAATATGGTTCAACAAGCAAAAATTTGTTTCTAAAAATGGTTTATTAGACCTACTTAATGAGAAGTGTACTTCTGACGTTTTATACCCTATTGTACACCTAAAAGGTGAAGATATTGAAGTAGCATTTACCCACACAAATCAATACGGAGAGGAATATTATTCGTTTGTAAATGGTCAACACACCACACAAGGTGGTACTCACCAAGCAGCCTTAAAAGAACATATTGCTCGTACCATTAAGGATTTCTTTGGCAAGAACTTTGAATTACAAGACATTAGAAGTGGTATTGTTGCCACTATAGCTATAAATGTAATAGAACCAGTGTTTGAGAGTCAAACAAAAACCAAACTTGGTTCTACAAACATGGCTCCAGACAAGGACAAAGATGAAAATCCATATCCTCTTTCTGGCACTAGTGTAAATAAATTTGTTGGTGATTTCTTAAAGAAAGAACTAGACAATTTCTTACACAAAAATCCAGAAATGACAGAAGTATTGGTTAAGAAAATCCAAGCTTCTGAACGTGAACGTAAGGCAATTGCCAATGTTTCTAAACAAGAAAGAGAAAGAGCCAAGAAGGTAAATCTTCACAACAAAAAACTTCGCGACTGCCACATTCACCTAAACGACAACAAGGGAGACAGAAGAGAAGAAAGCTGCATATTCATTACCGAGGGCGACTCTGCGAGTGGATCTATTACAACTAGTAGAGATGTAAAAACACAAGCTGTATTCTCTCTGCGTGGTAAACCTCTAAACTGCTTTGGTATGAGCAAGGTAGAGGCGTACAAAAATGAAGAATTCAATCTGCTTCAAGCTGCACTTAATATAGACGAAGGCCTAGAAAACCTAAGATACAACAAAGTGATAATTGCAACCGATGCCGACGACGATGGTATGCACATTAGACTTCTGCTTATGAGTTTCTTCCTTCAATTCTATCCAGAACTAGTAAAAGCGGGTCACGTATATATTCTGCAAACACCACTTTTCAGGGTTAGAAACAAGAAAGAAACACATTATTGTTATTCAGACGACGAAAAGATTGCAGCTATTAAAGCTGTAGGAGCAAAAGCAGAAATCACTCGATTTAAAGGTCTTGGTGAAATTTCTCCAGATGAGTTTAAATGTTTTATTGGTAAAGACATTAGACTTGAGCCTGTAAGTCTTAATAAAGAGGACGCAGTAAACCACTTGCTACGTTTCTATATGGGTGAAAACACTACCGAAAGACAAAACTTTATTATAGAAAACTTGAGAATAGACCAAGATATAAATGAAGAAATGTTTGATGAAACTGAAATTTAACTCACTTTTCTTTGTTTACATAAAAAATATTGATTTACTTTGCATATTCAAACAGAAATAACCAATAAAAAATAATAAATATTATGAGATTCATAGGCGTAATAGTAGTTCTTCTTGGAGCAATAGTTTTAATTGCTCAATCATTCTTAACCACAGCTCAATACAGCAATACTATGCTTGCAGTGGGTGGTGTATTATTAGTTGTAGGTGCTATCCTTCACGTATTCTGCACTAGAAAATCTATGGATTAATTTTCTTTTTAAATTACCATAAAAAAATGACCTATCTAATGATAGGTCATTTTTTTATATCTATATCTCTTGGTTTATAGACCAAGAGATTTTTTTACTGCTAATACTTTTTCTTCTGCTGCTGCATTTACTTTGTCGTAATCTTCGCGAGAAGCGATAGGAAGTTTCACTTCGATATAGAACTTGATTTTTGGTTCTGTACCAGAAGGACGAACAGACACTTTTGTGCCGTCTGCTGTGAAATATTGAAGCACGTTAGATGATTCTGGCATTTCTAAGCTTTCTGTTTTACCTGCTAGAACGTCAATCATACGTAGTGTGCTGTAGTCTTTGATAACTACTACTTGAGAACCTGCAAGTTCTTTTGGAGGAGCAACACGGAACCCAGACATCATTTGTTTGATTTCTTCTGCACCGCTCTTACCTTTTTTCACTACAGAAATTCCTTTTTCTTTAGAGAAACCAAATTCTAGATAAATATCTTGGATAAGTTCGTAAACTGTTTTACCGTTGTCTTTTGCCCAAGCTGCAACCTCAGCAATCATGGTACAAGCAGAAACAGCGTCTTTGTCACGAACAAAGTCTTGGCATAGGAAGCCGTAGCTTTCTTCACCACCACCGATATATTGCATTTTGCCTTCTTGTTCACGGATGATAGCAGCAATCCATTTAAAGCCTGTATAGCAATCGAAATATGGAACTTTAAATTTATTAGCCATTGTAGCAATAAGTTCTGTAGTAACGATTGTTTTTACTAAATATTCTTTTCCAGTGATTTTACCTAATTCTGACCAACGTTTTACTAGATAGTAAACAAGCATCATTGCTGTTTGGTTACCATTTACTAAAATCCATTCACCTTTATCGTTTTTCACAGCGATACCAACGCGGTCTGCGTCTGGGTCTGATGCCATAACGATGTCTGCACCTACTTCTTTTGCTTTATCAACAGCCATTTGTAGAGCAGCTGGTTCTTCTGGGTTTGGAGAAATTACTGTTGGGAAGTCGCCAGAGATAACGTTTTGTTCTGGAACGTCGATAATATTTTCGAAACCATACATTTTAAGAGCACGAGGAATCACTGTTATACCAGTACCGTGGATAGGGGTATAAACAATCTTCATATCTTTGTTTCTCTTGATAGACTCTGGAGAAAGTGTTAGTTTGCTGATTTTGTCTAGATAAACGCTATCAATATCTTCACCGATGATTTGGATAAGTTCTTTGTTACCTTCAAACTTGATATCATCTACAGATTTGATTTTGTTTACTTCGTTGATAATATTGTGGTCGTGTGGAGCAATTACTTGTGCACCGTCAGACCAATATGCTTTGTAACCATTATATTCTTTTGGGTTGTGGCTAGCGGTGATTACGATACCACTTTGGCAACCTAAATGACGAATAGCAAATGAAATTTCTGGAGTTGGACGAAGTGCTTCAAATAAATACACTTTAATACCATTTGCAGAGAAAATATCTGCTGCACTTTCTGCAAATAAGCGGCTATTGTTGCGGCTATCGTGACCTACAACTACGCTAATTTGTTGTCCAGCAAATTCTTTTTTAAGATAGTTGCTTAAACCTTGTGTAGCACTACCTACAGTATATATATTCATGCGGTTTGTACCAACACCCATAATACCTCTTAAACCACCTGTACCAAATTCTAGGTCTTTGTAGAAAGACTCTACTAAATCTGTAGTATCAGAGTTTTCAAGCATAGAACGAACTGCATTTTTTGTAGCCTCATCATAGTTACCATCTAACCATACTTGAGCCTTTTTCTTCACATCATTAATTAAATTGTTTTCCATATATTTTTCAAAATTTATACGGCAAATTTACGTTATTTTTTCATATTGACAAAATCAGTATT
>JAEIGA010005683.1_pt1 | contig 18998 bp, 17 predicted proteins | sample 9270691 | NCBI WGS metagenome assembly JAEIGA01 (sample SAMN17057246, study PRJNA624740) | gut metagenome | biome: biome; isolation source: fecal sample | host: Bos grunniens | place: China: Xizang | collected 2019 | reverse complement strand
GGTCGGAATGACAAACGGTAATTCCCCAAACTGTTCCGATTGTTCATCAAGAGTCGGCTGAATGTCAGCCCCTGCCGGCAGCTGAGCCGAAACGGCAATCGGTGTAAAAAAGCATAGGGTCAGCAACAAAAACTTTTTCATTTTTTAAATCCTTTCTTTACAATTTTCTTTTTTTGGGATACAGTACCCAAAAAAATTCATATAGTCAGTTTAGGGGAATATTTTAAAAATGGCAACATTTTTTTTCTGTGGTATCGGCGGCATTGGGATGAGTGCTATTGCGTTGTATTTAAAAAATGCCGGCCACACGGTGATGGGATCCGATCGTTCATTTGACTTGCAAAATGCTTGTGCAATTCAAAATAATCTGATAAATGCCGGCATTACGCTGCATCCTCAAAATGGCAGCGGTGTTACCCAAGACATTGATTATTTTGTTGTCACTCGTGCCGTTGAAGATTCCATTCCGGATATCAAAAAAGCAATTGAATTAGGGTTGACTATAAAAAAACGCCCCGAAATGTTGGCGGATATTTTTCATTCCTACAAAGGAATTGCCATCGCCGGAACATGCGGAAAAACGTCTATTACGGCGATGACGGGACATATTTTATATAAAAATAAATTCGCTCCGACCATGATTAACGGCGGTATATCCTTAAATACATATAACAACGCGGCGTGTTCTAATCTGATTTTCGGAAAAGGATATCATTTAGTTATCGAGGCGGATGAATCAGATGGATCCATTCAAAAATACAATCCGTTTATCAGTGTTGTTTCCAATATTTCATTGGACCATTTTGAATTAGATGAAATCCGCCCCTTATTTGAAGCTTTTCTCAATCGAACACGCCATGGTATCGTCATCAATGCCGATTGTCCGGAAACGGCAAAATTACACTTAGATCATCCAAACATTATCCGTTTTTCAACCAATGGAGTCCCGACCGATTTAACAGCCACCGATATAACACCTTTAGAAGGCGGAGTCAGTTTTAAATTAAACGGAAATTGGGTAACTCTTCCGATGATCGGAACACATAACGTTGCCAACGCCTTAGCTGCCATTGGGGCGGCGTTGCATGCCGGCATCCCCGTATCGGACAGTGTGCGTGCCTTAAATTCTTTTAAAGGCACGAAACGGCGTCTGCAAAAAATCGGCGAAACGAATAGTATTATCGTTTATGATGATTATGCCCATAATCCGGAAAAAATTCGAGCCGCATTATCGGCTTTAAAACCGTACGGAGGACGCATTGTTGCCATCTATCAGCCACATGGTTTTGCTCCGATGCGATTGATGAAAGATGATTTTATTCGGGTTTTATCGGAAATTATGGATGAAAACTTAACCTTAATTATGCCCGATATTTACTATGTCGGCGGAACGGTTGCTAAGGATATATCTTCCGAAGATGTCATTAAACCGTTGGCACAAATGGGAAAACAAGCGGTATATATCCCGAACAGAACGGATATTTTAACTTATTTATCCGGCGTTATCAAACCACATGATAAAATCATTGTGATGGGTGCCAGAGATGATTCCTTATCCGATTTTGCGCAGGAAATTTACAAAACCATCCAAGGAGTATAACATGAAAAAAATGGCTATTATTTCTCCGTCTTCTCCCTCTCAGGAATTGGACACACAAAAGATTGCCGAAGCACTCAAAAAATACGGATATGAACCGATTTATGGACACGCTGCCTTTGACAAAGAACGATTTTTAGCCGGTATTGATGAAGTCCGTGCCGATGATATTATGTGGGCCTTTATAGATAAATCCGTTGACGCCATCATGACACTTCGCGGCGGATACGGCAGTGCCAGAGTTTTGGATAAAATTGATTACAAATTTATAGCCAAGCACAAAAAACCTCTCTTTGGATTCTCCGATGCGACCGCCTTACAATTGGCTTTGTGGAAAAAATCAAAGTTGGTTTCTTATTCCGGCATTCAAGCCAGTTTTTTACCAGACACAATAGACAAAGGGCTTGATAAAACATTTGACGCTCTGTTGACGGGTAAAAAAATCAGTTGGCAAGGGTTGACTCCCGTCACAAAAGGAATAACGTCAGGTCGTTTAATCGGTGGAACTCTGTCCTTAATTACCTCATTACTCGGTACACCATACGAACCTGACTTTAAAAATGCCATTTTAGTATTGGAAGATGTCGGTGAAGAACCCTATCGGGTAGATAGAATGCTGACACAACTACGCTTGGCCGGTATTTTTGCCACAATTAAAGGAGTTGTGTTGGGAGATTGGCATAAGTGCACTTCAAAAGATAAAAATGATGGTGATATTGAGGCCGTTTTAATGGAACATTTTTCCCATTTACACGTTCCTGTGGTAAAGGGTTTTCCCTATGGACACGGTATTAAAGGAACCGTTTTTCCAATCGGGTCCAAAGCCCGTTTAGATGCAAACAAGGGAACGTTGTACATTCTTTAATCCTTGACATTTTTATAAAATATTGATATATTGGCGGTTATGTTTTATGGAGAATTCCAATGACCGAAGAAGAATTGCATTTTGTTTATCCAAACTGTGACCGAATTTTGACTGAGTCGAAATACACAGTTAAGGCCTATCAAAATTTAATGGCTCAAATGATTCAAAACAATGATCGAGACATTGTTGAAATCGGAAAATTCTATCCCATGTGGATTATTGATTTATGTCGTAGAGCACAAAAAAGTATCACCGCCTTTTCTGAAGAAAAAGACATCAAAATATTTCGTTTTTTACAAACAGAATTATCCAATTCAAATTTACAAGTTCGCTTATTGATTAATTCAGAACCGGAAGATGTTCCCGAGCAACGATTTGTCAGTGAAATGCAGACGATGGAACGGGTTAAAATTCATCCGGCCCCGATATTGGCCGGAACTTCTTTGGTTATAGATGAAACCCATTTTTTACTGAAACGTACACAAGAAAAAGATAGAAAATATTTTTTTGGGGCTTTTCATCAACCTGACCTCAGCCAAAAAATACAACACACTTTATCTGAACGATGGGACAAAACACCAAAACCGGTCTTATCCTATCCCTATATACCCATGACTCAAGAGAAAGCTTATACAAAATGACACAGCAAACCGAACTTTTAGCACCGGCCGGTGATATTGAAGCCGGATACGCAGCTCTTTATTATGGAGCCGATGCCGTTTATTTAGGCTTACCCAAATTTTCCGCACGTGCCGAAGCCATTAACTTTACACAATCCGAACTGGATGAATTTGTCGCCTATGCGCATAGTATCGATCGTAAAGTTTATGTGGCTATGAACACATTGGTTCAAGAAAGCGAATTGGACGAAGTTATGCTGGGCTTACAAACGTGTGTAGATACAGGTGTTGACGCCGTTATTGTTCAAGACCTTGGGATTGCTCGCATTGTCCGAAAACGCTTTCCATCATTGGAATTACATGCCAGTACACAAATGGCTATTCATAATTTAGAAGGTGCCTTGGCTCTTAAAAAAATGGGTTTTACCCGTGTTGTAACGGCCAGAGAATTATCCTTATCCGAAATCAAACATATTAAGGATAACTGTGGTATTGAGGTTGAAACCTTTATTCATGGCGCACTTTGTTATTCTTACAGCGGATTATGCTCCTTTTCCTCCTTTCAAACCACTCGTTCGGCCAACCGTGGAAAATGCATTTATTCGTGCCGTGATACATTTAAGTTAGACGGCCGGCAAGGGCATCTTTTTTCTATGAAAGATTTGGCATTGGAAAAAGAGGTTTTAAAATTAAAGGGACTGTCCTTAAAAATTGAAGGGCGTAAAAAAAGTGCTCTGTATGTGGCTGCCGTCGTGGATTATTACCGCCGTATTTTAGATACGGGGCGCACCGATATTTCGTTAGCCGATAATATTAAGCAGATTTTCTCTCGCCCTTGGACAACACTGCATTTTAAAGGGAAAAATAAAAATGTGATTGATCCTGATTTTGTGGGACACAGAGGGCTGACTATCGGTGTGGTTGAAAAAATCTTTAATCATGTTATTACCATAACGCCATCACACCCGATTGCCAAATATGACGGCATTCAAATTGATTGTGGGTCTCAAGAAAAACCGTTTGGCTTTTCGGCCGAAATATTATCAGCAAATGGTAAAAAAGTATTTGAAGTACCAGCTAAAAAAACTATTCAAATTACCCTACCCGACCATCATCCGTTTATTAAAAAAGGCGATACGGTTTACTTGGCTTCATCTACACGGGTCAAAGGGGCCTATCATTATGAAAAACCAAAACCGGGGGCGTTTAAAAACCGATTGCCGATTAGTGTCTGTGTTTTTATTGACTCCGATAAAATCGTGGCCATCTACCAAGACAAAACAGCCGAAATTTGCGGAACCTTTTCACCGGCAAACGATTTAAATAAAATGACTAAAGCCATTCACTCGGCTTTTGAAAAAACGGGGGATACGGCCTTAGATTTAGCCGAATTAACCATTCAAAATAAAGCCGGTTTATTTGTTCCAATGTCGGTTTTAAACGAACTGCGCCGAAAATTATACAGTCAAATTGACATCACGCATGTTGTACCCGATTTGCCACAACCGGATCAAATGGTAAAAACAAATACTACTCCTAAATGGATTATCAAAACGGATAACGTGGATACTTTGGCGGAGATTGACCCAACTACCTATGATGAAATTTGGGTTGTGACAGATATAGATTTTGACATTAATACACTGTCTCATTTACCAAACGACAAAATCCGGTTGTGTTTGCCCCCTATTATCCGACAAAGCAATAAATATCAAAAAATAATTGATACACTGTGGCAAATGGGATACCGCAAATACGCCATCGGAAATCTCAGCGGATTAACATTCTTACCCGATACGGCGGATATCTCTTTTGATTCTCAATTGTCTTGTTTAAATACGCAAGCTGTTTCTCAGTGTTTTGAGTTAGGGGCGAAAAGTGTCTTTATTTCCCCCGAAGATACATTGGACAACATTCAAAAACTAACAGCTTTATCGGATAATATCGGTGTTATTTTATATACGGACGTGCCGGTCTTTTTATCGGCTAACTGCGTACGAGAAAATGATTGCAGTGTTTGCACCCAAAAACCATGGCATGGCGAATTATCTAATGGTAAAGGACGGTTTGAATTAATTTCCAAAAATTGTCAAACAACGGTTGTGCCAAAAGAATCGCTTTGCTGGGCGGGTGAAACAAGACACCTAAACGCTTCAATTTACCGAGTGGATTTTTGCCATAAACGCTATGACAGCGCCACCGCCAAACGCATTTGGGATACTGTGCGCAACGGTAAAGACCCTAAAGGTATCACAAAGTTTAATTTGAAAAAACGCTTTGCATAATCTACTGTTTTAATGTAGAATATGCCCATTAACTGAAAGGATAAACATGACAAAACAAAAAAAGAAAACCGGTTTTTTCAAACGCCTTTTAAAATTTCTAATGTGGTTAATTATCATTTTAATCGCCTTAATTATTGGGATTTATTTATCTTTAGGTCTCATTATTAAAAAGGCCGTTTCTACCGCCGTTCCGCCGATTACGGGAACACAGGCGTCTGTTGAAAATGTGGATATTTCCTTATTCAAGGGTCATATCGGTATTGAAGGATTAAAGGTAGGTAATCCAAAGGGATTTGCCGAAGAAAATATTTTTGAATTAGGCTCAATTATAGTTGATTTTGATTTAAAATCCGTTTTAACAGATAAAATCATTATCAAACAAATCGCCATCAAAAATACCAAAGTAGATGCCGAAATTAATAAATCCGGCGACATTAACTTGACCCAATTACAAAACAACGTCAATAACTATTTGGGAACGGGAACAGATACGGCAAAACCGGAAACAAAGACAGAAGAAAAGCAGGCCTCTGAAGGCGGTAAAAAAGTCGTCATCAAAAAATTAAACATTGATGATACGACTTTGACATTGGGGGCTTTAGGTCAAACAATTGACATTCCTTTACCGGATGTTCATAAAACTAATATCGGGGAAGATAAGAAAAAAGAATACACATTAAAAGATACCGTTGCTTTAATCTTATCTTATTTTACAACCGATTCGTTAAAGGCGGTCTTAAATTCCGGCAGTGAATTGGCCAAAGCCGGGCTTGCCAATGCAAAAGCCGCTTTAAATAGTGGTGTAGATGCCGCCAAACAAGCCGGGAAAGCCACCGTTGACAGTGTCAAAAATATCGGTTCATCCGTTACTGATGGTATCAAAGGTTTAGGTGGTATGTTTAAATAAATACCGATTTTTAAGCTGTAAAATGGGTCTTAAACATAAGGCCCATTTTTTTATTGCATTCTGTGTTTAGATTTGCTAAAGTGCCATTAAGACACGAGTTGTGTCCCGAGGTGTGCAAACCTCATGAAATCTGTCCGTTATACAGGATATAAATGTGTATAGTTCCAACTGTGGTTGGAAGATGGCAAAATAAGTCGGTATCCGATAAATATGCCATACTATTTGATTTCAGTAGTTTGCAACTTCCAACCACTTTCTAAGTGGTTTTTGTTTTAACATTAAGAAACAAGAAAGGAAGTCTTAATGACTATGAAAAATCACGAATTCGGCCGTTCTATGGTGGAAATGCTGGGAACATTGGCGATTATCGGCGTATTATCCGTTGTCGCTATCGCAGGATATTCTTATGGTATGGATAAATATCGGGCAAATCAAACCATACATGAAGTACGTTTACGGGCTGTTGATGTTTTGGCTCAATTAGCCAAAACAGGTACTGCTAATCTAAATGAGTGGATAAATGAACCAACAATTTATCCAATTACTTTGGAAGCAGAGGGATACGGCATTCAAGTAGATAAAATTCCTGAACGGGTTTGTGAAATCATCGCAGAAGGACGAGACGCAACACTAAATGCCCTAAAAATCAACACGAAATTGATTGAAAAATATGCCGATGAGTGCAATGATGATAATTCATTAGTATTTTACTATAGCGACGATTGGACGACAGAGAACCGCGAAAAATGCGGAAATATCATATGTGAAGAATGTCAAGTATGTGATAAAAGCAAGATGGAGTGCGTTTCTCCTACGCAAATAGCTAAAACTTTAGATGATTTTCGTATTTGCACCAGCAATGGATATAAAAGTTATTGCGATATCATTACTGACGGATGCGCTGAACTTGCTACCTGTGAAGAGGATCCGGAATGTAATGTACGTATAGATGGTGAGTGTCAAGCTTTGGATTCAAGTCTGTATTTAGACCATGGTTTGGGTGGTTTTAGATGCACTAAGAACGGAAAAGACGGATATTGTATAAATGGGGTATGCATTCCCCCTTGCACTGTCGATAGTGATTGTACAGATGCCTCACTACCTTATTGTTCAGACGGAACATGTTATGCCTGTACAGAAAATGCTCATTGTGGCAATACGGCCTCAGATTATTGTCTTAATAATGCCTGTGCAACATGCCCCGCCGATAAGCCATATTGGAATAATGCCATTAAACAATGTGTTGAATGCTTAGAAAACACTCATTGTGGCACCACAATCTCAGATTATTGTCTCAATAATTCATGTGCAACATGTCCGGCCGAAAAACCGTATTGGGATGCCAACAATCAAGTCTGTACATGTTTAGAAAATGCTCACTGCACGGATGAAGCACTCCCTTATTGTTCAGATGGAACATGCGTCGCCTGTACTGAAAACGCCCATTGTGGCACAACAATTTCAGATTATTGTCTCAACAATTCATGTGGAAAATGTTCTACTAACCAACCATATTGGGATAATGATAATCAAACATGCTCATGCCCTCCCCAAAAACCATATTTAACACGGTGGGGATGTTCCGAATGTTTAACAAATGATCATTGTGGAGGAACGGGTTATTGCTCGTACCGAAATGCCTGTGTTGCATGCCCGACCGCAACTCCATATTGGAATGAAGCCAGCAGTTCGTGTGTCACATGTTCAGATGATTCCCACTGTACAGATGCCTCTCTGCCGTATTGTTCAAATGGCACCTGTGCGGAATGTTCTTCCAATGAACATTGTGGTTCAAAGCAATACTGTGGCACTATAGAGACATTTAAACCTTTACTAGGTAAATGTAAAGAGTTGAAATTCACAAAATATACATTTAATGATGAAACCTATTATGTCTCTGATGATCCTATGAATTTTTGGGATGGACAAGCCGCCTGTCGCACCTTCGACAACGCAAATGTGATATCCATGCATGAGCTGGTGGTAAATGAGGATGGGACAAAATGGGATGAAGATTATACATCTTATGAGTATAAATCAACACCATTAGCCGACTTTTTGTGTGACAAAAGATCTTCTGGATACTTCTGGTCAAGAGAGGAACAGGATGCAGACTTCTTCAACTTAGTCTATAAGAATGGTAGTATTACTTACGACGGCCGTGATATAGATTCTTATTACTATGTTGTTTGTCACTAGATTATAAAGTATCCCTATCTTTCGCCGGCACCCATACGTGTCGGCGAATTTTTACCCTTTTTTCTCCGGTATTACTTTTCATATATCACGCCTTAACAAATTCCCACTTTTAACTTGACTTTTGGGTTAAATAAGGCTATGTGTTAATGAATACATTTTTAATACATAAGGATATCAAATGAACTTAAAATCTCTCTTTGGGTCTTCCAACGACCGTTACATTAAAAAATTAAGAAAAATTGTTTCAAAAATCAATGCGTTAGAACCTGATTTCGAAAAACTATCCGATGAACAGTTACAGGGCAAAACCACCGAATTTAAATCTCGTCTGGAAAAAGGGGAAACTTTGGACGATTTGTTGATAGAGGCTTTTGCCACTGTTCGTGAGGCATCTAAACGTGTTTTGGGGTTGCGTCCGTTTGATGTCCAACTCATCGGCGGTATGGTATTAAATAACGGTCAAATTTCCGAAATGAAAACCGGTGAAGGTAAAACGTTAGTGGCCACCTTGCCCGTTTATTTAAATGCTTTAACCGGCAAAGGTGTCCATGTGGTAACCGTCAACGATTATTTGGCTAAACGTGACAGCAATTGGATGGGCAAATTATATCGTTTTTTGGGATTATCCGTCGGATGTATCGTTCACGGATTGGATACGGAGGAAAGACGAGCTGCCTATAACAGTGATATTACATACGGTACCAATAATGAATTTGGGTTTGATTATCTGCGTGACAATATGCGTTTTTCTTTGAAAGAAATGGTGCAACGTCCGTTTAACTATGCCATCGTGGATGAAGTGGACTCCATTTTAATTGACGAAGCCAGAACGCCTCTGATTATTTCCGGTCAAGCAGAAGATTCTTCCGAAAAGTATATGTCTGTTGATAAGATTATGTTGAATATCAAACCGGAACATTATGACAAAGACGAAAAACACCGCAATGTTATATTGACAGAAGCCGGAACAGAATGGATTGAAAACGAACTTAAAACAGCCGGTTTAATTCAAGGAACGCTGTACGATGTCGAAAATATTTCCTTTGTTCACCATGTGGATCAGGCATTGCGAGCTCATACCGTTTTCACACGTGATGTTGATTACATTGTGAAAGATGACAAAATCATCATTATTGATGAATTTACCGGACGTCAGATGGAAGGACGTCGTTACTCCGACGGTTTACATCAAGCGATTGAGGCAAAAGAACATGTTACCATTCAACCGGAAAACCAAACAATGGCCTCTATCACATTCCAAAATTATTTCCGTATGTACCCGAAATTGGCCGGTATGACCGGTACGGCTATGACCGAAGCAAGTGAATTTGACAGTATTTACAGATTGGAAGTCGTAGAAGTTCCGACAAATAAACCATTGGGACGCAAAGATGAACATGATGTTATTTATCGGACGGCCGCCGAAAAATATGACGCCATTATTGCGGATATTCAAGCGGCCTATGACCGTAAACAGCCGGTATTGGTTGGGACAACCTCTATTGAAAAATCCGAAATTTTAGCAAATTTGTTAAAAGCCAAAACAAAAATTCCGTTTAACGTTTTAAACGCCCGTCATCATGAACAAGAGGCATACATTGTGGCTCAAGCCGGAAAACCGGGTGCTGTAACAATCGCTACCAATATGGCCGGTCGCGGTACCGATATTCAATTGGGCGGTAATTTTGATATGCGTCTTGCCGAAGAAAAAGCCAAAAATCCGGAAATGGATGAGGCAATCTTGGCTGATCAGATTCGCAAAGAAATTGCTCAGGATAAAGAAATTGCTCTTTCGGCCGGCGGATTATATGTTTTGGGGTCCGAACGCCACGAAAGCCGTCGTATTGATAACCAATTGCGGGGGCGTTCCGGTCGTCAGGGAGACCCGGGTTTAAGTAAATTCTATGTTTCTTTAGAAGACGATTTAATGCGTATTTTCGGGTCAGAACGTATCGGTAATATTTTAAAAACCATGGGAATGCCTCAAGGTCAAGCCATCGTCCATCCGTGGATTAGCGGCGCAATTGCCAAAGCTCAACAAAAAGTGGAAGCTTACCATTTCGATGTGCGTAAAAATTTGTTGAAATATGATGATGTGATGAACGATCAACGCAAAGTCATTTATGAACAACGCAAAGAGTTAATGGAGGCCGAAACCGTTACCGATGTCATCAAAGACATGCGTGAAGATTGTATTATGAATTTGGTGTATTCGGCTGCGCCCAGCAAAACCGTTCCGGAAGATTGGGATATGAATACCTTAACGGCTGAAACGGGTAAGTTATTAGCCATAGATGTACCGTTTAGTTCTTGGGCGGCAGAACCCGGCATAACACCGGAAGAAATGATTGAAAGATTGAATAAAAAATCGGCGGAAGAAATGGAAGATAAAATGAAAATTATTCCGCCTGAGCTCAGAACAGATATCGAAAAAAGCATTTTAATCCAATCCATTGATCAAAACTGGAAAGAGCATTTGCAAAGCCTTGATTTCATGAGAACCTCTATCGGACTCAGAGCCTATGGTCAACGTAACCCTTTAAACGAGTACAAGCGTGAAGCTTTCTTTATGTTTGAAAATATGCTTTCTCGCGTACGTGAACGGGTAACAATGTTACTGAGCCATGCTCAATTCCAATTACAAAAACCTCAACCGACTCCGACAACGGAAGAACATCAATCAACTTTAGAACCGGATCAGCCGGACAATGACAAACAAGGGCCCGTCATATCGGACAAAACCCCGAGGAATGCTCCTTGCCCATGCGGATCAGGCAAAAAGTATAAACACTGTTGCGGTAAAATTTAATATGTAACAACGGGATATACCGCTCCCATTCGGGGGCGGTTTTTATTCACCACAAATATAAGGAAAAAAACATTATGCCTCAAATCGATTGCACTTCAATTATCAGAATACATTTAGCCTATAACAAGAAAAAGGCAACTGCCTATTTATTTTGCTATAACGGGGAAATAAAAAGGTATGCGTTTCAAAAAGGGGCTAACGATTTTTTTGCAAAAAGCGCATTTATCTATGAAGCATTTACACAAAAAAGTCCGGCTAAATGTTTTGAAAAACTAGAAGAAGGATTCTATTTCTATGATGCCCAACATTTATGGACAATGGACAAAGTTTCTTCACACCCTCATTATAAGGATTTAATGACATCTCATCACATAAATGCCGTCAGTCATTTAAGATAAGTTATTTTTGATACATGGCCCACGTGGTACGAATCATATTGTCCAAGTTGCTGTGAACAGGTTTCCATCCTAACACAGCATTGGCCGTATCAGCCGAAGCAACTAACAAAGCCGGATCTCCCGCTCTGCGTTCTGCAAACGTATAATTAATCGGATGTCCAATGATTTGTTCGGCCTTTTGCACCATTTGCAAAACAGAGATACCTGTTCCGGTTCCTAAATTTAGGCTTTGACTGGTACCGCCTTCTGACAAATATTTCAATGACAACCAATGAGCGCTGGCCAAATCGGATACATGAATATAATCACGCACACACGTTCCGTCAAGCGTATCATAATCATTTCCGAAGATTTGCATATCCGAACGAATACCGGCCGCCGTTTCCATAACAATCGGCAACAAGTTTTGCGGATTTTTTTCTAACCCTTTAACATCGCCATCTGCATCATACCCAACGGCATTAAAATATCTTAAGGCAATCCAGTTGATTCCTTTTAAGTTGCCATACCATGGTAAGAAACGTTCAATTTCCAATTTTGTAAAGCCGTAAAAATTAATCGGATTTGTGGGATGTTTTTCATCTACCGGCACATAGTTGGGCATACCATACACAGCAGCGGATGAAGAAAATACAAAATTTTTGACCCCATATTTAGCCATTGTATTTAAAATATTTAATGTCCCCGTGATATTATTTATGGCATATTTATCCGGATGGTCCATAGATTCACCCACCGCTTTTTTCGCAGCCAGATGAACGACACCGTCAACGCCTTGCATAACTTTTTCTAATGCGGGAATATCCAAAATACTGCCCTCGACGAATGCCGCCTTTGGAAATAAATTTTCAAGTTGCCCCGTTGACATATCATCAAACACCGTGACCTGTACATTATTTTGTAACAGTTCTTTAACCACATGAGATCCGATATAACCGGCACCGCCAATGACTAAAATATGCATTTATTCTCCTTTATTATAATTTTCCCAAGCAAAATTCCAATTCAACACCCCAATAACGGCCTTGACAAAATCAGCCCGTCGATTTTGATAATCCAAATAATAAGCATGTTCCCACACATCAATGCACAACAACGGTTTAATCCCTGCCCCCATTGGAAACTCTGCGTTAGAGGTAGAGACAACTTTTAACACACCGTTATCGGATATCAACCAAGCCCAACCGGAGCCAAACTGTTTAACGGCCGTTTGCAGTAGAGCATCTTCTAATGCTTCGCACGATCCGAAATCCCGTCTTATTTTTTCGGACAAATCCTGAGGAATGATTTTATAATCCGCTTTGTCTGTTAAGCTGTTCCAAAAAAATTCGTGATTAAAAACTTGGGCCGCATTATTAAACAAAGATTTATATTCAGGCACCCCCGCACAATGACGAATCAGTGTCATTAAATCCATATCTTGCATCACCGTGCCGGCAATTAAATCATTCGTGTTTTTAACATAAGTTGCATAATGTTTTCCATAGTGAAAGTTAAATGTTTCGGCAGAAACAACCGGTTCCAATGCGCTCATATCAAACCCTAATGGCTTTTGCGTTATCATCATGATATTTTCTCCTGTTATAAAAATATACTTTATTTTACGAAAATAAGATAGTATTTTTTTATCAAAATTCCAGTTTAATTTTCTTGACATTCCAAATTATTTTTGATAGACTGAACATATATTTTTTGCGATTATGGCGGAATTGGTAGACGCGCAGCGTTGAGGTCGCTGTGGAGAGATCCGTGGAAGTTCGAGTCTTCTTAATCGCACCATTTACACCTGCCGTTCATCCGGCGGGTTTTATTTTTTCCGCCTCTTTCCCACACAAACTAAAAGAACCAGAACTCTCACAAAATGAGACTTGCAAATTTTATAGGGTTATGGTAAAGATAAAAAAAAGGAGAAAATATGAAAATTATTACTATATGCTGTCTTGTCGGAATGGTATTACTCAGCGGTTGCGGTCGTATGTCCGCCGTTCAAAAACCAAATGATGCCGTTTACCCTAAAACTTATGCTGTTGGCTTATAGCCCCATCTTTTTATATTTTTCTGAAAGTTAAATGAAGAAAGGTCATAATATGAAACAAAAATATAAAACAATTACCGTTTTTTGCAGTGCTTCCGGTTCTACGGCCTCAATTTATTGCGAATATATGCGCCGAGTGGGGGAAGTTTTGGCCGAACACGGTATTACGTTAGTTTTCGGCGGTGGTGATGAAGGAATGATGGGTAAGGTGTTACAAGGCGTTTTAAACAAAAACGGTAAAAAATACGCCGTCATTACCGAAAAATTATTTCCGTTAGAATGTCATAATCCCTCTGTTTACACGGAAGGGGAACTTATCAAAGTAAACACCATGGCCGAGCGTAAAGCCAAATTGATTGAACTTGGCGATGCTATCTTGGTTGGCCCCGGCGGATGGGGAACCGTGGATGAGGTATCTGAGTATGCCGTTGCCGTTCAAATTGGTGATGCTGTTCGCAAACCGATGTTATTTTTAAACTTTAATAATTTCTGGAAGCCAATGATGCATATGATATTAAATATGCTACAAGAAGGAACCTTAAATAACAACAAAGTAGATTTTATTGATTTTTGTAATGACTTAGATGACATCTTCCCCACATTGGACAAAATCCAAAAACGTATTGAGGCCCGAAAAAACGGTAAACCCGTTGTGGCGCCGTTTTGCGCCTGTGTGGAAGCACCCAGACAAAATGATTAGAGCTTCTTTCTGATAAAAACCCCGCCACGAAAGCGGGGATTTTTTTATGATTTGATATCAAATTTCAAATTCCAATCCGGCCAGAGCGAACCAGCTGTCTATCCTTTTAGCTGTCTGATTATCCCACGTCAAACGACCGGAGGAAAGAGTTGCCTTAACATATTCGTGTAGGCGATACATACCCGACAACATCAAATGCGTATAGGTATTTTTTTCATTAAATTCTCCTGTTGAATTCAAATAATTCAAACTGACCCCATAGTCATCATTCTCATAGGCCGCCCCGACAATCCAAGTATGTGTATCATCAATATTTAATTTTTCTTGGAACATCATTTGACGATAAGAAGCACCAACCGAATAATCCCCCTTTTCAAGGAGTAATCCCAAACTGTATTCACTATGATTTGCATCTACCTCTTTTGTTTTAAAGAAGTATCTGTCGTCATGGTAGTAAGCAAAACCGGCAGAGGCCCCCATTTTAAAGAAATCAAAATCCTGTTTGTACTGAATGGAGGTAATTACACCTTTACCGTGATCCATCTTAATACCGCCATCGGCGCACGTATCCGGTTTGGTATCATCAGATTGCACTGCCGATACACCCCATTTAAAGCCCTCTAACGATGGTGTGGTATAGCTGACTTTCAAATCACGTGAATCGGTGTTTAAATAGCTTAAAGTTGGGGCAAAAAATCCACTGGGACGTTCGTAAAAATAAGATATATCCGAATCATCTATATCAAATAGACCAACATCTCGAGGACCTTGATGCATTTGATAGGCAACATTTCGCAAATCACCAATATCCAACGTACCAAACGTTTTCGAAGCGATTGTTCCATAAACATCATACATTTTAAATTTATTTTGATCGGGGAATCTGTCGTTTAAAATCCATCGTCCCGCAATTTTACCACTTAAGGTCACATCGTCCGTTACATCAAAATAGGGTTTAATATATCCTTCCGATTTCATGGCATTATTATATTGGAAATGTTCCATTTTACCGGTAAAAGAACGAACATAGCCCCCTACACCCAAACGAATACGCTCCCCCTCATTGAATACATAATCGGCATGAGCGGACAACGCCGTAAAGATAATCAAAGCGGATAATATTTTTTTCATAACAAACTCCTTTACATATTTGATTATGTTAAACTAACCGATTTTTTTTATTTTTGCAAGGTTGAAAATTATGCCACGGTATGCTAAGATAAATAAAAAGGAAAAAACATGAAAAAATATATATCACTTATCCCCTTTAAAACCCTCAAGCAAAAATGTCTAACCCTTTTGGTTTTAGGAAGCCTATCGGCATTCAGTATGGCGCCGTATTATATTGTGCCGTTTTTATGTGTGGGATTATCGATTCTGGTATATACCATCAATCAAGAAAAGCGCCCCTTGAAAGCCGCATTATATGGCGCTTCATTCGGAATGGGATTTGGCATATTTTCCATGGGATGGTTAGCTAATGCTTTAATGATTGACAACGGTGCTGTGGCTTGGGCCATTCCGTTTTGTTGGTTAGGTATGGGCTTACTATTCGCAATTTTCTACGCGTTTCCCACATTTTTGGCCACTTTATATCCTACCGGCTTAAGACGTTTTTTGGCATTTGCCGCTTGGTTTGTTGTTTTTGAATGGATTCGCAGTTGGATTTTTACGGGTTTTCCGTGGAATCTGATCGGATCTTGTTGGGGAGGAATGCTGCCGATATTACAAACGGCCAGTGTTATCGGCATTTACGGTTTATCCTTTATCACTGTTTTGGTTTGTGGCAGCGGGGCTTTTTGGCCCAAATGGAAGCCGATATTCATGGCCGGCTGTACTTTAGGGGTTATCTCATTACTTGGCGTATGGCGATTATATGATGCCCATCAAGATAATGTATGGGGCATTCAATTAAGATTGGTACAACCAAACATTGCACAAACATTAAAATGGGATCCGCAATCCGCAGATGATAATTATTCAAAAATATTGCGTTTATCCCGAACAAATAATGAAAAAATCACACATGTTATTTGGCCTGAGGCCGCCGTTCACTTCCTGATAGATCAAGATGAAGCCGAACGATTACGCTTAATGAGTGCCGTCAAACAAGAAAGCATTCTGATTACCGGAGGCTTAAGAGGGGCCAATCCTCAAAAGCGCCAATTGGCTAACAGTATTTTCATTTTAGATGATTTAGCCAATATCAAAGGATATTATGATAAATCTCATTTAGTGCCATTTGGGGAGTATATTCCACTCAGAGAGTTCATTCCTTTGGATAAAGTAGTTCCTATCGGTGGTGATTTAATGCCGGGTAGCGGATTAAGAACAATGCCAATTCCGAAAGCACCCCCTGCCAGCCTTTTAGTCTGTTATGAGGCCATTTTTTCCGGTAAAGTTGTTCGGCGTGACAAACGTCCCGCTTGGATGATTAATGTTTCCAATGATGCTTGGTATGGTATGTCGGCCGGGCCTTATCAACATTTCGATATGGCAAGAATGCGGGCAATTGAAGAAGGATTACCCATGGCACGGGCCGCCAACAACGGAATTTCCGCAGTCATTGACGGATACGGCCGAATCATTGCTTCCTTAGACTTAGGAGAAGAAGGTGTTGTGGATGCTCCGTTACCAAAGGCGCTGTCAGCTACTTTTTATGCGAAAACGGGCCCCTATCCTATTTTAATATTAGCACTTGTATTTATTATTTTTTGTGCAAAAAGAAGAAAATAATACTTGACAAGTCAGATAAAATCATGTATTATCGCCTCAGTTTAAAGTAGAAAGGGTCCAAAAATGAAAGTTCGTTGTTCTTTAAAATCCGCTAAAGCTCGCGATAAAGACTGCAAAATCGTTCGTAGAAAAGGTCGCGTGTACGTTATTAACAAGAAAAAGCCGAAATTAAAGGCTCGTCAAGGTTAATACCGGATTTTTAAAAAGCTGCCCGCCTTTACGGCGGCTTTTTTATATTACTATCCCCAAAAACGTTTTGTTTTTATCTCGGCTTACATCCGCAATAACGTTGGCGATACATATTAAATTCTGTTTCCACCGCTTGGCGTAATTGCTCACCACCATTTTTACGCCAATTCGTCATATCATAGGCAATCCCGACGTCATCAGAGGCTCTTTGTCCCGCCCGACATACTTGTTCGAAATCTTTATATCTGGAAATACCCAAAACAGATGAAAAGCTGGTATAACCGTTTTCTTTGGCATATTCGGCAGCCCGTTTCAAACGCAAGTAAAAACAAATATCGCACCGCCGACCTCGTTCAGGTTCATTTAATAATCCTTTTGTTGCCTCATCCCACACGCAAGGATTGTAGTCCAACTCAATAAACGGTACGTTAAAAGCGTCACACACACGTTTATTTTCATCTCGCCTACGTTCATATTCTGATAAGGGGCGAATATTCGGATTGTAAAATAAAACAGCAAAATTTTCGCCTCGTTCAGCTAACATTTTTATCACGCCCCCACTACAGGGTGCACAACAAGAAACCAATAACATTTTTTCGTTTTTCATAAAACCAGTGTATCATAAGATGAGGATTTTTTCAAGTTCTTCTTGACGAGTGATATTTATCAAGATATGCTTTGTTGCATGGTGGAATTATACTTAAAATTATATCGGTGGTGGATGACATGGCCTCAAAAACTCAGATTTTTGTTGGTTGGTGGTTATAATACTGTTTTTTCATATCTTTTATTTGCCGGATTACTGTGGGGATTTGGCGGACAGTATGAACAAATGGCCTTAGCGTTATCTTTTGCCTTCAGTTCTATTAACAGCTTTTGGACACAAAAAATTTATGTGTTTGCCTCAAAAGAACCGGCGTGGCCCGAATTTATCAGATGCCTCGGTACTTGGGGTATCAGTTATGTGTTAAATGCCGTTTTATTGTTGATTTTGGTGGACGGATTAAACACAAACGCCTATATCGCTCAAGGTATTGTTTTAGCCATACTCACCGTTTTCAGTTGGATAATGCTGAAATATTTTGCCTTTAAATCAAAATAACAATTCGCGCACTTTGGGCAATGATTTGAGCGGAGAATAATTTTCAAAAAAATAACCGGTCAATTTTAATCCCGCTTGGATATCCGTTTGAGTGGCCCCTGTATCTGTCCATAAAAACGCCGGCAGAGCCAATAATTTATCGTGATAAGGCTTACCTTTTTCTCGGCTAACGGCCCGTCCTGTTTTGGGGGAAACATAGGCTAAATCATTATCATTTCCACCACCGGCACACCCCGAACAATCAAGTCCAAATCCAATTGTCCCAAGCAAATTTTGTTCCCATTTGACATAACGGGGTAAAAAATCGTCTTGTTCCAAATCATTCAGCATTTGCATCGTTTCATCAAACAAAGGTCCAACGTTTTGGCGTTCAGGCAATACACCATCCAGTAAGGCACACACACTGGCCACACAGGCAAGGCGTTTTTTATCATCCAAAAAAAGAGCGCTTAACGGTTCGGCATCTTCCAAATAATATGTCCCCATTTGTTCGGGTAATCTTGCTTGCCACCGACCTTCAACGAATGTACCGGTCGGAGGCGGTGATTTTTTTTTG
>JAEIGA010005682.1_pt1 | contig 18999 bp, 18 predicted proteins | sample 9270691 | NCBI WGS metagenome assembly JAEIGA01 (sample SAMN17057246, study PRJNA624740) | gut metagenome | biome: biome; isolation source: fecal sample | host: Bos grunniens | place: China: Xizang | collected 2019 | reverse complement strand
TACAGAAAAAACATTTGATTTTGAATATTCTGGAGAAGGAACAGGAGTCATAAAAGAACGCTGGGGAATCAAAAAAATTCTTGGTTTTTCTGATGTAAAAGCCATTTTAGCCAAAACAGAAGAACGTTGCCCAAAAATAACTGCTCCCTTTGCAACAGGCCGATAAGGAACACTTCCCCACCAGGGCAATGTTAAAACTTCAGCATCCACCGAAGTACTTTCAATATCCGTTTGAAGTTCTAAAACTTCTTTTTCAGAAGGCAAAACCACAAAAATATCTTTTTTATAAGTTTTCACGTATTCAGCTAAGAAAAATCCTGTAAGACTTCCTTGAAAACCATGTAATTCTATTGGAAAGTTTTCCAAATTAAGGTTATTATTAAGAGACGAAATTATATTTTTTATTGAATTACTTGAACTAATTTCATTTTCTAGTAAAGAAGTTTGTAAGGTATTCATCATTTTATTCCGATAATTTAAGAAATGGAGATTCAATCGTGAAACGAAGTATATTTTTTATTATAGCTTTTTTATCATTCTTTATCCATAGCATTTTTGCTCAAAATCTAAGTGCCCAAAGCAATGGAATTGATGTTTCTATAAAATATTATAATAAAACAGTTTATTATCCAGAATCATCAGAAGAAAACCCAATTTATGTTCATATCACAATATCAAATAACGGAACTGAACCATTTAGATTTAAACTTGCTGATGATAGAATGTTTAGTACAGACTTCAATATTTTCAACGTAAAAAACAAAACTTTACCTCAACAAGAAAACTTAAAAAGCAAAAGAACCACAAGTCAAACCGTTTATTTTAGAGAAATTTCAATTGAAAGTGGCGAAGAATACTCTTTTATTGAAAATTTAAAAGACTATGTTGTAATTGATGAACCAGGTGTTTATTATTTTGATTTGAAATTTTATCCTGAACTTTATAAATCCAAACAAAATTTCTTAAAATCAAATCGCTTAACTTTAGATGTTCGACCAAGTCCAGATGTTGCAATTTCCATGCTACAAGTTGATGTTGAAACTTCAGCAATTTTAGCACCAGAAGCAATTTCTCCAGACAAGGTTATCGAACAAACAATTATTGCCCGTCAAAGAGAACTTTGGGATCAATTTTTCTTGTATATGGACGTGGAACAAATGCTCACAAGAGATGCCGCCCGAGACAGAAAATATCGCACCGCTTCAGCTGATGAACGCACTAGAATGATTGCCAACTACAAATCAGATTTAATGCTTTCAAAAATTGATAAGGACATTGTTTCCATTCCAGAACGATTTTCTATTGAAAGAACAACTTATACTCAAACAGAAGGTTCTGTTACAGTAATTGAATGGTTTAAATACGATACATTTACAGAAAAAAAACGATATGAATATTTCCTTCGCCAACGAGACGGTATTTGGATTATTTATAATTACAGAGTAGAAAATCTGGGGTCTGAATAAAAATGAAAGCATTGCTTGTTTTAGAGGATAAGGAAAAATTATCTTTATTGAATAAGAAACTTACAGAAACCGGCTACGATACAATTTGCTATCAATGGTTACTAAAAGCCTTAGATAATATCGAAGAAATTGCACCTCACTTAATTTTTATAAGTGCCATAGACTATCCTCGCCACTGGAAAACCTTTGTACAACACGTACGAACTCATTTTTCAGCAGAGAACACAGCAATTTTTTTAATTTCCCCTTCTCTAAATCAAGATGAAGTTGAAAAATCAAAAATACTTGGAATCAAATATATAATTTCTGATATTGAGACTGATTTTGAAAATGTAATTCAATCCTTAAAATCAAACAATGATGAAAAAATCACTTTAGAAACAAATGAATTTATCAATCAAGAAAAAGAACCAAAACAAGAATTCAAGGAAGAATCACAGACTGAAAAAAAACTTGAAATAGAAGTTGTCGAAAATATTACAGAAAAATCTGAAGAAAATTTTAAAATCCAAAAATCCTTAGATTCTGATACTTCTCCACTAGAAGAAAAAATTCCTTTAACAGAAGAAAAAACTAAAATCATAAAAGAAAATAGAGAACAAAAGAAAATTGTTACAAGTTGCGATTTTTTAGTAGTTAATCCTTCGACAAATAGAATAATTTCTGGAAAAGTAAAAAAATACAAATATCCAACTATAATTTTTCTACCTAAAAATCAAGAGGAAATAAAATCCCTTCGATTTGGACAAGTTTTTGAAACTTCGATTTTAAAACAAATTGTTAATAATCAAGAACTTTCATCAAGTCATAGATGCCAAATCAGAGGGTTTACAGAAGATTCTATAGAATTTTGTTTATTACGCTAGGAAAAAAAATGTCTAACCCAAAAGCTAAATTTTTTTGCGAATATTGTGATACAGAAGTTCCTCAACAAGCCATAGTTTGTCCAAAATGTGGACATTTTTTTGCTTCAGTAAGATGTCCAGAATGTGGACACACAGGCACTCAAAGGGAATTTTCCAATGGTTGTAAAGTTTGTGGTTATGCGTTTTCACCTTCAAAATCTAATTCAAAGGCTAATACATCAAAAAATCAACAAACAAAAACAAAACTTCCACCAAAAGCAAAATATAAAACTCGAAAATTAGCATTAAAGGAAATCGCAAAAAAAGAAAAAAATCCCCCAAGAGATGATTCCCTTCCAACTTGGATTTATATTTTTTCCATTTCAGTTCTCATAATACTTTTGGCAGTTATTATTTCAAAACAATAGATTATTTATTTTTTCCAGTATCAATATAAATTCGTGGCACCCGTTTATTCACGCCACACAAGATTTCATATGAAATTGTATCTATTTGATTTGCCAAATCTTCTGCGGTTTTGCAATTTTCATCCGGGCCAAAAAACACAACTTTATCCCAACGCTTAACTTCATGATTTTTACCAAGTAAAACCATACATTGATCCATACAAATCCGACCAACAATTGGAAACATTTTTCCATTTATTGCAACTTCTAATCCTGGAGAAAGACGTCTTACAAGACCATCTGCATAACCTGCTGGAATTACACCAATATCACAGTCGTCTTCTGCTGTCCAAGTTCTATCATAAGAAACAGTTTCTCCCTTATTAAAATGTTTTATAGCAACAATTTGGGAAGAAAATTCCATAACAGGTTTTAGTTTTATTCCAAGTTCTTTTGCGCAAGAAGAATATCCATAAATCACAATTCCAGGACGAACCATATCAAAATGGGCATCAGGATGAAGAAAAATTGCACCACTATTTGAGCAATGTAAAATGCCAGGATTTATGCCTTCCCCTTTTATTTCATTTACTGCAAAATTAAATTTTTTAATTTGATTTTTAGTGTAATTTATATCATCATCCTTCAATGAATCTGCACAGGCAAGATGGGTGCAAAGGCCTTCTAGATATAATCCTTCGGTTTTCGTGATTTTTTTTGCCAATTTTTTTGCATCTTCTGGGGAACATCCAACCCGCCCCATTCCAGTATCGATTTTTAGATGTACAGGAATTTTTCTGTGCATAGAAATTGCAACTTCATTTAATTGATCTATAAATTCTTCATCAAAAACTAAAGGAGTAATAGAATGAACAATCAAAGATGGGATTTCATCTTTCAAAGGTAAACTTAAGGACAAAATTGGAGCCACAATTCCAGCTTCTCTAAGTTCAATTCCCTCCGAAATTGAAGCCACAGCTAAAAAAGAAACTCCGGCCTTCAATGCTGCCACAGAAACTCTAACAGCCCCATGTCCGTAACCATCAGCCTTTACAGCACAACATAATTTTGTGCCAGATTTAACATACTGTTTAACTATATTTATATTATCACGTAAATTGTCTAAATTGATATGTGCCTGTGTTGCTCTCATTTGAGATTATAATACTCAAGTGTTCACTTAGTTTCAAGATATAAATAAGGAAAAAGTTTACTAACATAATTTTTGTCTCTTAATCTCAGGAACTAGAACTAATTAAAGTAGAACAGTTTTTTCTTAGAAACTTATTGCGTGGGAATAAAAAATGATATATATTTACTATAAATATTAGTTTAAAAATTTGGAGACTGACATTATGAGAAAACAATTTTTTTGCGTTTTTTATATATTACTTTTGATTTTAGGATGCAATTCAACGTCTGCAAATATTGAAGCAACAGAAACTGCAGCAATTATAGAAAATATACCAGGTATTATTCCTTCAACATCAAAAACTGCCGAAGATACATCTGAAAAAACACTTGAAGAAACTGATACCATAAATGAAGTAGAACTTGATTTTACAGTTGATTCAGAATTTCCTTCAGAACAAGTTGTAGAACTTACAGCTGTTGAAATCTACCAAAATTACTTAAATTCTTGTAATTTAGAAATTGTTTCAACTCCAAAACAAGTTTCTAAAAATAAAAAATTTGCAACAGATTTTTCTGTAAAATGCACAAAAGATGGTTCTCCACTTTCAAACATTTTAGTAACAGTAAAATATCCTGTTGCCCAAACAAATGGTGTTATAGCTTTTGGTCAAACTATCCTTGAAACAAACGAAGAAGGAATTGCTTCTTTTTCCCCAACAGACACAAGTTTTTCATGTAATTCCAATGTTTATTTTTTCTTAACCCCTGAAACAGAAGATGCAGAAACCTTAGAATTTGCAGAAAAAAATGCGGTTGCAATTCCATATAAAGTAATCACAAACAGATTTTGGGATTCTGGTGTTCTAGCCCTAATCGATTACAATGCCTCTAATCGTTCTTTATCAACAAATACAACAGCCACAGCTTTACAACCACCACTAAGAAAGGCTGGATTCCAAACAATTGGAAATGCACCCTTTGATGCTAGTATTATAATAGGCAAAAATCTTTATTCAGAAGCCAAAGCAATTTTTGGTTCAACAGTTTCATTTATGCTTTATGGAACTGTAAAATACGCAGAACCAGCACAAAAGTTAGAAGACGGACAATATATCGTTACTTTTGTTACAGACTTTTCTGTTATGAACCTACGTGACGGAAAAATCGTTTATCATGAAGAATTTTTTACAACAGAAACTGGAGCCTCCGAATGGGATGCTACAAATAAATTACGAACAAAAATTATTCCAGAAATCATCACAGAAAAAGTGATTTATGGAATTTAATATAAAATAAGGAAATAATAATGATTTACACAGACACAAGAGATTCATCTGTAAAAACAGATTTTAAAACTGCCGTACTTTCAGGGATGAATAGTCAAACAGGTGGTTTATATATTCCAACATCATTTCCAAAACTAAATGATGAAATTCTAAAAAGAGCAGCCCCACCTTCATTTAGAGAACTTGCCTTTGAAATGGCAAAACCCTATGTGGAAGGTGAAATTCCAGAAAATGATTTAAACGCTATTATTGCAGATTGTTATCCATTTTCTGCCCCAGTTGTTCCTATCGACCCAACAACTTACGTTCTAGAACTTTTCCACGGTCCAACTTGTGCTTTTAAAGACTTTGGAGCACGCTTTATGGCTCGTGTAATGTCATATTTCAACAGAAACGAATCAGAACCTTTACACATCCTTGTAGCAACTTCTGGTGACACAGGAAGTGCTGTAGGAAGTGCTTTCCATAACGTTCCTGGTCTTGATGTTACTATTCTTTATCCAGAGGGAAAAATCTCTCCGCTACAAGAAAAACAACTTTCAACATTTACAGGAAACGTTCGTGCTTTATCTGTAAAAGGTACTTTTGATGACTGTCAACGTCTTGTAAAAACAGCTTTTACCGATGAAGAACTTAGAAGCAAATTAAGACTTTCTTCTGCAAACTCAATCAATATTTCAAGACTTTTACCACAAAGTTTTTACTATATGTACTCATCTTTGGTTGTAAAAAACAGAGCTCCACATGATTGTAAAATCGAGAATCCATCAATTATTTGTGTTGTTCCATCTGGAAACTTTGGAAACCTAACATCTGGCTTAATTGCTCAAAGAATGGGTGCCCCAATTAAAGGTTTCGTAGCTGCAACAAACGCAAACAGAACTATTCCTGATTGGATTGCAACTGGTGAATACAAGGCTCGTCCTTCCGTTGCAACACTTTCCAATGCGATGGACGTTGGAGCTCCAAGCAACTATGAACGCATCAGTGCAATGTACACTCTTGATGAAGTAAGAGAATTATTTGGTTCCTATTGGCTTGATGATGAAGGAACAGCAAAAGCTATAAAAGAATGTAATACTCGCACAGGTTATATCATTGATCCTCATGGGGCAGTTGGATATCAAGCATGGAATGACATTAGAAAAGGTGCTATCGAAAATCTTAGAGCAGGAATTAAAAATCCTATTGAAGAACCAGGCTTAACACCTAATCTTCCATCTTGGGCAAATGATATTATCAATAATCAAGCTGTGGGTATTTTACTAGAAACAGCCCATCCTGCAAAATTTGGAGATATTGTAAAATCCGCCATTGGTAGAGATCCTGTTATGCCAGACAGACTTGAAAAGGTATTATCCCTACCAAGCAATGATATTCCAATGGAAAATAGCTATGAAAAATTTAAATCTTGGTTATTAGAAAATCTTTAATTTTTTTTAATTTTTTTTCTAAAACCTATTGACCAAATTTTTTATATTTGCTATATTAACAACGTCAGGTACGAATGAGTACCTGACGAACAAAAGCCTTGCGGATGTCGTATAATGGCTATTACCCCAGCCTTCCAAGCTGGAGACGTGGGTTCGATTCCCATCATCCGCTTAAAAACTACTGAGTAAAATCAGTAGTTTTTTTTTGAAGTTTTAAACTTACTAAATATAAAAAAAACTAAAGCAATCTTGATAAAATTTGCTTTAGTTTTTTTTTATGCTATAAAACTCAAAATCGATTATTAATAATTATTTCAAAACTTCAAATTCTTCAATAACTTTTTTTGCCACAGCTTGTTCAGCTTCTTTTTTACTTTTTCCCTTTTCAGGTCCATAAGTCTTGCCATTAATTTCTACAGTAACCCAAAATACCATGTCATGATCAGGTCCTGTTTTATTCACAAGATTATATTTCGGACACATCTTATATTTTTTTTGATACATTTCTTGAAGCATGGTTTTAAAATCTTTATGATGTTTATTTTCCCAAACTTTTTCAATTTCCGGAATCAATAAATTCAAAATTAACTTTTCAGCACTTTTAAATCCAGAATCTAGATAATAAGCTCCAAAAATTGCTTCAACAGCATCTGCAAGAATAGCCTTCTTTTGACGTCCACCAGAATGTTCTTCACCCTTTCCTAGAGAAAGACATTTATCAACACCTATTGCTATTGCAATGTCGCTTAAAGTCATTTCAGAAACAACTATGGACTTAATTTTTGCCAAATCACCCTCTGGATGATTTCTCATTGAATCATAAAGATAGGTTGCAACAACCATTCCAAGGACAGAATCCCCAAGAAATTCTAAACGTTCATTATTTAATAAAAAATTTCCTTGTTCATTAGCATAAGACCTATGATGAAAAGCCAATTCCAGTAAATCTAAATTATTAAAATTGATATTTAGATTTTTTTGAAAGTTTAATAACTGGTCTTTACGTGAAACATTATTTTTATCACTTTTAGCAAATTTTTTTTCTCTCATAATATAAATATACGAAGTAATCTATAAAAATACAACTTGATTTTTCTTTTATTTTTGCCAGTGAATTTAAATTCTTAAAACTCAGTTGACAAAGAATAATTTAAAACTAACCTTTACTCAAATTTTATTCTGATTGTTTGTTAAAAATACAATCGGGCAAAAAAAAAGACCTTTGCCAAAGCAAAAGTCTTTTTCTCTCAACAAAACTAATTATTGTTGTGATTTGATGAACTCATATGCATCACGAACAGTTTCAAATTCGCTAGCTTTTTCATCTGGTACTGATACACCTAGTTCTTCTTCAATAGCATAAACTAGTTCATAAGTATCAAGACTGTCAGCGCCTAAATCTTGGCGGAAGTTTGCATCAAGAGTAATTTTTGATTCTTCAACTTCCAATTTGTCTGCAATAAGTTTCTGCATTCTTTCAAATAATTCGTCCATCATTTAACTCCTATTAGTTGTTGCTTTCTGGTGCAATAATTTGTCTACCGCGGTAAAAACCACATTTTGGACATACACGGTGCAACATGATTAAGTTTCCACAATTGCCGCATTCTGTTAGAGTTGGAGCAGCAAGCTTCATATTGATTGTCTGTCTTCTCTTTGTGCGTGCTTTTGATGTTTTCGCTCTTGGTACTGCCATATATTAACCTCGCTATATAATTTGATATTTCTATAACAACTACAACATATCACAGATACTAACTGAGTGTCAATGAATGTATTATAACATTATTTTATTTTTTGTCAATCTCTGAAATTACATTTTCATAATAATTGTCAAAAAAAACTCATTTTTTCTGCTTTATGCTGCAATTAATTTTTTGCTAAAAAATAATTTAGGAACATTCTAATAGAAAAATCACAACTCGGCAAGTGAATATCTATTTTTCAATCCCATATTTCTTTTTAATGGCTTTTTCAACTAATGGCGGAACCATTTTTGAAATATCGCCATTAAAAGCTGCCAATTCTTTAATAGAACTTGAACGCAAAACGAAAAATTCTGGATCTGTAGGTAAGAAAACTGTTTCTATATCTGATGCCAAGCCCTTATTCAATAATGAAAGGTCAAATTCATAAGAAAAGTCTGAAAAGTTTCTAACACCTCGGAGCAAAACAGAAGCATTATTTTCGTGTGCATAATCAACTATAAGTCTATTAGAAGTATGAACTGAAACATTATCCCATCCAGATACAAGTTCTTTCATCATCAAAAGCCGTTCATCTTCTGAAAATAAATATTTCTTAGATTTATTTACAGCAATTACAACATCAATTTTATCAAAAATTGTCCTTGCCCTTTCAATGATATTAAGATGCCCATAAGTTGGAGGATCAAAAGATCCTGGAAATAATGCAATAGCCATAAACTCATAGTATATAAGATTTTAATTTGGGTCAATAGATTTTAAATTTTTAATTTTGTATTCAGTAAAGTCAAATAAAAAAAGGATATTCATTTTATAAGTTCTCTGATATAATATAAAAACTGTTTTTAATTAATGAGGGATAAAAACTAATAGTTAAATCAAAGTTTTTATTCTATTTGGAGGATTTTTATGACTAACCTAGAAATTGCAAATATGATTGACCATACCATACTAAAAGCAACTGCAACTTTAGAGGATGTAGAAAAACTTTGCCAAGAAGCAATTGATAATAAATTTGCATCTGTTTGTATAAATCCGTGTTGGGTAAAGGCTGCAAGTGAATATTTGAAAGCCAATAACAAATCAGAGCATCAAGTAAAAACATGTACAGTTATCGGCTTTCCCCTTGGAGCAAATACAAAATCCGTAAAAGTTTTTGAAACAAAAAATGCAGTTGAAAATGGAGCAGAAGAAATTGATATGGTTATCAATATCGGTCTTGCAAAAATGGGTTCATGGGAACTAATTGAAGAAGAAATTGCAGAAGTTGTAAAAGCCGCTGAAGGGAATTGCGTAAAAGTAATATTAGAAAATTGTTATTTAACTGAAGATGAAATAAAACTTGCATGTGAAGCCTGTGTGAGAGCCAAGGCTTCATTTGTAAAAACTTCCACAGGATTTGGAACCTCTGGAGCAAAACCTGAAGATGTAAAAATCATGCGTGAAGTTGTTGGTGAAAATCTTGGAGTCAAGGCGGCCGGAGGAATTAGAGATAAATCAACCACAATTGAGATGATTGAAGCTGGTGCAAACAGAATTGGTTGTTCTGCTGGAATACAAATTATTTCAGAATAAATTATAATTTGATTTTTGAATTTTACTTGTATTTTATATTTTTATGTGTTAAGTTATAATTATAAAATCAATTAAAGAGGTATTTTTATGGCATACAAAATTTCAGATGCTTGTGTAAACTGTGGCGCTTGTGAAGGCGAATGTCCAGTTGGAGCAATCTCAGAAGCTGATGGCAAACGTGTTATTGACGCATCAGTTTGTGCAGGATGTGGTGCTTGTGCATCAGCTTGTCCTACAGAAGCTATTGCAGAAGAATAATATTTATTTTTTATTGAAAGCTGTCTTGTTTTTTTCCAAGGCAGCTTTTTTTTTGTTTTAAATCAATTTACTTTTTCTAATATTAATGTAAAATAAACTGATGAAGAAAAAATATGTATTTTTTATTTTTGTTTTGCTTTTCATCTTTTCCAACATATTCTCTCAAGAACAAAAAGCAACTCAACATATTTTTCCAACCATAAAAGAACTTTCCTCTAAAAATCCGATTTTTAAACAATATTCTCAAGATGTGGAAAACAACTATAAACTTTTAGCAAAAAATGGTGAAGCTGTTCAATATTTTTATAAATATTACACAAATGAAAACGATACCCTACTTTCAATTGCAGCAAGATGTAATATTTCCTACGATACAATTGCAAGTTTAAATAGGATTCCATCTATCCATTCAGATATAAAAAATAAGATAATAATACTTCCAACAGTTTCTGGAATCTTTATACCTAAAAATCCTGTTTCAGTTTTTGAAAGGATTTTGAATTGTAAATCTTTTGATAAATCAGAAGTTATATGTTATACTATTGAAAAATCTGATTTTTATTTTCTTGAAAATGAAAAATTTGATTCTACGGAAAGAATCTTTTTCCTAAAAGACGATATTATTTCCCCTCTTCCAAATGGAATATTATCTTCAGAGTATGGATTAAGAGAAAGTCCAATAACAGGCAAAATAAAGTTTCATAACGGAATAGATTTGGCTTGTGATTTATATTCTCCAATTCTTTCATGTTTAACTGGAAAGATTGAAGAATGTGGCTATAATGAGGTTTATGGAAACTATGTTGTTATTTTGCATGATAACAACATAAAAAGTTTTTATGCCCACTTAGACTCATTTTCTTGTAAAAAAAATGATTTCGTAACCACAGGACAAATAATTGGTTATGTTGGGCTTACAGGCTTAACAACAGGTCCTCACCTTCACTTTGAAATATATTATTCAGGAGAGACAAAGGACCCTTGGAAAATCATAAATTAATGAGGATTTATGAAAAAATCAAATAATTTATTTTTGTTTTTAGTTTTTTTTCTCTCATTTTCTGTTTTTAATCTTTATGGTGAAAATTTTCGGGTTGCAAAAATAAAAACCATAGAAGTTCCAGCCAATTATAGTTCCGTAACAACAAATATTGGTATAAATGAAGCCCTTTGTATCAATATTCCAGAAGATAAAACTTTTTTACTTGGATTTGAAATTGAAATAAAAATTCCAAAAATCGTAGCAACATACAGAGATTCAGTTATTTATTCATTTTTTTCTGATGTTTTTCCAACTCCAAAGGAAAATATAATTGATTATTCTGGTAAAAAATTGATGATAAACACAATTCCTCCAAGACTAAGCGTAAATCTTCAAACTTTTTTTGAAAATGTTGAAAATAAAAAAGAATCGCCATATAGTACATTACTTCCTTTCACTATTTCAGAAAATCAAAATAATTTAGTTTTGAGATTTCAAATGGCAATGAAGGGAGTTCCTGAAAGTTTTTTTACTTCTGAATTTACAGTTACTATAAAACCAATATTAAAAGATGAAGGATTATTAAGTTTTAATTTTATATATCCTCAAAATACAGAAAACAAAGAAGAAGAAAACGAGAATACAGAAATCTTAGAATCCACTAAACCAATAGTTGAAAATATTTCTAAAAATGAAAAAATCTTTGTTTATATTGATGATAACCTTATTTCAGACTTTTCAAAACCAATATTACTAAAATCTGGAACTCATCATATTTCTGTGATTTCAGAATCTTATAGAAATGAAGTTCGAACTGTTATAATTAATCAAGCAACAAGTACAACATTGGATATAGAGTTAAAATCAATTTCTCCAGAAATTTCAATTATTGCACCTGAAAACACCAAAGTTTTTTTAGATGATTTAGAGCTTTTTAACTTGGATTTACCAATACAGGTTGTCCCTGGTGAACATCAAATAAAATTTATTATTGGGGATTATGAACTTTTGAAAAAACTAACGATTCAAAACGGAAAATCCTATGAAATATCACTTTCAATTGATATTGATATTTCAGAATCTTTTAATTAATTTTTTTCATATTTTTTCACTTTTTCTTAAAGATTTACAATATAAATCCGATATAATAAATGTCTGACATACAAATTCCCCTCCCACCCATTGTATGTCAGATTGCCAAAAGGCAGGCCGGCTTTTTTCTAGCTGGCCTTTTTTTTTATTTTCCATTTTTTTTACTTTTTTTCGTTAAATTTGATTTGAAAAATGCCTTTTTCAGTTTATAATGAAAAAAACATTCTTTTTTATCAGAGGCATTATGAAAAAATCTACAGGCATTAGAACAAAATTAATAAGCTTGCTATCAACAGGAATTTTGATTGCATGTTTTGCATTAACAGCAGTATCAACACTTGTTTCTAGAAGTGCGATGGAACGCGAATTTACAGATTCCTTAGCCAGAGAAACACAGATTATTAGTGAGAATATATATTCAAAAATCAATTCACGTTTTACACAACTCCATACCATTTCAAAAATGTTACCTGCAACAGGTTTTATTGATAAAGACATGGTAGATTTAATGGCATTTGCTGCACGAACAGATACAACAATCTTAAACATGTTCTACTCTGATATGCAAGGAAATGCAGTCGGTGTTGATGGAAACAAATTTCCAATTCAAAAACAAAAAGAATATTATACAGTTCCTTTAACAGGTCAAAAATATGTATCTTCACCAATTTTGGATGAATACAAGGGTATTGCCTCTATTTTTTATGCTATACCAGTATACGACTATGATAACACTCAAAAAGGTATTCTTATTGCCACAATTGACGGTTATGATTTCTGTTCTGATATAAGCAATTTGGAAATTTTAGGTGCACATCCTTGTATCGTAGATTCAGACGGAATGTATGTTGCAAATATTGATAAGAGCCTTGTAGCAAATGCAAATGAAAAATTTACTCTACTATCTTCAGATTCTCTTTCTAAATCAGACGAAACACATCGAACAGGCATTAATAAAGAATCTCTAATAATTGGTCACCACACAATAAAAGAAACAGATTGGTATGTTATCCTTTCTATTTCTCGTGCTGTAGCCCTTGCAAACAACACTAGAATGGGGATAACTTTATTAGTATTATCACTATTGGTTAGTTTAGTTTTCTCCACAACAAACTTTTTCTATGCATTAACAATCACTAAACCTATTGAAGATATTACAAAGATTGTGAAAAAACTTTGTGCTGGTCAACTTTATAGAGATGCTGAAATTGAAACCATCTTAAATAAAACAAAAAAACGCAATGATGAATTGGGTGAAATCTCAATAGACATTGAAGAATTGGTTGGAAAGCTTTCTTCTATCATCTCTTCAATCGAAGATGCTTCTATTCAAGTTCTAAGTGGTTCAGAACAAATTGCAAGTACAAGTCAGGCTGTTTCTACTGGAGCTTCAGAACAAGCAGCTTCTACAGAAGAAGTTTCTGCAACAATGGAACAAATGGCTTCTAATATTCAACAAAACGCAGACAATGCTTCAAAAACAGGAAGTATTGCTACCCAAACTCAAGAAGACGGTACAAAAGCTGGAAATGCTGTAAGAGAATCTTTGGAAGCCATTCACGAAATTGCTAAAAAGATTTTGATTATTGAAGATATTGCCGGTCAAACAGACCTACTTGCATTAAATGCTGCTATTGAAGCTGCTCGTGCTGGTGAAGCTGGAAAAGGTTTTGCTGTGGTTGCTGGTGAAGTTAGAAAACTTGCAGAAAGAAGTAAGAGTGCTGCAAAAGAAATCACAGCCCTTTCTTCTTCAACTGTAAAAACAGCAGAAGAAGCTCAAGTCTTAATGGATAAAACTGTTACATCCATTGTTCATACCACACAGTTGGTAGATGAAATTTCAGCTGCTTCAAGAGAGCAAGACATTGGTGCAAGACAAATTACAAATGCTATTCAACAATTGGATTCAGTTGTACAACAAAATGCTTCTGCTTCAGAAGAATTAGCATCAATGGCAACAAAACTAACTGAAAACTCAGAAGACTTACTCAATACTATAAAGTTCTTTAAATTAGTTGAAGATGATGAAAAATCAGTAAAAGCTATTGAGTATAAAGCATAAAAATGTGTAAATAAGGCGATAAACTATTGACAGTCTATCGCCTTTTTTTTAAATTAATCATGATATGAAATTTATAAAAAAACGAACTGTATTTTTTATTTTAGGGACTGTATTTTTTGCATTAATTTTTGGAATCGGTTTAGGTTCATTAGTTGCCCTTACAGTAAATACTAAAAACACTGAATATTTTACAGAATTTAACCCTTCTCTTCCTACCAAATTATTAGATATAAACGGTGAAATCATTACAGAGTTTGCGGCAGATGAAAAACGTGAAATGATTAGCATTGATCAACTTCCGCAGCACATGATAGACGCGTTAATCACCCGCGAAGATAAAATTTTTTATCAGCATAAGGGTTTTAGTTTAAAATCAATTTTTAGAGCTTTAATAGGAAAACTCACAAATCAATCACTTGGTGGAGGAAGTACTCTTACCCAACAAATTGCAGGAACTCTTTACTGTGATAGAACTGATATTAGTTATACACGAAAATTAGTTGAACTTTGGTGGGCAATCCAAATGGAACGCCGTTATTCCAAAAATGAAATTCTAGAACTTTACATGAACAAGGTTTATCTTGGTGGTGGAACCTATGGTGTAAATGCAGCTTCAAAATATTATTTTGGTCATAGTGCAGAAGAAATCACACCTGCTGAAGCCGCAATTCTAGTTATCCAACTTTCAAATCCTGCCTACTATAATCCATTTGATCATCCAAATAGGGCCAGAGAGCGTCAGCAAACTGTTTTAACTCAAATGGTTTCAGAAGGATACTTAAGTAAAACTGAAGCTGATTCTTCCTTTGAGGAATTTTGGCTAAATTTTGACTACACAAGAACTAGTGCCTCCGCATATCAAATGAGAGAAGATGCTGCTCCTTGGTTTAGTGAGTATGTTTTACGTGAATTATCAAAACAGATGTATGGAACATTAAATCTATACACAGATGGTTTTACCGTAAATACAACATTAAATCTAAATCATCAAAAAGTTGCAGACAAAGTTATGGAACATTACATAGCTTCTGCAAATGAATCTTTTCAGTCATCCTCAAATGTTAGAAAACTAGATGCTGTTAATACCTATATTCCTATAACAGAATTGATGTCCTTAATGTTTAATATTCCAGAGTTGAAGACATCTCACCAAAGACTTGATAAGGAAGTTACGTCTACATTTAACAAGCAAATAAATCCAATTTTGGACGTTTTTGCTTTAGTAAATGGAATTGAAGACTTAAAAATCAGTATCGTAAATAAAGTAAATAATACAAAAAAAGAGACTAGTATAAAAAAACAAATCGAAGGAACAATGATTGCTCTTGAAAACAACACTGGCTACATAACAGCCCTTGTTGGAGGTAGCTCTTTTGACGAAGAAAACCAATTTATTAGAGCAACTCAAGCTACCCTTCAGCCTGGTAGTACTTTTAAACCTTTGTATTATTCTGCAGCTCTTGATTCAAAGAAATTTACACCTGCAACAATTTTGTATGACACTCCAACAATTTTTTATAATAACGATGGAAGTCCTTACATTATTGAAAACTATAAGGGAACTTGGGAAGGACCTGTTCAACTTTGGTATGCCTTATCAACATCTATGAATATTCCTTCTATCAGGGTTCTATCCGGTGTTGGTTTTGATGCCGCAATCGAAAGAGTTACAGCACTTTTAGGAATTCCTGAAAGCGAAAGAGAAGCTAGAAGTATTATTCCGGTTTATCCTCTAGGATTAGGGGTTTGTACAGTTCAACCGATTCAAATGGCAAGAGCCTTTGCAATTTTTGGAAATCAGGGCAAAGAAGTTACTCCAATTGCTATTCGTTCTGTTGCAGATAGAAATGGTGATGTTTTCCTTACACCAGAAAAAGATTTGAGACTTGAACAACAAGAAAAAGGTGAAAACATTCAAGTTATCACACCTCAAAATGCTTATGCTATGACGAACATTCTAAAAATGACTGTTAAAACTGGAACCTTAGCTCGTGGTTCAAGATGGGGAAGTTATTTTAGATATAAAGACGCAAATGGCAAAACCTTCTCAATGCCAATGGCTGGAAAAACCGGTACAACTCAAAACTGGTCTGATGCTTGGACTGTAGGTTATTCACCATATTACACAGCTGCTTTCTGGTTTGGGTTTGACCAAAAAGGTATTTCACTTGGAACTGAATTAACTGGTGCAACCTTAGCAGGTGTTGCTTGGGGTGAATATATGAACCAAGTTCACGAAGGATTGGCATACAAAGATTTCGTAAAACCACAGACAGGCCTCGTAGAAGCAACTGTTTGTTCTGTATCTGGACAGTTGCTAACTACAGCTTGTGGAAATAATAAAACCACTCAAATTTTCTTGGAAGGAACAGAACCTACAACAATGTGTAGTTTCCACAGTACAAGAGAAAATGATAAATTACTTGCAAAAGATAGATTGCATCAAGAATTATTGCAATCAGGAAGTGTTACTGATACTTCTGATTTGGGTGGAATCACATTGGATCTTTCTTTCTTGGATATTGATTATTCGATTAACAATAATCAAGGAAATGTTAGTAACAAACAATCAACTTCATCAAAGGATTCTAATTTATTTGAACTTTCCGATGATAAAGAATTGCCTACAAAAAACTACTTACTTGATTAAGTATTTTCTGGAGGGGTTATGCTTATAAACATTGATGAAATCAAGATAAAAAAGCGGGTAAGAAAGGATTTAGGAGATTTAGAGACCTTAAAAGATAGTTTACGTCGTTATGGGCTTCTTTCTCCTATTACAATCAATACAAAAAACGAGCTTGTAGCAGGTCAAAGACGACTTGAATCTGCAAAACAACTTGGTTGGACAACCATCAACGCAAATATAGTGGATGCCGAAGATAAAATTGGTCAGCTCGAAATGGAGTTGGAAGAAAATACCCAACGACTTCCATTTACTGATGAAGAACTTTTAGCTGGGTACAATGCTTTAGAAAAACTAAAAAATCCACCGCTTCATAAAAGAATTATAAATGGCATAAAAAATTTCTTTACTTGTTGCAATGAAAAGTCAGTTCAGGTAAAAGAAGAAAAGATTCACAAATCTTTTAAATATGCCCTACTTCTACCAATTGGAATAATTTCCGTTATAATTTTTTCAATTTTATATAAAACATCAGTAATCAGTGGAGTTTTTAGAACTTTTATTGATGTAATAAATGTTTTTATAATGTCAATTGGAATTATTTTTACAACAAGAATAGTGATTTTGAAAAATATCATAAAATAATTGAATTATTTTCTTGATTTTTACAAAAATCGTTGTTATATTTTTATTTGACTTAAGGGAGTGCACCGGTTTCGACGGGTGTGATTCGTGGTCTTGAGTTGCAGGTGAGGTTGCCTGTCCTCTAAACAGACAAAAAATATAATTGCCGAAAACGACAATTCTTACGGTTACGCACTAGCTGCATAACCCGGGTTTTAAGCTGTGCCGCTCTGAACGGCTTAATTACCCGACGCAATCAGGGCTTGCTTAAAGCGGTGTTCAGTACGCTTTAGGGACTTTTACTGAAATACGGAGACGACGCTTGTGGTGCTGCTACCGTTTCCCGACAACTACCTCGCACCAATAAACCTGTAGAGATTCCTGGTCCGCACATTCGGACGCGGGTTCAATTCCCGCCACTTCCAAAACTTAGATATTTCAATTTTTTGAATTATCTAAGTTTTTTTTATTTTTCACTTTTCTTTTTTTTTCTTACATGTTATAGTTAGTACATGAATACAACAAACTTTAATCAAGCCTTATCAAAAATGATTTTATCCGCCTCAGGCTGGCGTGGTATCTTTGCAAAATCTGGCGAAGAAGAAGATGGTACAAAAGAAATTTCTGTAGAACACAAAGCGATTTCTACATTCATGGCTCAAGTATACGTTGATTTTATTAAAAAGATAAATCCAAATCCCAAAATTGCTATTGGAATTGATGCACGTCCAACTGGTCCGGCTATCGCTGATTCTATGATTAGAGTTTTATTGGCAAACGGAATAAAGCCAATGTATCTTGGAATAACTGCAGCTCCAGAAATTATGGCATTTTCACACACAGTTGACGGTTTTATCTACATTTCTGCAAGTCACAATCCAATCGGACACAACGGTGTAAAATTTGGAAAAAATGATGGTGGGGTAATTCCGGGTTCAGAAGCTTCTGTTTTGGCAAAAGATTTCTTATCACTATGTGATGTTGAAGATCCTATCAAAAAAGCGGAAGAACTTTCAAAATGTGATGAAAATCAAGTAAAAGAAGTTTACGATAATATTCAAAAATACAAAAAAGAAGCTATTTTATTCTACGAAGATTTTTCTACAAAGGTAATTTGTGGAGATGCAGATTCTAAATTGATTTTTGGAAGCATAAAAGAAACAACAAACACTACTCCACTTTCTATTGTTTGTGATATGAACGGAAGTGCAAGAACTTTAAGTATTGATAATTCATATTTCAACAAAAATGGACTTGGATTTTACGCAATAAATAACGAACCTGGAAAAATTGTACACGCAATTATCCCTGAACCAGAGAACCTAACTCACTGTGCTAATGAAATGGCTCGTCTTCAAAAAGAAGGCAAAAAAGATGCGATTTTAGGTTATATGCCAGACTGCGATGGTGACCGTGGAAATATTGTTTTCTGGAACGAAAAAGAAAATAAGGCAGAAGTTCTAAAAGCTCAAGAAGTTTTTGCATTATCAGTTTTAAGTGAGT
>JAEIGA010005681.1_pt1 | contig 18999 bp, 17 predicted proteins | sample 9270691 | NCBI WGS metagenome assembly JAEIGA01 (sample SAMN17057246, study PRJNA624740) | gut metagenome | biome: biome; isolation source: fecal sample | host: Bos grunniens | place: China: Xizang | collected 2019 | reverse complement strand
GATACAACCGACTGGCAAAACAGCCTGATTGAACGCCCGGCAAAGGCTCTTCCCGACTGGTGCAAGGTGGGGGAGTGGGTGTATAGCAAAGATGAAAAAGACTATGCAAAAGTACAATCGCTTTGTACTATTGGCGTAAACCTTGTTTTTCTTGAAGGAAATAAACACTTTCAGAAAAGTTTTGCGTACATTAAAAATGAGTGTGCGCCAGCCAAAATCCGCCCGTACAATGCCGCTGAAATGCGGGGGCTGATCGGAAAGGTATTGACCAGCAATTCACGTTCTAAGCCTTTCTCGTTTTTGGTGGTATACGCTGAGGGGGATGGAAGTTTCATTGAAAGTTACCGCTTCAAGTATACTGCGGAAGAACTGAAAGACCACTTCACTATTGACGGGAAACCCTGCGGCTGCCTTGAACACCTTGAGGAGTGGGTGAGATGAGCAACCTTACCGACCTTGTCCCGCCGCTGGAGCTTTGCAAGCTAATCCCGGCCGGGGGATTTGCTGATAGTGCGTTTGTATGGCTTGAAGTTGAAATACCGCAGAAAAACCAAAAAGAGTGGCGGGTAGTCAATCGAACAAAACCAGTTAATGTTTGCCATAATCAAAAATACCCTGCGCCGACCTTGCAGGAGATTATGGAAGCTGTTGGCGGCATAAAAGAGGAATTTATTCCGGATCCGCTCAACGAAAAACGGATGATAAAAAGAAATCCCCAGTACCAACCATCGATTGAGTTTTTTCCCGGTACCATCTTTCCCTGGCGATCTATGCGTTGGACATACTCAATATGGAGTGAGAGTGACACAACAGCACCGGAAGCGGCGATTCGGACATATTTAAATCTCAAAGACGTTACAGTCACTATGCCTTGTGTTGAGTGCGGTACATGGCTGCAGCATCTTGGCGATGACCAATTACCGGTGGAATGTTTTGGCTCTATCCGGGTTAGTGTTACAGAAGTATGTCCAAAGTGCGGTTACAAATATTATAATGGATTATTCCTGCGCATTTGCCATGATATAGAAAAACATCTTATTAATGTAAATACTCCGATGGGATCACGCTGGATAAAAAAACTGTCCGACAAGTCCGAATTGTCCGACAAGTCCGACACGGAGAAAGGGGGAGAGGATGAGTAAAGTGGATTGCAAAGACTGTCATTTCTACCACAACGGCAGATGCGAGGAATTGGGAGAATATACAACTCCGAGGGAATGTGAGTGTTCTTGGTTTGCACCAAAGGCAATCAAAAAAACTTGTGTTGCAGAAATTGCGAAAAATGCAAAGCAAACTTGGAAGTGGCAAAAAGGAACAAAATAGATGAGCTATGACGAAAGTGCAGGTGTTGCGTTGGCTGGGGATTTATCGGCAATAAATCTACTGAAACTGTTGTCTGGCAGCACAAAAAACAACCCTATTCCACCAAAGTATACCGGGAGCCGCAAAGCTCTCCGAGAGTTGAAAAAAGCAAGGAAACAAAACAAATGATGACGATTGAAATTATCAAAGTACCCATAAGTGAAGAAATGCTCAAGGTCACCTTGAGACACTGCTGGGGAGTTGAAAGCAAGATGAACAAAGGCAAATTGTTTGCCAGCAACGATTCAATTCTTGAAATCCCCGAATATTGGGCGTTCTGCGAGGCTCCCCGAAGCGTGGCCATGCAACTCCGCACCCATGAGAAGAAGCACGGCATGTATTTCTGGATTGGAACCGCAAGACCCGACCGCAAAGATGCAATCAAGGGCGAATACAGCCGGGAGCAGATCGTCCCTTTCGTGATGAAGCTGACCGCCAGAGCGATCAAAGAGATTTCTCATTACCGGATGTGCAAGAAAGCCGAAAAGCCGACTCGGGAGTTTATGGCGATGTTCAAGCGCACATTGAACGGAATCGAACCGGCACTTGCTGAACAGATGATGCCACTGTGCAAATACCGTGGGGGAATATGCACCGAGTTCAACTCTTGCAAGAAAAACAAAAAGGAGCAGAGCAAATGAAAAAGATGACAGCGGTAGAATCCGATATTTACTTTTACGCATTTCGCTATTGCCTGGGGCGGATGACCTATGCGGTCAGCGACTTCTGTCGGCAGGCAACGGCAAAAGTGGCGGAACTGGGAACCCATCAGCTTGAGATGATGGATAAGGAAATCACCGATGCGGAACGGCAAGATACTGATGACCGCATCCGGGAGCGTTGCGTCAAAGCTCTCGGATGCGATTGCGACAAAGCCGACTGGCTCAAGTTCCGGGAAGTTGTAAGAGCTGAGTTGAGGAAACGAAATGAACAGACAGTTTGCGCTGTTTGAAAGGTGCTGGGTGAATCACAAGGAAGCGGAGGCACCGGCGTATTATTTGGAATTTTTAATGAGGGAGTTTTTGAAATGATTAAAACAATTCCATATTCAACAATAACAACGTGCGATTGTTGCGGAACGGAACTCTTAAAAGAAGAAAAAGGGTGGTTCGGTTTTACCAAGAAGAAAAGGTACATCAGATTCAATTGTCATTCAAAATTGGTTTTGGACTCAGAATGGGGCGGCAGAGAGTATCATCTTTGTCCGTGGTGTGAAGTGGAAATTTTTGATGGAATAAGAAAGAGAAAAAAAGAATTGGAGGATAAAGAAAAATGAAAAAAGGACTGCACGATAAAACCATTGAGATACTGGGGACTCAACTTACCAATGCCGAAATGAAACACCCGGTGTTCTGCAAAAGCAAGGAACATGCTGTAACGATCATCACCGAGGAGCTGGGTGAGTTGGCTCAAGCCATACTGGACGAAGAGAGCAAAGAGCGCCTTCTTGAAGAAGCCTCCCATGTTGCCGTTACTGCGATCAGATTTATTGAGGAGCTGGTCAAAGAATGAAAGATTATGAAAAGAAAAGCCTGCTACGGAGTTTGCGCCTTGCCCGGACTATCATGCATACAGCAGCCATGAAACTTCACTATTATTCCGGAGGTGATCCAGAGTTGGAGGCGCACAGCAAAGAGATGCAGGGCGCAGCAGAGATTACAGAAACATGGATTGAAGGAATCAAAAACTATGACACACGGCAACAGGGGGAAAAACCTTGAACGTGCCGTAAAGAAACTTTTTGAAAGTTACGAAAGCCGTGGCATCCATTGCCAGCAGAACCATCCGGAGCAACTCCATGACGGAACTCTGGTCAAGAGACACGGCTTCGACTTTCAAATCTTCTATCATGGCAAGTTCATAGCGTTCGATGCAAAGGAGTGCGCTTTATTGGCATGGCCATTGGATAAAGCCAAACCGCACCAGGTAAAGGCACTTCTTGATGTGGATACCAACGGCGGGGAAGGATTCTTCCTTGTTTACTTCACAAAAGTAAAAGAATTGGTAAAGTTTGACATAAAAATTGTACAAAGTGCCATTATAGAAGGGGGTAAGAGTTTGCCACCTTCAGCCGGAACAAAAACAACGATCAACTTACTGGGGATAAAATGAAAACAGGTATCATTGAAAAAATCAAAGATCAAATCACCGTCCCTGCGTACATGCAAAGGGAGTACGGCAGAAGCGCACAAGGGGGAAGGATGCGTTCCTTCCGTCCCGAAGCAAAGAACAATTCAAGCCTGCTGGTCAACGAGCGTGATTGGTACGATTTTGGCAGCGGACTTGGTGGAGACATCATCGATCTTGCCGCATATGACAAGTTCAATGGGGACAAAGGACAGGCGATCAGGTATCTTTCTGAGGCATGGAATCTTACCATGCCCCACGATATCCCTGAGATCGAAGTTGTGTTCTCAAGTTATACAAAGATCCTTGAAGAGTCTGCGAAGTTCTATGTATCAAGTCTTCAGGAACGGCATCTGAATTATCTGCACAGCAGAGGACTCACCGACAGTACCATCGGGGAGTTGCAGATCGGATGGGCAGAGAATCCGTGTGAATACATGCAAAGCCGTGGATTCACTCAGGAACAGATCGCAGACAGCGGTATCACCTCTTTCTATCACAGGATCATGATCCCCTATCTGCGAAACGGCAAGACAGTGTACTTTGCCGGGAGAGCCAGCCATTGGGCAGACATGCCTTCAAGCAATCCCGAAGCAAAGTACATGAAGCTCTACCGGAGCAGTTTGAGTGAACATCCTATCTGGGGATTTGAGACCCTTGCCAAACGTCATGGCACGGTCATCATTGCAGAAGGTATCTTTGATGCCATCAGCTGCTATCAGGAAAACTTCCCTGTTGTGACCGCCGTTACCGGGAGTTTCAGTGCTGAGCAAAAAAAGGATCTGATACCGGCATTGAAAGGCAGAGATGTGGTTATCTGTATGGACTATGATCCTGAGACCAAAGCAGGGCAGAAGTTCACCGAAAAACTTGCCACCGAACTGTTTGAGAGCGGCATTCATGTTTCGGCAGTCTTCCTTGACGGAGGAGACAAGAAGAGTGATTTGAACGAAGTCTACATGGCCCGTCCGGAGAGGAGTACCCTTGATGCGTTGTTTGCCACAGCACAGAGTTGGGACAAGGTAATGATAGAACGTTTTGCCAACATGAGCAACGAACAGGAAAAGAGAGGTGCTTTGAGCCTGTTCCTGCGTAGATGTGCCACAGTATTTGATTGGCCGACAGTTGCTCAGATGATCGAGGATGCCAAGGCAAGCGGAGGATTTGCCAAAGTGTGGCTGAACGAATTGGCGAAGACTCTGAAGAGCGCCCCCAAAGAGATCGATATAGTGAAAGAGTTCAAAGAGAAGTATGATTGCGTATTTCACGAAGCATTGGGATGGCATGAATACAACGGTAACCGCTGGGTAAAACGTTCAGAGTATGAGATCCGACAGTATATCGGCAAACTGTATGGAAGATTCCAGACGGCAAAACTGGTGGACAGTGTCCGTCAGCTGCTGCGGAGTGACCTTATATATAAGGAAAAGTTCAACTGCAACAAAAAGGTGCTGAACTTCCCCAATGGCGAATTGGAAATTGAAAGTGGTGAGTTGAAGAACCATACCCGGAACAATTACAATACGATCCAGATGAATTACAGTTACGATGCCAAAGCCGAGTGTCCTCAGTGGCTTCAGTTTATTGATGATATCACAGACGGAGCAAGGGACAGACAGGAACTGTTGCAGGAAATGTTCGGCTATTGCCTTACGCACGATACAAGGTATCAGAAATGTTTCTATCTGATTGGTGACGGAGCCAATGGTAAAAGTGTATTGCTGTCGATTCTTGAAGCGATGTTGGGTGAAGAAAACACCAGCCATGTGGAGATCGCCTTTTTGGGGAGTGATTTTCAGAGGATCAAACTGTCCGAAAGCATGGTGAATATCTGCAACGATATCAAGACCGATGTTGCCGGAACTGGAAGTTTCTTCAAAGCCATCGTTGCTGGAGACACCATCTCAGGGTGTTTCAAAGGGAAAGATTTCTTCGACTTCAAACCGAGTTGTAAGATGGTGTTTGCGGCAAACAGTATGCTGAACACAAGGGATATTGACGGTGGATTCCTGCGCCGTATCTGTTTTGTAGACTTCCCCATCAAGTTTGTTGCGACCCCGACACGGAGCAACGAAAGAGAGAGGGATACAGAGATCAAGGGAAAACTTCTGAGAGAACTGCCCGGCATTCTGAACTGGAGTTTGGCAGGATTGAAAGCGCTCCGAAGTAACGGAGGTTTTACCAACACCACCGACCAGGAAAGACTCCTGGGTGAACTTGAGATGATCAACGATCCCATTGCGGCATTCGTGGATGAGGTAATCATGCCCTATCCTGACAAATATAAGGCCATGCAGCCGAGAGATGTTATTTATCGTGACTATGTCAAGTGGTGTACTGACAGCAACAGTATGCCGATGAGCAGCCGCTGGTTCTGGCCGAGACTCCGTCAAAAAGTCAAAGTGACCGAAGCACGGGATTCGATCCATTGGAAAGCCAGCATCACGCTCAAGAAATAATCCCCACAGTTTTCCCCACAGTTTTCCCCACAGTTTTCCCCACACTTTTCCCCACACCCCCTTTATGGCGTGGGGGAAATAGATAAAAGGTGTGGGGAAAAGTGTGGGTGAATTATATTTTTCTCCACCTATCTTCAAAATAGATAAAAATAGCATAAAATACTATAAATCAAAAAGTTACACCCACAACCCCCTCTCCCCTCACTCAATCCCATAAAACAAAAAACACTATCAACATAAATCGTTGATAGTGTGCTATTTAGATGGTGGGCGTAGTAGAACTCGAATCTACGACCTTCACGATGTCAACGTGAGAACATTCCCTAAATATCAGTAATTTACAAAAAAGTGAGTGGAAAAATGTGGGGAGTGGTGTTATATTATAAAAGAGATAAAATCAACACAAAAAGGAGTTATTCTTATGGCAAAAGGTTGGTATTGGAGAGGCAATGTTGCTTACTATGAATTTGAAATCAGCGGCACAAGATATCGTGGTTCTCTCGGTATTCGCAAGAATTCAGGAGAAATTGATGGCAAGTCACCTGCCGAGAGAGCGGAAGCAGAAGTTCGTGCTTTGATGGTTCAGCACGAACAAAAACACAGTATTGAACAGATCTGGGAACAGACCTCCAAAAGGCTTACCGGCTCTTGCACGATCCCAACCGATACAAACGCCATCTTTGAAATGTTCTCTCAAAAGGGGATGTCTAACGCTGGTGAAAGACGTGCCTTTATGTACAACTCCCACTTAGCACAGTTCGTGACATGGATGCAAAAAAATTATCCTGCTGTAAAAAAAGTCTCCAATATAACTCAGGAACATGCAAAGGAATACATCACATGGCTTCGCAACGAACTTGGAGCACCGGCAACAAAGAACGATAAACTCTCCTCACTCAAGATGATCTTCTTCAACTTGGGACTTCCGGTTAATCCATTTGCAAAAATCAAACCGATGCCGTTAAGACAAGTACCGAGAGAAATCTTCACTCCGGCAGAAATAAAAATCCTTTTTACCAACTCCACAGGATGGATGCGGAGACTTTTTATTACCGCTCTTGCCACATTCCAGCGAGAAGAAGATTGCTGTCTTATCAAGAAGTCATACATTCACCTTGATATCAACCGCATCAAGTTCCCTTTTACCCATAAGACCGGACAGGCAGTCAATCTTCCCATGCTTCCATTGTTCAGAGAAATCGTTGAAGAAGCACTTGCCGAAAACAAAGATTCGGAATACCTCTTCCCTGACCTTGAGGAAAAGTATCGTACCGCACCGAGCGATATCGGCAAAGAGGTAAAACAGTTCCTTGCCGCAAATGGCTTTAGGCACACACTGCTTGAAGTGGAAGGCTATGCAAGAAAAGTTTCTCTCCTCGATGTTCACTCTCTGCGCCATACTGCTGCGGTCATGGCAGTGTTGTCTGGTTGGCCGTTACCGATGGTTATGAAAGCTACCGGGCATAAATCATTGAAGATGGTAATGCGCTACATTGACCACATCTCTGAGGAGCAAAAAGAAAATTACTTCTTCCAATTCGGTCAGGGACTTCCGGGACTGCCGGTACATGGAGGGGCAAAGGATGAGAGAAAACAGCTTGCCGAACTTGCTTATTCCCTGCCGTTGGAAGAAGTAAAGAGATTATTATCAAGTGCTCAACACCCCCCTGTCATGCTTGAGTTGACAGAAAAGTTATAAGAGCTTCAAAGTCATTTTTCTCAAAAGTAAAGCCACCGATCTCAATTTGAGGAACTTTATCAAAAACTGTCACGCCAATATTTTTGATCTTCTGCAAATCAACGTCTCCATTCCCATCGGTGAACATGGAGGCGTTTTCTTTTAATGCCTGTTCAAGCTGAGGCATCTTGAGAAGCAATCCTCCATAGGTCATAGCCTTACCGAAAGAAGTAGGGATCTGAGGCATCATATTCAATTCAAAGTACGCAAGAAGCGCAACAGGAACATTTTCAATTTTCATATTATCACCTTTGGTTAAAAAGGGAGCAGGCACTTTCACCTGCTCCCCTGCAAGGTCAGAGTCCCTGCACAACTCCCCTGAGAACATCATCCACCGTCACAGGGATAACGGTGTAGATTTGCCCTGCGGTCAGATTGGCATTAGTCAGAACATCGCCGGTTGAAGCAGCCACCAGAGGCATGGAAGCCCCACATTTCTTACCCAGCAATGCCACAGTGTTGGTAGAGGTTGCTCCCACCGCCTGGACTTGGATGATGAATCCATTCCGGCGATATTTGCACCTGGCAAATTCGCACACCTTCATACATTCACACGGAGCATAATACTGGACAGTTCCAACAACACCGGCAGGAAAAACTGTAAGAGGACAATTCATAGTCCACCGCCTTTCCTTTTACTGCTGAGGGCATCCGTTACCGCATCCGGTATCGCAAATGGCAGATGAAGGAATCACTGTCTGAGTAAAACTTGCGATCCTTGCATCAATACCGGCAAAACGGTTATTGATTCCGCAGAATCCGGCATCGACCTTGCCGGCGAGACAGTTGAGGTCTTTATTGACACCCTCAATATCCTTCCGGATCAGTGCCCTCTGAAGTTCATCGATCTCTCTCTGATGAACCGCATAATCGGTCAACTGTTTCTGAAGACACTGAAGTTCAGCTTTGGTATTGGCGGCATCAGCGGCAACAACTTCAAACCGACCATAGAACTCCTTGAGGCTGGAGACATACTCTTTATCCCTTGCCAGAAGTTTTTCATCGGTAGACTTTTCAGCTTTGAGCATAGCGTTCTCACTCAAAACTTCCTGAGTCTTGTTGCCGCCGCCGAACAGCCCTCCCAAACCATTGCCATTGGTCAGAGTGTTAATTCCGGCAAGACCTGCTGCGATCCCGGCAGTAACGGTAGTACCGTACCCGGCCGTCCATTTTTCGTGTCCATTATAGTTCATATGGACTACCTTTCTCCGCAGGAGTAGTTGTTTTGACAGCGTGGCATCTGCGGGGCATGTGCGCTGCCAATAACGGAGTTTTACTCCGTATAAATCTCTTCGTGGTGATGGGCGATGCGCTGCTCTGCGATCTCAACGATCAGGTCACCGATGTCAAGGGAAGTTCCCAACATACGGGCAAGGAGTTCTTTGAGTTCTTCTTCGTTGCCGTGGAAGTCAGTAAATCCGTGACGTTCAGCAATGGTGCGGATATTACTGTTGGCATTTTTGAGGTAGTGGGCATTGCGCTCTTCCACCTTGGCGTGGAATTCATCAATGCTGTTGTGGTGGGGCATCACCATCTTTGCGATGCGGAGGGCTTCTTCGTGAGTGATCTCAGCTTCTGCCCCGGTAGTGGTAATAACTCTGACATGGTTCATTTTGTTTTCTCCTTTGATTAAGGGTATTGTTTTTGCCCCGGGGACAACATGCCGAATATCCCCGGGGCGGTAAAAATTATTTCTTTGCGGATGCCAGCTCAACATCTGAGCCGGTCACCTGTTCTTTGATTTCGTAAATGATCTTTGAGATCTTCGTGGTCTTCTTTCCGTTCTCATCAAGAACATCCTGAAGTTCCACAGTCAACTTTGCATTATCTTTCTCAACAACGGTGATCTGTTCCGCATCGAGGTACTGGAATCCGGCTTCCTGAGTCTGCGGATTGATACCGACATTGAGCCTCTTGCCCGAAGTATAAGTCAGCACATTGTGACCGCATCCGGCGAGAAAGAGCATGGCAACGATAAGAACGAGAATTTTCTTCATTGTTTTACCTTTCACATTCTTGGATGTTTCTTCTCAATAAGTTCGTTGATTTCCTGAATATCCTTGATGCAAGGGCATGTATCTCTCTTGAGAGAACACTGCTCATGGGTGACAGTGCCAGCCACCGCCACAGCAAGTTTTTCAAGTTTGTTGCATACCCAAATGGCACTTGCCACTATTGCAACAATTAGAGAAAGAGTACATGCGCCAATGGCGATAATGTCACCTGGGTTCACTTTTTCTTCTCCTCTTGATAGTAGTAATACCACATCATGTTTTCCTTACCTTCAATCCATGCAGTCCATCCGAAACACTGACAGGCAAGAGCGAAGACCGCCCCCTGAAAGATGTGTCCTGATTTGCAAGCGTTGTAAAACGCCCTTGCATTGGCGATGGTAAATTTCCAAAAACTCTTATCAGGAGAAAGAAACTCCACATCATGCACCAGCGCAACCGGCTCAAGATACTTAATGATTGTGGTGATCATCTTCCTCGCCCATGCAGGCATCCATTCAGCACCGATACCATTATAGTGACGGCGCATCCATTGTGGGGACTTTTTTTTGTATGCCTCAGGGACTGAGAAGTTGTATTGCTTCACACACTGGCGCAAATAATTGATATGTTTCAATGGAATCATTGTGACCTCGCTTTTACCTTTAAGGTAATTGTCAAAAAATTTGAACACATTTTTTTAGATTTCTTTAACTTTACGCAGATATTTCTGCTTGGTTTCTTTTCTTGCCCTTGAGAAGATCTTCTTGACAAGCTCAATATCCTGCTCATCGGGATTGCGGAGTTTGAGTCTCCCGGCCCGGATGGCGTTATTGATTTGTCTGTGGGCAAGTTTTCCTGAGTCGATGGCATAGTTCTGATAATCCTCTCCTGCCAGATAGACTTTCTTACCATTGAGTTTGAAAGCCGCAGCAGGAAGGTCAGGATACCATGGGTTTTCAGGATTCTTTTTATTGTAGTCCCAGATGAGCTTTTCTGCTTTGTCCATATTATCATCGGCATCAAAGGCTTTGATGGCAAGGAGCCTTCCGACTGGAGAAAGGAAAGTATCTCCGAAACTGTCCTTCTTGACCTCACGGCCGAAGAAGTCGATTTTCGGCATGGGGGTAGTGACCCCCATTTTGTTGGTGACAATAATGAACTGATCCTTGAGAAACTCCATACCTCTCTCACGGCTCTTGTTATCTGGAACAGTGTCAACGAATGCCTGTCTTGCCTGCCGGTAGAAGTTGGGGACAAGAGAAGCCACAGTATTTGTGATCGGTCTGTGCAGTTCTCTTTCAGGATCCTGAACCATACGGATCATTTCGTTCACGCTGTCGATATAACTCTTCTCAACCACGATCTGCCCGACAGAGTTGAGCATTTCTTTCATGGCAAGAGTGCCGTCTTTCCCGTTCCGTGCCTTATCATAGATCTTGACGGAGTCAACGATCGCCGCAAGACTGGTGGCAAAAGGTTCGATTCCGGCATAAGAGAACCACCGCCCTCCGATACGGATGGAGAAAGGGGGGAGTTTATTGGCCTTGAAGCCACGTTCCGCAGAGCCGTACTTTGCTGATGCTCCGGTCACAAGAGGAAGATCATCATCATCCGAAAGACCGGCAATTGCCATGACCGTTCCCCATGCAAGGAGCTGTTCTGCCATGCGTGAAACGTATTCTCCGTCAAATCCCTTTTTATTTTTCAGTCGCTGAAAAGTATCAATAGCAAGAGAAACTGCCCCCAGAGGACTTTTCCTTACCCCTTGTTTCAGGATATTGTACGGAGTCTTGATAAAGGGGAGAAATACTTTGAGAGCATGTCCCAAAAATCCGTCACTTTCCCTGAGTGCCATAAGGGTATTGATAAACTGAGGTGAATCCTCCTGGAACGTCAACTCTTTGCTCCGCTTCGTTCCCCATTGATACGCCTTGCTGTCGGGAGTGGTCAACTGCTTCTGAATAAACATCTGCAATCTCTCCCCCGTCATCCCCTCTGAAACGCCCAGCCGGTAAGCGTAAGCGGCAGTTTCCATAGGCTGGATGATAGCTCTTGCAAAAGCATCAGCGGCTTTCAACGCTCTGCCGGGGATACGGATAAAACGCCCAAGTCCCCCGCCAATGGCGATGTTGCGTTTTTCGTTGAACTTACCTTCCTCATCAAGCACCTCAAGTTGATACGCCTGACTTATGGCTTTACGGGCATTCTCCCAGTTAAAAGCCTTCATCATCTCCTTGAACTCTCCAAAGGTAGCGCCATCTTTCTTTCCGGCAATGATATTGACCATGGCTTCGGTAAAGCGTTTGATACCGAGTTCGTAGGCGGCATTTGCGGTGTTACCCAAAATATTTTTCACATGTGTCCCGGGGGCGGAAAGAATAGCATTTATCCAGTACTCATAGAGTTTATCCTTAAAGTCCCCCTTGTGAGCAAGCTCTTCTCTGAGGAGTGCATCCAGTTTCTCTTTGTTATTGACGATATCATCAGGAAGTTTGTAGATATCAATGCCGAGTTTATCCATGATCTTGTTCCGTAGTCCCTTGAGTTCTTCCGGAGGCATCTTCTCGTGGAGTTTGTTCAAGAGCGCCTGCACCGCAGCGATATCATCAAGTTTGAGAGCCGCCAACTGCATGGCACGTCCCTGCTTACCCCATGAACAGCGGTCATCGATCTCCTGTTCATTGAGTTCCACCCGCTGTTCATAAGTAAAGGCATTGGCATAGACATCACTGTTGATGATCATCCGTCTTGCCAGAGTGGCAACATGCTTTTCTGCTGGGGCATGGTTTTTAAGGAACTGTTCAGCAGCAGGCTTGACACCGCCCTGTTTCAATATCCATTCCATAGCCTCCTTGCTCCACTTCTCCAAAGTCTCAGGAGTATACTCTTTGACACTCAAAAGGTCGGCATACTCATCCCTTACCACATCGTCCCGGACAACAGGATTGATTTGCTGATGCAAACGCTTCTTGGAGTAATTCACATCATCCACTTTTTTGTTAAACCGCTTTGACAGCGGGATGATATTGCCATCTTTATCGTAGGTTACTGTATCAAGGAGTTTGCGATTATTGGGAGTATTGGCGTAGGCATAGTTTTTTCCATCGTCATATCCCCACTCATTGATATCATCACCATTCCACCAGATATCATCTATCGAAACTTCCTGCTCAATGATTCTTCCGCTTTCCCAATCCTGCAAATCAATATGCTGTTCTGCATAAGATCGGCTGGGAGTTATCCAGTCGCCATTTCTGATACTGTTTTCTTTGATATTTGCATCAACGGCACGATAAATTTTTATTACTCTCCGAGGATTTTTTACAGCACTTTGTAAATTCCGTATGGATTCTCTGCCGAATTTATCAGCGATTCTATATGCTGTCGGATTTGTAAGCTGCCATTCCAGATCATGCGTATCAATGCCGTTATCTGCAAAATCCCCTAAAGAAAACTCTCCTTCGTAATCGCCATTATTCCAGGCTTCTGCCCGGTCTTCTTTAGATTCATAGTATTCATTTTTTGACGGAGCAGAGCCATTGAAAGCCAAACTGCCTTGATAGTCTGAATCTTCATGATATACCGATCGTTTGGCGGCATTTTTGACCATTAATTCCGCTCTTTTAATATCTCCTTTTTCCAATGCAGCAAAATAAGCATTATCAAGTCTTTTTTCAAAAACGTCTGCGACATTCTCTGTAAAATTCTTATTTTCTTTAAAATGTTGCTTGACAAAATCAACAAGTTGGTGTATTGTAACATCAGACACCTGATCTGGTGGGTTAGCAATGGTACCGTTGCCAGTAGTCCCACGTTCAGCAGGTGTTATTTTTTTTACCGCAATATCCTTGAATATTGCATACTGGTCGTTGGCAAAATCATCCAGCTTGATAACTGCCGCAAATGGTTTGCTGTTTATGTCAATCAAAGACACATAAATAAATTGACCGTTGATGTTTTGATGTTTATTTAAATGTCTTAAATCTGCATATTCATACCCCACGAGATATGAATTTATCACAATGTTTTGAGCATCAAAAAGAGCCTGTCGATTGATACCTCGTTTTTTTACAGCAGACCGAATCCCCGCAAAATCAATAGCAGTTGGACGACCATCGCTTTTAATTTTAAATTTCTTTCCCTCAAAAATACTTCGCAAATATTCCCTTACATCTGGGATACTTTTGAGTTCAATTCCCTCAGGAGTATCTGGCATCATATTCACAATGGGTTTTTCCTCCGCCCCCCTCTTCTTGGAAAACTCCAACTCCCCTTCGGTTCTGGCGGCGGCGGCAAGTTCTTTCAATCTTGCTTTGACCTCTTCGGTGGTCATGCCGACTTTGGCAGCACGGCCGATTTCAGAGGGAGAAAGTCCATCTTCAGAAAGCTCAAGGATCCTTCTATCTCTGGGATTAAGAGTTTCTTTCCACTTGTTATAGGAGCCGATAAGGTCTTTGTTTTCCTTCTTGGGAGTTGCAGAAGCGTTTTCATCCGCCACCATTTCAGCAAGTTTCTCGCCTTGATCATTGGTCTGGTCAAGGGAGATGTTGCCGCCGGTCTCTTTGAAATTCCTCTTATGTTCCCGGTTGACAGAGTTGATGGCATTGGCCACAGCCTTTGAAGCATAAGTTTTAAGTTCTGCTTTACCGCCCGTTGCCGGATATTTCATGTATGCATTGACCAAAGCTTTGTCGGCGGCAGATTCCCATTCGGCTTCAATATCATTGCCGAGAGTTTCTGAAAAAAGCATTCTTGCTTTCGCCAATATGGCGTTGAGAGACGGCTTGAATTTTTTATAAAACTCATCAAAAGAAACCCCGAGTTCAGCAGAGCGGTCTTTGAATTCTATGTCTGTCTGTCCTTCCTTCTCCGGCTCAACCTCCGAGGATTTATCAGCAGTTGCCACCTTGTCCGTAACAACTGGTTCCTCTTTGGTGTCTTCTTTTGTGGTCTGTGCATTTTCTGCACTTACCATTTTCTCTTCCGGAGCAGGCAATGCAGGAGCTTTTCTGCCATCAAGCTCTTTTTCTTCTTTCACTGCTTCAGCTTCGTGGACTTTGGCTGCTTTTGCGCTCTTCAATTTCCCCATAAGGTCATTGATACGCCCTGCCGTTTCGGCAGTAAAGTGTCTCTGATAGTTCTCTTTGCTGACGGTGATTTTTTTATCAAGGTCACTATTGGGGGAGATAGTAATGTTGTTTCCGTCAATACTCCTCACCCATCCCTGCGTACTCCCCATATCAACATAATCCCCTACGGCAAGTGAATCGATGTCGCTGACAACTTCATTCTGCTGGATCTCTGAAACAGATTTCTCAATAGATTCCACACTGTCATCGATATCACCGATGCGCTCATTGTATTTGACAGAGTGCTGCTGTGCAGTTTCGGTCAAAGGGGAAGGGGCGTTTTCCGTTTTTGCCGTACCCTGCGAAGCAGAAGCGGATGCTTTCTTTTTTCTCAACTCAGCCAGCATCCTTGCGGCTTCATTTTGCAGTTCATCAACATTGTTGAGGAACGTTTCTGCTTCGGGGGAAGCCATCTTAAAAAGGGTGTTTTTGACAAGAGTATAAAAATCTCTGAGGGTCTGCAAGAACTTCTCACCCATGCCGGGAGTCTTGGCATCAAGTTTCTCAGCCATCTTCTGCCATGTTTCAGGGCGTGCAAAGAGTTTGCCGAAGACATCTGAAGAAAACTCCTTTTTGCCTTGGGCAATATCATTATCATACAGTTTGGCAAGTTCAAGGATCTCTTTGTCTCCGGCTTCATTTTTGCCCTCTTCAACGAGAGCATCAAATGCTTTGGAAAGTTCCGAGTCAGTATCATCGATATAGTGCTTGAGTTCATGCCCCAGAGTTTCGGCAGGGTTGACAGCATAAGAGTTCCGGTTGAGATAAAGGGTCTTGTTCCCCTTGTCATAAAAACCATTGATATCACTTTGTCTGCCTGCAAAATCTTCCCTGTTATCCATAAAGTCGATATTGATACCGAGGGCGTTGCCGACCTCAGTCACGAGAGTGTCAAACAAGGCTTGTTCCGCGGGTATAGAGGCAGGGGTAACGCCACCCTCATTATCTACTATACTTTGAGTATCAGGAGCAACAGGAGCCATCTCTGCGCCATTTTCGATATCCTCGGGTGCGATCCTCATCTTGGCATCTCTGCGGACTCCTGCATAATTGGTGACACCGCCCATAGCGAATCCGGCAATGATACCCTGAGCGATATTGTCGGCAAACTCTTCAAGAGAGAACTTGGCATCAGGATCACCGCCGATGGAGCGGTTGACATAAGTGTTGAGATACTGCAAACCTTCTTCAAAACCTTCCGAAAGACCATCTTTTGCAGTTTCCTTTCCCCATTTGAGCAAAAGGTTCTGGGCTTCTTCCTTGCCGACTTGGGCAGCCATTTTTCTGCCGATGCGGTTGAGAAGTTCTTTTTTACCGGCATTGGAAATATTCCGGATTCGGCCGAGGTTCAAAGCAACTTTCGTACCTTTGCCGACCACACCGAGAGAAGATTCAATAGCGCTGTCAACGGCAGACTCAAGGAACGCCATGCCATAAGCCTTATCTTCACTGTATCCGGCTTTTCTGTTGCGCTGAACATTGTTGCCGAAAGTCTGGGCAAAAGCGGTCACACCGGCAGCCGCCGCACCTGCGACAGGGTTTCCGGTGGCAAGGGTGGCAGTCACACCTGCACCGAGAGTACCGATCGTAGAACCGACACCGCCGCCGATGGCACGGGCGATATAAGTCCCAGCACCCATATCTTCGGGAGCGTTCCACTGCTGATTCTGGTTGAGGATGCCTTGAAAATAGTTCTGCACACCAGAACCTAAACCGGCTTCATTGAGAGTTGCCCCCAATCCCTGCCCCATACCGACAAAAGTCTGAGCAAAAGCCTGTCCGGCTTCAGTAAAAACATTATCTTCGGTGGGAGCGAGTTCGCCGATACTTGTCAAGAAATCGGCATATCTCTCTCTTTCTTTTCCTTCAAGTGAATCGAGTTTTTCAAACGAATCAAACTTTTCGTTAAAAAAACTTTCCGACACAGGGATAATTCTATTGTTGTTTTCAGGCATAGCGACCTCTTTATTTATTCATCATTGACTGACCAAATTTATCGTCCAGCTCTTTTTCCCGCTCATTAAAAGCCACTTGCTCTAATCTTTTTGATTCAGCTTCAGTTAATCGGACAGTTTTTTGGGGTTTGGGAGTTTTGATATCCTCCATCTTTGCCCAGAAAGCTTTATCGGCAAGATCACCAACCTTGTAATATTCAAAAGCGTTTTGCTCAATTGCCCTCATTTTGTTGATATCATCCTGAGTGAGATTCTCTTTGTATATGAATTTGCCGTTTTTACGTTCAGCAATCCCATTCTTCTCGGCCAGATGAGCAACCATATTTTCGGCAGCAATGATACTACTCTTCATTTCAGGAGTCATTTTACGCCATGCATCATTTCCGTATGTGTTGAATATACGGATGCTGTCTTCCTTGCTGACAGGTTTCTCCACCTCGCCATTCTCACCACCGCTCTGATTGGATTTCATCTTTTGAGCAACAGACATCACATGTTTGCTCCACGTTTGAGAAATCACATCACGCTGAGCCAAGACATGAGCAAATTCTCTTATAGGCATGGTATTGATACCACCGTCTGATCTTATAGTAACAAAGGTATCATCGACTCCCTGCCCCCACTTGACTTCTACACCTTTCTGTTTCAGTACCGGGACAAGCAGGGGGGTGATAGCACCTTTTTCAGCATCCGAAAAAAAGTTGTCCTGAAAAGCTGAGTTAAGACAAACCGCCAAAGCATGAGTTGTTTTCTGAGATGGAGTAAAAACATCTTTCATCTGCTTGGTTTTGGGATCAATTATTTTTTGATCCACATGGTTTCTGTAAGCTCTGAGAACATTCCCTTCCGTACCATAGACCGATTTGAAAAAAGGATCGCTCAACAAGACCTTTGCCGATCCCGTGGCAAAGTCCTGTGCATCTGTCCCCTTTATGCGGGCGGCGGTGATATCATCCATCAATGTTTTTTGGATATTCCCCAAAAGTGTCTGCATCCCCTGCTGATTGGCAGTAAATACCATTTTTCCATCGGGAGAGGTAAGAGTGTCAATATTGTCTCCATTGAGAGAATATTTCCAGCCGGTTTTTTCGGCATAATATTTAGCCTGTTCAGGATTGGTCTTGATTGCACTCATGATAATAGAGACATCATCAAAAGCCTTTCTCGCTATTGAATTGTCATATACGGCACGCCCGGCATCATTCATAAGGGAGTAACCAAAACGCTGTTTCATCTGATCATCAATAAGTTTGACTTTTTTAACAGCCTCATCATCCCACGCCTTATATTGGGCTTGCTGAAGTTGCAAAAGTCTCATCTGCGTAACAGCACGCTGTTCTTTCAGTTGCTCCGGCATCAATTGTTTTTTCTGTTCCAGAGAAAGTTGTTTATTTTGTAAAGAAAGTTCAGCATCTTTCTCCACAATGGGGGCAAGTCTTTTTTTCTGTTCCAGTGAAAAGGCATTTTGCTGAACTCTGTTCTCCATATCCTGCAATTGCAATTCAGCCAGGCGTGAAGCATTGACACGCTGCTGTTGCAGTTCCTGATAATATTCTTCGCTGAACCCTGCTCTGAGCGCACGGGCAAGTTGATCTCCCTTATCGGCTTCTGTTCTGTTCCATATATCAACAAAACGATATGCAGCTTGAGGAATATTTGAAACTGTATCGGAAACACTTTTCAAGATTCCAGGTTCATCCGTTTTTTGTGGAGTTGCAAAAGGCGCAGGAGCACCTTTAACTATTTCAAAATATTCATCCATACTTTCCGACATAGATTTTATTCCTTGATTTGATTAATGTCTTGCCAGTTGTGCAAGGATCGCACCTGCATCTGCGACATGAGCAATATGACTTGTAGGGTGTGACTGATCGACCATAGGCGGCATTTTTCCTCCGGAACTTTTCCCACTGTTCCATCCCTCTTTGAATCTGGTAAAAAAATCCGATTTTCCTTCACCCATTGTATCTGTCCCCATTGTATCCATCCCGGTTACCTCTGCCGCTTCAAATTCTGCGGATGTGGCATCGGTAATTTCTCCACCATTCATTATTCCGGCACTTTCCGGGGCGGCAATAGCTTCTGCACCGCCCGCAGCAGGGGCGGCAGAAGAAGCACCGGGAAGAAAACTGGCAAGGGCAGAAGCACCTTCGGCGGCAGCAGGAGCGGCGGCGGCAGCAGCAGGAGCGGCGGCGGCAGCAGCAGGAGCGGCGGCGGCAGCAGCAGGAGCGGCGG
>JAEIGA010005680.1_pt1 | contig 19000 bp, 36 predicted proteins | sample 9270691 | NCBI WGS metagenome assembly JAEIGA01 (sample SAMN17057246, study PRJNA624740) | gut metagenome | biome: biome; isolation source: fecal sample | host: Bos grunniens | place: China: Xizang | collected 2019 | reverse complement strand
TCATCTTCAATGTAACTTGTACCCAGCATATCAATAAAGCCATCATCTAAATCAATCATCATTCCAGCAGAAGAGGATTTTTTATCATCAGAACGATTTTGTTGATAAGAAGCACTACGTATAGACCCATTATCGCCATCGATTAAAATTCGACCACGATGAGCCTTCCCAAAAAATGCTGTACCATCAATATTTAAACCAAATGATTGCTCGCCATGATTATAACCATAAACACCAACATCATTATGATTATCTTCGTTATCACAATCAACCTTACCCATTAAAACACCAGAGTAAGTATTATCACTATTTTTATAGCCAGCACTGACCATTGTAGAAAGAATTGTACCATTTTCTTCATCAATCTTAAATTTACCATCCCAATGATTAATCATTGAATTAGGATAACGATTTTGAGTAATTACAATAGGTTGGGCCCAAATTAATGTTCCATTTTTGTCAAAACACTAAACTACTGGATAAATATTTAAATCTGTATATCCATTGCCATTAGGTTCACCACTAATATAAGTATTGCAAGGAGTTAGTTCATTAGTAACATTTAATTGAGGTACATAATTAGCATAAAAACTAACTTCTTCAAATAGAACAGTATTATCTGCCTCGTTAATAGGAGTTGGTTCATCTCCACTAATATCATAAATACGCAAATACTTAATAGAATCTTCAATTTCCCAACAAAACATATATTTTGGAGCAATAGATTCACCCTGTAAATTGCCTGCTGAGGCTTGCATGAAATATTTAATATCCCATGTAGTTCCAATCAATTCCGTATTGGTAGTACCATCAAAAATTCTATAAGCCTATTTATAATAAGCTGGATTAGCCCCAGAAGAATCATAAATAACAGAAGTTGGTCCTTCAATAAAATAGTCACCCGCGGTCCACGCTACAGGATATAAAAGAGATAACTCTTTTGCTCCTCCATAAGTACTATCATACATCGTTACAGAAATCTAAGCAATACCGCAAGCGTTATTTCCTTTTGGTTTATTAAATGCTTTATAAGCATTCGCATTAACACTAGCTTCTGCACTATTAATCTCTGGACCAGTTTCATTATCTAAGAAAGCAATATTTGCTGTGCTAGGTCCTCGCCACTTAATAGTTGGCTTATAGAGACTTCCATCTTTTAATTCAGTAGAAGTTGTTTTAATAGGAATTTCTTCATTATCATAATTAAAAGCTTTTACTAATAATGGTAAAAGATTAGAATTATCTACCGCCTTTTGGTCTCCAGAAGGCCTTACCATAACAGTATAATCTGTTCCGCTTGTACCTTGAGTACCAAAAATCATTGAAATGGAAGTTTCAAATTTATATTCACCTTTCTTAACAATACAAAAAATTGTATTATTTAAGAAAGAAAATTCATAATAATCTTTAATGCGATATTCAAAAATCGCATCATCTTCTGTGATTACATCTTTTTCAATATATTGAACATTACCTTCTTCATCTTCTATGGCTTCAGTCACTTTTTCAAAACCAATAGTCTTATAGAAGCAAGCATATCCATCCATAAAGATTTCATCATTGTCGATAATTTCAATATCATCACCATTAATCCATTGACCACTTGCACCAACGGCCTCTGAAGAAGTTAGTGAATACCATCCTTCGGTCTAACTATAAACTGCTTGAATAATATCTCCAGTCTTATATTCTAAATTAACTTTAGTTTTTACTTCTTCTTTAGTGCCATCTTCTTTGGTCTCTGTTTTAATTTGCTCTACTTGCGCAACCTAATACTCGGTGCTAGGGCCTCTGCGGGCTGCAGTATCTTTCAACACTTTTGCAGTTCGATAATAATCTGTTGAAAAAGCTTTTCTATCACCTTCTGCATTTGTTAATCTATTAACATTCGCAGTAAGCATTGTTGCATTTCGAGGTAAATACCAATAGACAGCAGCTCCCGCAAGAACTTCATCTCCGCCAAATAAACCATCGTAATGCAAACGTAATTTTCTATTAATAGAAGAATGCCCTCTATTAATTAATGAATAATTGGAAGCATAAAGCGTTTGATAACTTTCCATAGAGTTAGTATCATGTTCAATATAGATTGCATCGGTAGCATCCATTGTTGCTCCATCAGGAATTTTATCTTTATCTAAATTTGTAAACACTAACTCATTACTTACAAAACGCTCATGATTATAATATAAAACAACTTTAAATTTTTCTTCTTTTAAACCAGGGTCTAAATAAACGGAAGCAAACCCTTCTCCAGAACCAGCTTTTGATGAAAAATATAATGTACCACCATCTTCAGTCCAAGTAGAAGGTAGACCTAAATTTTCTGGCATAATAAATTTCGAACCTGTTTCATTACAAGTTTGTTTAATTTCATCACCTGGTTTTAAACGCATCCACTCATCTTCAATTAATCCTTCTTCGTCCTTGTGACCAGCTACATATCTATACCAATAGACACAGTAACGATTTGCCATATGAGAAAAATCTCTTTGAGTATAAGTAGTAATTGTTTTGTTTAAAGTATATTGGTAAGCAAGGCTGTCTTTATCAGCTTCTTTATTAGAACTAGTAATTAAATTCTCTTTTCCAACAATTTCTCCATCTTGATTCTCATACTGTAGAATAGAATTTAATTCCTCAAAATATCCTTGAATATCTTTCAAAACAGTATCTAGTCTTGCAGAATAAGTATCATATATATCTTGGAAACCATTATACTTATTTGAAATATTGGTACGCAACTCATTTAAAATAAATTCTGGTTGCATTACTCCATCCACTTCAACATAAGTGTAATAATTATTTAATAAAGGCTATAAAGTTGCCAAAATTGGCGCATAACCTGGAGTTGTAATAGATTTAGTCTAAGTTTTGCCATCTTTATCAACCCAACTAGTCACAGTTTCCCACTGATTATTATTATAACGAACAATTTTATCTGGCTCTTCTTTTTCAGTTGGGGTTGTTTTATTCTTTTGATGAGTTTCAATTGCGGCCGCCGCACTTAGTGCGCTACTATACCATTGGAATAATTTTTTATAACTTTCTTCAAGAGTTTTTCCATAGGCTTCTGCAATCTTGATTTTTCCAAGAGGAGTATCGTTTTCTCCTACTTTATTAAAATACTCATTACAAGAAATAACTCCATCTTCTGTCTCAAGGCTCAAACTTTTAGTTCTTTGATAAAAATCACTTAAAGTATTTACTAAATTCACTTGAACCGCGCGAATCAATTTATCAAAGACCGCTTTACCTTCTTCAACAGAAGCAGAAATATCTAAACCATTTTCGTCATCGGGAACATCTTTACCCATCTATTCAACCAGACGACTGTCTTCATGTGATAATGTCAAATATTCAATTTCATCATAATGGTCAATCTCTTCGGGAGAAATTACTTCTCCATCTTCATTTCGTTTTAAATCAACAATACCATCACTGAAACCAATATAATCGCTATCTTCCGTTTTATTATACCATAAAAAACCTAAATGCTTTTGATTCGTCGCATCACCAGGTTGTTCATATTTAAAATTCTAATTTTCAGTAGTATATAGTTTAATAATATTATCTTCTACTTTAGATAGCTCACTACCAAAAGCAATATAAACATCTTTTACAAAAATATTTGCAATTTCTGCGGCTGGTAGACTACGCTCATTCTTACCATCAAAATAAACGAAATCTTTATTTTGATAGAACCACAATGTCATTCCATCAATAGTTCCAATTTTTGTAATATCAAATGTTTTTGCTTGTGTTGCATAAATAGTAAAAGAATATGGGTTACCAAACATTTCTGTACTATCTAAATAAATAGATTTAGTGATATGTTTATCACTTGTTGGATTTAAACGCACATATAAATCTAATCGTAAACCATATGTACCTTTACGCATTTTATAAGAATCCAGTAGACACTTAAAACTAGCTTGCAGGCCCAAAGTATCATAAATACCATTAACTTGCAAATCATCAGAAGTTCCATCTGAATCATCAATACTCCATTGCCATAAAGCAATCTGATTAGTTGTAGCGTCATTGGCAATTAGCTAACCTGAAACATCAGTAGAAGTACCGTCTGTTTCAATTAGATTAGCCATATCTAAGAAAGTATCTAAGGGAGATACATATGTTACAGGGACAACTTCTGTGTCTGTTACATAATAACCTTCAATAATTTTCTTTTGACTATAATCACCTTTTGGAATTTTTACATAAACCTAATCATCTACTTTATATTTTGTAGTATCTTCGGCGGAGGTTACATATGCTTTAAATCTTACGCTACCATCAGTAACAGTATAGTAAGATTCTTGTTTAGCATGACTATTATCTGTAATAGTACAAACAATAGTTTCATCATAAGAAATATTGTGCATTTGCGCAGATGAAACAATTTTCATCGCGTCTAACATAGATTGTACTGCTTCTTGACTTAATGCCATATCTCTTATTACTCCTTTCTCTCCTTAATCTATTATACTATAAAATTTTAGAAAAGTCAATTATTTGTATTAGGCCAAATAAGAAAAAGGGTAGGTTATATCTCTATAACCTACCCATAAAATTATTTTCGATTAGCATATTGAGATGCTAAGTTAGCCATACTCTTAAATGCCTCTTCGATTTCAAAACGGTCAGTTGCGTCAGGGAAGTTTGCTTCAATTTCAATATGTTGCTCAATAACCTGATTACCAGTATCACCCAAACCAGGAGAACTTAAAATTCCACCAATTTGAGAACTCATAGTTTGTAAATCAAGTATTTGAAGAATTCTTTCCATAACTTCCATAGTATTTAAAAAATTGTCTGTGTCATGAGCATTAAGAACTAATTCTTTTTCATGTAACATAGCCAATTTTCCATAAGAACCCCAACTGCCGGTATATCCACCAGTATCAAAGCCAGATAATTGTTCTTTCTTTAACCAACCATAAGCAGAATCTGTAGACTTAACATGAATTGGATATGCGGCTCCCTCTTTAATAGCAGTTACTTCAACTGTTTTTCCAGGTCCTCTGCTACCAGTAGAACCACCTCCACTACTGGTTCCATAATATGTACCACCAGTGTAAGTAACTTCTTCACCAATAGTTAAATTGCCATCTCCATTATTATTATTATTATTATTATTATTATTATTATTATTATTATTATTATTATTATTATTATTATTATTATTATTATTGTTATCGTCAGTACCTTCATCTTCAATAATATCTGCAATTAAACTTCCGAGATTTTCAGCAGCGCCAATTACAGAAAGAATATTCTGATACCATTCCCAATAAGCTTGAGAAACTTTATCCACTGCGGTCAATTCATCACCAAGAGCTTTAATAACACCGTTAGTTGGATTCGTAATTGTGGTTACTAATTCGTCACTCTTGATTTTTATTTCTCCTGTTTTACCTGCTAAATCAGTTAGATTTTCTCCAATAGTGTAAGCAGTTACTTCTTCCATTTCTGTTGCCCAATCAGAGAATGCAGTTCTTACACCAGTAACATACTCATCAACGCAGTTCATCCACTCTTCAGTATTTGCAGTCATCCCCGCAAATTGAGTAGACCAAGCATCTTGAACCACTTGCCCATCTGTTGTAATAGCAATACCATATAGCTCAGAATAACCTTCAAGCTTCTCATAATAATACTTCTTTAAGGCAGCCATTTGGTCTTGATATTCTTTTTCAGAAGCAATTTCACCTTCTTGCCATGCTTGAGTAAGAGCGGTAATTTCATCATTCATTTCTTGAATTGTTGCGGCATACTTTTCAGTATAATCATTAGCACCTTCAAGACCGATATTATACAATGCATTTTGAGCATCTGCTAATTTTTGCTCAGCATCCGCCACAGCATCCTGGTCAGCAGTATATACATAACCAAAATTACCTTCTGCGTCACGCTGTAAACGGACAGTAGATTTTGCGTCTTGAGCCTCTTCCAAAGCAATTTCCGCAAGTAATAAATCATATTTAGCCTATTGAATATCTAGTTCATACTTACTTAATTTATTCTTATTTTGTAGTTGTTCAGTCTCTTCAATATATGCTTTTAATTTACGCTTTGCAACAGTATTAGTAGTTTTATCAATTTCTTGCTGAGCAGTGTTCATTAACTTATTAGTTTCATAAATCTTATTAGTAGTTGTTAAATACTCCTCTTGTAAACTACTAGCACGTTCCATAGCAGTATTCATATCTTCCAAAGAGCCAAAATTACCAGCAAGCTTATCGCTAAGAATATCTGCTAAATTAGCAAGCTTATTTTCCAATAGGGCATTCAAGGCTTCAGCCCATGCCTCTGCGTCAGATAACATTTGGTCCTGAGCTTCATTAGCAGCTTGTTGAGCGGCTAACCATTCGTTTTTAATAGCTTGCTCTTGTTCTGTCAATTCTTCTCCTGGGTCTTTACCGACAGCTAACCAGGCAGCCTCTTTCTCTTTCGCCTTCTCTGCTAGCATATCATAATTACTCTTAGAAACAGCAGCCATATTTTTAGCAGTAGAAACCTGTGCTTCAAGAACATTATTCATCTTTTCGTAATTCTTGGATTGACCAGTTAAATTCAAAAGATTGTTGTAATGTTCTAATACACTATTATGATGCTCCATTTGGTCAGTATAGTTTGCAAGTTCTTCAGCAGCAGCCGCAAGGGCATCACTATAAGCATTTTGATATGCATCAGTAGCTTCATTAATCGCACCAAGATTTTCGTAAATCTTAGATTGTAAATCTTGCAAGCCCTAAATATATTGAGCATCATTAATATAGGTTTCACCAGTTTCAGGGTTAATTTCTGTATGAAGTCTATCAAGTTCAGCCTTATCTTTTTGATATTGGTCTAAGTTAACTGCCGCAATATCAGCCTGCTATTTTGTTAAAGTTAAAGTCTCAACAATACCATAAATATCATCTTGAACTTTACTTAGATAATATTCAATAACGGCTAAATCTGCTTCATCAATTGCAAGGTCAATCTCAATGCCTTCAGCCCAAATATCAAAGTATTGTTGCTGGATTGCTAACAAAGCTTCTTCAATTTCATTTTGCCAGTCTTCAATTTCTTCCTTGGTGGCATCATAATTTTCTTGAGCTTCTTTTACTTTATCAATACGCTCTTGAATGGCATCAATTTTTTCCTACTCGGAAGTACTCCATTCTTCTCCAGCTTCTTCTTCTGCAGCATCAAGCTCATCATATAAACCATTCATAATATCATCATAGTTAATAATATTACCTTTGGCGTCAAATTCAAAACGAGCAACCCCAGCCTTATCAGTAGCTTCATTTAAATCTTCAATATCTTCAGCAAGATAAGTTTCTTCAGCAAGCTTTTTCTTTTCTTTTAATTTATCTAATTCATCTTCCATTTGACCTGCAACTTTTTTCATCATTGCAAGACGATTGGCACCCCACAATTTGTCTGCAGCACGATTAGCGTCATCCATTGCTTCTTGGATATCATCAAGCTAATCATTTACTTCTTTATATCGTTCAACAACATCAGCTTTACGAGTAGGCTCAGCCTTTTTAGGGCCGCCACCTCCGCCACCAGTATCGCCACTTTTTTTACCACCTAAATTCTCGGTTGATTTCGTAAAAGAAGTTGCTTTTGGAACAAGCATTGTTTGAGTATATGTATAAGTTCCTCCATCAACAGCAGTCCATTTTACTCCAGTTAAAGGCTGACCATCAGGTCCAAGCATACTACCATCTTCTTGTGGAGTCCAACCTTCAGGAAGTTCTCCAGTGATAGTAACTTCTTTTTCTTCCATTTCAACTTCTGGCGGTTCAAAACCAACTGCTTGCATAATAGCATTTGCTTGTGCCATAGCGTCTGCGACGCTCGCGCCACCCTCTAAAGCAGCCATTACAGCGTTATTATATAATGTATTTAACTAATTAGCAATTGGATTTTCTCCATCTACTTCAATAATATCACCAGCAGCTATTTTTTGAGAGGTAATTGCATTTAATGCTTCTTGAGTAATTCCTGGTAAGCTACCAAATTCTTGCTCAATAATATCCATTGCAACACGAGATTGCAAATCATTATAAGCATCTTCACTACCTTCCATAGCTTTTTGCATTAAATCTAAGTTATCAGCAGATTTCAAAAATCCGTCTGAGAAGTCATCTGCATCTAAATCGAACATATCTGCATATATGCCGCTTAATTCTTTTACTGCACTAGCTTGCTTTTGTAAATCATTGCCCTTTAAAGCATCTTTCCAATCATCAAATTTACCTTCGGCATCTGCAACTGCTTTATTATAACGAGACATTTGCTTAGCAGCTTCTTTTAAAGCTTCCTCATTACCTTTTAAATCCTTAGAAAAATCTTTACTTGTACCGGCCGCATCTTCAAGAGCATCTTTTAATTCATATACCTCATCAACATCAAGACCTAAATCAGAAATCTCTTCTTTATAATCCATTTCTTTTTCATAAGGGTTTTGCTATTTCTCTTGAGCAGACTGGTCTTCCAAATTCTTTACTTCAGCTGCATTTGCATTTTGACGAGCAATTAAATCGACATAATCATTTTTAACCTACTCGATTTCTTCAACTTCACCAGGGCGATTTTTCCAAGCTTCATAACTATCCCACATACCAGCTTCAGTATAGTCTGCCATAGCTCGGTCAAACATATTACTACGCATTTCTCCCGTAACACCACGCTGGCCTAAAGCATTATATCCAGCTCCTAAAAAATCTGAATAAATTCCTGAAATAGCATCTTTGTTTTCAGTAAAATTAATGCCATATTTTTCAGCAAAAGCTTGTTGTGCTCTCTATGGTTCTCCACGGTTACCTGTTGTTGTAGAAGTGTTATAATAATCAGTAAAAAATTGTTTTAAAGTGTCTGCATTAAACTCCATACCTTTTGCAGTAAGTATATCTTCAACCCATTTTAACTGTTCTGCGTTTATATTTGCATTTACAAAAGCATCACTATTCCATTGAGTTGTTGGAGCCTAATAATCATAATATTTAAAATTACCCTAATCATCAAAATATTGGCTATTATTGGCAACGAATTCTTCATGTTCCGTTTGCAATGCTGTGCCTCTATTTCTAGCAGCATCTAATTCTGCATCCGTAGTAGATTCTGGTTCTAATTGAGTTTGTCCTTCTAAAATTTCCTTTTGTTCACTTGGTGACAAAGCAGCAAAGGTGTTTTTATCATAGGAAGTACCTTTCAGAGCCTATTCTCCATACTTTTCCCACCAAGCCTCATAGTCTTTAGTAGAAACAACATCCTCTAAAGCCTCTATACCTTCTTCAGCAGCTGTAATTGTTAAATTAATCTAATTTTTATCAGCAATATTTTGAGCTACTTTAATAGCGTTATTAATATCTTCCTCATTCATCCAGGGTTCAATACGGACCTATAATGCTAAATCGCGGTCATAACCATCTTTTTCCATTTGGTCTGCGATATCATCAACAGATTTATATTTACCACTATTTTGTCCCAAATTGGCTTCTTGTGTTTCATAAGCTGAATATTCATTAGCATAATCTGCAAAAGAAGTTCCTTGCACCCATTTATCAATTAAATTAGAATAATATTCTTTAGCAGCATCTTTGTCGCCTTCGGTTTGAGCAACCATTTTCTCAATCCAAGCTTCACGGACTTCTCCATATGAAGATGCATCATCAACACCATCTTCAAATAACTCATATTCAAAGTCAGCCGCATAAGCTTCCTCGCCAGCTTCTAATACACCCTTCCAAGCTTTTGAAGAATCTTCGTTACCTCCATTAACAATACCTCGTTGATACTCATTATAAATAGAACCATTTTTCTAAGCATCGGTTAAATTTGAAGCTCCACCAACACTATCTAAAGCCCCCTAAAACACAGTATCAAATTGATTTTGTAAATAAGGAATCTAATTAGGATTAGTATAATAAGCAACTACTTTATCTCCAACTATTTCCCAAGGTCCATTAGGATATTTACTAGTTAAGTAATCAGTAAACCAAGCATCATTAGCACCTACATTCCAAAAGCCCATAACATATTGGCCTTCATGACCCTTTTCGCTAGCTTTATCATTGATAAAAACTTTATCATTTTTTCCAGCTTCAAGTGTATTATGTGCAGAATCTGCTGCGTCGCTTAAAGCCTGATTAGCATTATTTTTATTTTCTTGAGCCTTTAATTTTAAATGTTCTTTAATTAAAGCATTTAATTCTTCATAGCGCCCCTAAAGAATTAATAAATGGCCTTCTTCAATACCAAGTTTATTAACTAAATTAGTTGTTGCAGTGATTAAATCAGATTTAACCTCACCGCTGTCTTGATATTCACTATAAAGTTCATCATATTCTTCATGTAAATCTTTAATAGCATCTAATTCCTCTTTAGAAGCTTCAGCTTTCTCTCGAGATGCATCAGCCGCTTTTTCTGCTGCCTCTGCTGCTGCTTCAACCGCTTGAGTATTTTTCTTCTCCGCCGCGGTCATGGCAACCATAATACCAATACCAATCGCTGCTGCCGCAATACCAATACCAGCCAATAGTGGATGCGCTGCAATCCAAGCTGCAGCTTTACCCCATAATCCTACTGTCTCTGCAGAAGTAACACCAAGCTATTTCATTTGAGCAGCAATTTCAACTTCAGTAGCACCAGCAGCAGCCAAAGAATTAATTTTATTAATATTCTTTAACTTATTAACTGCATCAATGGCCGTTCCCACCAAGGGCAAAATCATTGCCAAATTCATTAGCGTTGAAGTGAATTTCTCTCCAACTGTTAGGTCCTCATCAGTCCAAATCTCCCCAAGTCCAGAAATTGCATTAATACCCATCGCGACCTAAGAGGCAACAGAACCAATTTTACTTAAAGTCTAACCAACCGTCTGAGAAGATGCTGCCAATCTATTTAATTGACCTTCAAAATTTTGTGCTCCTCCCTTAGCAGCAGCCAAAAGAGTTACCAATTGAGCAAAGTCAACATTCATATCTTCACAAGCCTACTCAAGAGCTTGTAATTGAGATTCAGAATAGCCAAGAGCTAATAAAGCATTTTTTGCTGTTGCCGCATCCATATTTAACTGTTTCATAGACGCATCAACTTCACCAAATACTGTTCTTAAACTCTTACCGGCCTCTCCTGCACCTGCCATGGCAGTTTTACTACCTTGTACTGCAGTATTATACTATTGAGTAGCAGTAGTTAATTTCTTTTGCTCTTCTGCACGTTCTTTCTCGTATTTAGTTTTTGCTGCTGATGTTCTAGCCTTAGCAATTTTTTCATCTAAATCTTTAATCTTCTCAGAAGACTTTCTCATAGTATCTTGAGCAGATTTAGCAGATTTAATTTGCGATGCATATTGTTTAATAGCATTGGCACCAGCTTTACCAAAGGTTTGCTCCATTGTTTTACCTTGCTTCTATAAGGTAGCTTCCAAAGCTTCAAAAGATTGAATACCTTTATCTAATTCACTTTCAATTGTTGCAAAATCAGAACTCTAGATAATGCCATTTAATTCTTGCATATCTTGTTTGCTTAATTCCGCAGAAGTTCCAAATTTTTCTAAAGAAGAAGCTAAGGCTTCCAAATTAGCAGTTTCATTTTCCAAACCAGCCATTGGAGCAATAAAAGTTTCTTTAATGGCTTGAGCCTAAGCCATTTTTGTTGTATACTCTTCAAGTGCCGCAGTCTATAATTTAATTGCTGTTTCTTCATTTGCAACATTGATATCAGTTGATAAAACTTTTCCTTTTTTCTTACCTTTGGTTTGAGTTTTTTCAACACCCTCAATACCTGCTGACTCAGCAATTTTTACTACAGCATCAGCACCTTTATTACTTACTTTATTATAGGCGACTTTACCTTCAGAAGTTTTAGTGCCTCCTTGCAAGGACTCTTTTGATAAAGATAAAGTAGCTTTACGTTTCTCATATTCTTTCTCTGTAGATTTTACAAGTTCGCCTTGTTTAATTACAGATTCATTTAAAGCATTTTGCTATTGTAATAAACTTTCTGCGATACCCTTCTAAAAAGCTCCTAATTTTTCAGCTTGGGCCAAATATGCCTGATTTACAGAACCCATATTCTCGGCAGCAACAGCCTACACACCGCCAGAGAAAGTGCCAGAAGCAGAATATGACTCACCAAGCATTTGGGTGGCCTATTGCTTCATATTGTTTAGACCCTTATTGGTGCCGGTTGCAATATTCTGAATTTTTAATCCAATCGAATCTAAAAAGTTTCCTACTTGAGGAGAAAATACTTTCATCAACACAGAGCCTAATAATAAAAGGACACCTTTTAATCCACCAATACTGTCGATAGATGCACTAATAGACTAAATAAGATTTGTAAAGAAATCTGTTAATTTAATGAATGCTTCATCATTAATTAAAGAATCATACATATCTTCTGTCGCGGCTTTCATACGTTTTGAAGCAGCTGCCCAGCTCTCTTCATAAATGGCGTATTGGTCTTCTAAACTACCATCAGCATTAATAGCCAAATCAAGATTAACTTCAAAGTCATCCCAATTGTCCATCAAAGAAATTAACTGATTATATTGACGAACGCCAGCCACAGTCTGCGCTAAAGCAGTTTGCTAAGCTTTTGTCAAGGTTCCCCATGTTGCACCCATTTCTTGGAGAATATTATCCATATTTTTCAATTCTCCTGATGCATCAAAAATAGAAATACCAACCGTTTCTAATGCAGAAGAATATTTATTTAAATCTACACCATCTTCCAGTGTTTCTCCTAGGCTTAAGCCTTGAATACGTGCAAAAATTGTTTTTAATGCAGTACCAACGACTTCTTCACTTTGTCTAGTCTGCGCAGTAATAGTAGCTAAAGCAGAAGCTGCATATTCATAACTTAAACCAATAGTGTCACCAATCGCGGCAAACTTTTCTAATCCACCAGCAATTTCGTCACTACTAGATGCAGTTGCCGCACCCAATTTAGTTAGAACATCTGCATAATGTTCCAAAGATTGGCTTCCATCATAGAAGTTATTCCAAATGGCAGTCATATAATTAGAAACTTCACTAGCACTTTGTCCAGTAACATTAGCTAATTTAATAACAGTATCTACTCTCTCTTTTACAGCGTTACCGCTAAGACCTTGTTGATAAAAGATTAAAGCAGCATTACTATATTCAGTTGTAGTAGTACTTAATGCCTGCGCAGCTTTATTGGCTTCTGTAGCAAAATCCTTCATAGAATCAACACTATAGCCAGTAACAATTCGAATATTATTTAAAGATTCATTTAAATCTTTTGCATAGTTATAAGCAGTAGAAAAGGCTCCAGTAATACCATGAATAATACTAGAAGAAATTTGCCACTTTGCAGTATTGGCTAAAGTAGTACCTAATGCACGAACCTTATCACTTAATTTAATTACAGAAGCATCTGCTGTGATAACAGAACGAGCCAATTGAGTAAAAGCCTATTGTCCTGCGGGACCACAAGAAGTTAAAATTCTTTGATAGTCCTATAATGACATTTTACTCTATTGTAAGCTAGAATTAAATTTATTTAAATCAAGCTTACCAGTATTAACATTAACAGCGCTCTCTAAGCTATGTTTCAACTGAGTTGCTGCCAAAGAAGCCTCTTGGATATCTTTAGTTAACAACTTTCCTGGAGCATTATTAATATTCATACTACTTAAACGTTCAAGAGTTGTGTATAATTCATTTATTGACGCTTTAGCTTTTGAAGTATCAGCGTCAAAGGTTAATGTCACTCTTTGATTAGCCATTTACCTATCTCCTTTCTCTCATATATAAAAAGCGGTTTTACTAAGCTTTAGTAAAACCGCAATGTTTTTCATATTATTTCAAAAAATATGTGGGAATATTTATGATTTTAGGCCAGATAAATTGATAATCTCTTTCAAAAGTGTTAAATTCTCAGGGTTAGAAATATTCTTTTGAATTTCTTCTAAATCAAAATTTAAAGAATTATAGTCCGATTGTAAATTTTCTACAATGCCCATTACAGAATTTTTATACTGATATACGTTATCAATAGTGGTCCATACGCCATCTTCAATTTCTTTCCAATCATTTTCACAAATATTATTTACAACGTTATTAAAAATTCCTGTACTAACTAAAATATCATATAGCTTAAATGGGTCTTCCTTCATTTTATCTGTAAAACTTAAATTAGTATAAAAATACACAATTTCCAAGACAGTATAAAGTCTTACTCGCATTGGATTGTAAAAACCATTTGTGTCTAAGGATTGATTAATAATATTTGATACTAATTCTAATTTATCTTTTACTGGTAAATAATGTTTTACTTCATAGTATACATCTTCACCGGCTTTATTAGCATAATGAAGTTGAACAATATCAGTATTCACACTTGCTTGTAATTTTGAAAATGGTACTTTTGCCATAACAAAATTCCTCCTTTATCTCATTTTATATTTATATTATACTAAAAAAAATTTCACTTGTCAAGTCCAAGCTCTTTTAATCTTTTACCAACGAAAGACTAAATTTCTAATTCATTCATTGTTGTAAAGTCATGAATTAAATGACCAAAAGCCTCTCCTGGATTATTTTGATTATTTAATAATAGAGTTAAACTGGGAATGATACCCTAATAAGAACCGCCTTTTCCATTTAAAATATCAACCATGTTATTAAAAGTAATTACTCTTCGGTTACGATACTTATACTGCTCAGTACCATAGTCACCACTTTTAATACCAGCAACGTTCTCACGAACTGAGGTCTCTGCAGTCATTAAAGCATATAAAGGAGTATTGGAGCCATCATCAATTTCAATATCTTGGTTCATTTTTAACCATTGATACATCCAACCTCTATCATAAGATTTACCTGCAGAAATCTAATCTCTTGTTAATGGTGATTCTCCATGTAGCATATAGTAATAGGTTAAAGTTTTTCTTTTTCCACTATTAGAAAACTTCATATATACATTAATATCTGGACCACTTTTATGGAAAATGCCTTCATTATTGCCCACAGGAGTTTCTTTCTTATAATCTGATGTAAAACCATATTTTAGTATCTTCGCCCACTACTCTGCCAAGGAGCCCTGAACACTATCTAAAGCGGATAATCTCTCAATACAACTTGATAATTCAATTTGAGCATTACTAAATGAAACACGAAAATTAGTAAAACCAGACTGGCTAAAAATTTCATCTTGCGAATACACCTTTTCTTTTAATTGTCCATCTTTTGTATTACCACCTAATACAAAAGATAATGATTCATTAGTAATAAATTTTCTAAGCTAAAAAATAAGTGTTGTACCATATTTAATAACTTTTGTGTTATTTTCTGACGAACTCCCTCTAGGATTCGGTATAATATTTTTAATTAAAAAATCTCGATAGGCTTCACAAGCAGATAAAATAAGTCTAATTTTACCATAAAAACCACTAGTATCAATTGCTTCTTTTATAACATTTCCGCCATCTTGATTAACTAATTTAATTAATTCTTTTGAAATATTTACAATCTCCTCTTGAGAGGGCGCTATAGCTTGTTTGGTAACATTTATTTTCATTATTGCTACTCCTTTCTCTCAAAATGACAAAAAGGGGAGAGGTTAATTAAAACCTCTCCCCTAAAAATTTATTTAATTGTCAATTAAACTTCAGTAGTAGCAGCTGGACGAGTAATCATACCATTTGCATCTTCAACATCCTGAGACTCAGTTCTGATACGAGTAATTTCTCTTCCATCAGCATCTTCGCTCTCAGAACCAGTTACTACCTGGATAGCTGCCAATACTTTCTTAGTCTTATCGAAGCGAGTATAATCTGGGAATGCGTCGATAGTGAAAGTGAAAGTAGAAGGGTCTCCAGAAGAAGCCATAGTGAAAGTGAAGTTGGACTGAATCTTACAGTTAGGAATAATAAACTCTGCAGGCATATCAACACCATCAGTATTACGGAACAGAGTAGAAGCCTCTAAGTAGTAATAACCACCGAACTTCTCTGGAGTAATAGTGATTTCAGAAACGCCGCCCTCACGATTTACATAAAAATCAACCAATACGATACGCTCACTAGCCTTAGCCTCAAAGAAAGGAGTCAAGTTATTCTCACGAGAAACACCATTTCCATCCTCCCAAGAAGCCAACAGAGTGATTTCCTTGCCATTTACAGAAGCAGGAATATATGGCTCAGTAGCAACTTCACCATTCTTCAATAACATAACATAGATGAAATCTTCATCATCAGCCCAGAAAGGCTCTTCCTCAAGAGTAATCTTTACAGCAAGAACATCACCAGAGTCATCAGTAACAACCTTATCAGTCTGCTCAGTAGTGTGAACCTTAATACCTGCACCAGCCTTAGCTTCAATCAAGCCTGCGCCAGATAGAATCATGAAGCCAGCAGGAGAAATCAAAGCGTCCTCCATGGTGAAAGTAATAGTACGCTCACCTTCCCAAGCCATCAAACGAGAGTTACCACGGCCGCCCTGTGCATAAACGGTAGTAGCAGCACCTTCCATGCTAGAAGTCTTCAGAGTATCGAAATAGATAACAGGTTCGTTCTTGTAGAAAATCTTATTACCAACCTTCTGGTTAGCCTTTGCCTTTAAGACAACGTCACAAATTTCGCGAACACCAAATTTCATGGTTTGTATCCTCCTTAAAATTTTAGTTAGTGAATATTTTTCATCCAATTGTCTGGAGTGTTTTCAGGTTTTCCACCTGCTAAACGACAACGAATGTCCATATCCCAATTAATATATAGCATATATCTTTCAACCAAGTCGTATAATTGGAACATGGTTAAATCCATCGCGTCCTACAATGACATTGAATTAGTGCCGATTGTAAGTATTGAAAGATATTGGCTAAATATACTTATATTAGTCTCACCCTTTTGGGCAGCAACACGCTACCTGCCTCGCATTAATTTTTCAGCAATCTCTCTCGCTTTAGCATTAGCAGGGTTAAATGCTTGTTGGTCCATTGGGCCAGTTTTTAAGCAACAAATATCTGTTATTGCGGCTTGCAAATATTCAAAATTGTTCTCATCAATCATAATTGAGCCACTCTCTCCACTTAATAGCACAGAACGTGGAGTAAACATAACTTTGTGCTTTGGAAATAATAATGTACAGACTGATTGAACTGCAATTTTTTTATCAATTGCTTCTTTTTCCTACATTATCGTCATAAATATTTGAAAGTTATTTGTATTTGCTAAAAGACTTTCGTCCTTCACAAACATTGTTTTATTCAAACATAAACATTGGATTCCAGAGAAAAATTCAGACTCCCCTATTAGAGCAATTTCTTTGATACGTGGTTGATGAATAATGAGCTAACACTCAGGGACGGGAACCTCGGTCCCGCACATTAAAGCTAAGCGTCTATCCATTAACTATTAAAGATAGCGTCAAAATTTGCTCTAAATGCCTCTTCATCAGCTGGATTTGGCATATTCTTTTTATCCTCTTCTCCATGAATTGCTTGATACATTACGCATAGGCCAGCATATTCATCAGTTAAAACTATTTGATTAGCCCCTAAAAATTCCAATCTACCAATACCTGTTAACCTTTGGTCACTAAACATTGAGTCAAGCTCAGCTGCAATTTTATAAGGGCGTAATTCAAAATCTTTCATATGCCACTGGTCAAAATGACAAATAATATCAAATTCAATAATATTATCTCTAAACTCAGGATTATTAACATTGCGAGTGAAATTGTCGAAACTAATAACCATATAATTTAAAACTTAACCATCAACGTACAATTTAGGAACAATTTTAATCTATTTACCAAACATTTCAATAGTTTCATCCTCAGTTAATTTAGGTTTATCTAAACAATCTCGAGTATTATAATATAACATTTTTTTTAATCTATCATTTTTCATAATGCGGTCAACAATAATATTCATATCCTTTTCCGCAGATAAAAAACTAGATTTTGGATAAGTATAGCTTTGAATTTTCATATCCATTCTCCTTTTTCACTCATATATTAAAATAAAGACTCAACAACGATAGTTTTCTTTACATCTCCATAATATAAATCAAACTGTCCGCTATATCCAGAAGTCCAAGTTAGAGTAATGTTACGGGGGTCATTTTCATCATATTCTAATTTAATAGGATATTTTTCATCAACATGCCACATGGCTGCTGAACGACCTTTAAAGCTGTAGGAATAAGACTTTTTAACCTTGATAAAGGTTTCTCCGATAATACCAACTTCTTCTGTGTTTGGGTCTTTAATTTCAGTAATTAAACCTCCAACAATACCATTATCAATATCGTCTTCAGTTTCATTAGCATAATACTCTACTGCAATAACTTCTAAAATACCAGGAGTTGAAATCCAATCAGTGGCCTCAACTCTCCAACAAGTATTATCACCTTGCAAATAAAATTTATTATACCGTTTAAAATAATTTAATGTATCTTCATTCTTTGGCATCAAAATACTTAATGAGTGATTTGGAGTATCAACACTGATACCATGCTTTTGAATAAAGTTAATTTTTGTCTCCACTGGACCACGAACGGCCGCATATGTAGAGTGTAATCCATCTTCATCTTCCCAGGCAATCTAATATGTACATTTACGAATATCCCCTCGGAAATAAGCAAGCTCAGTTAAATCTTGTAAATATACAAGCCAATAAGTTTTTGTTCCAAGCCATTCAAATACAGTTCCTACTTCAAAATTATATTCATAGCCGACTGACAAGATTTTATCATCATAATCAGCTTTTAACTTATTGGGATTAATCAATGCGCGAACCGGCTTGCGGTCCTCTGCATCAGTTTTAACGACTTCTGCAGCCTGATATGAATTCCATACTGCAGCGTCTAATGAACGACGTTTATCTTTAATCATTCGTTCTTGCTGTAAATTACCACCCGCTTGGTGCAATCTAATTGACTGCTCCTCGACACCTTCAATAGAAGTTTTATCGGGGTCAAACGGTCTTTCATAAACTCCTAATCGACCCTTCATTAATC
>JAEIGA010005678.1_pt1 | contig 19015 bp, 11 predicted proteins | sample 9270691 | NCBI WGS metagenome assembly JAEIGA01 (sample SAMN17057246, study PRJNA624740) | gut metagenome | biome: biome; isolation source: fecal sample | host: Bos grunniens | place: China: Xizang | collected 2019 | reverse complement strand
TTTTATATGTATCGCGGAGTTTTTTTGATTTATAATTCATAATTTCTGATTTATTATTCAGTACTCGGAAGGCTCTCTTAGATATTTCTGAAAAAAAGCGTTTTTTTATTCTTTAGATTAAAGATTTTTTTGCAATTTTGCAGATTAAATTAACAAAATTGTGGATACTGCGAAAAACAAAATAAATAATACATACTATAAATGAAAAACAAATCGAAAAAATGGGTCCAAAGGTGGTGGCTGCTACCCATGATGGTAGCGTGTGTGCTCTGCACCTCCTGTCGGGAAAATTACTATCTCGATGAAGAAGAACCTACGTGGTTGGGCGAGAGTATCTATGAGTTCCTCAATGAGGCTGGTACGTATACCTACTTTGTACGCCTAATCAATGACTTGGACTATACAGAGGTGTTGTCTAAGACGGGTAGTAAGACACTGTTTGTCGTGGATGATGCAACGTTCGATGCATTCTTCAAGGACAATGCGTGGGGGGTATCCTCGTATGACGAATTGAGCGACTCGCACAAAAAATTGTTGCTCAACTCTTCGATGCTGAACAATGTGTACTTCTCTGATATGTTGGGTTATGCTTCGGGTCGCCTCGAGGGACGCACCATCAGACGCACTTCGGCCGTGTCGGTATACGACGATCTCTATAAGATGCCGGGGACAGGATTGCCCGAGTCGCCTTATTGGGATAACTTCCGCACCGATGGTATCGTATTGCTCAAGGATAACACACCGGCTCCGTTGGTGAACTTCACGCATGATTACCTCGTGGCCAATAACTTTACTCCCGAGGACTATATCATCATCACGGGACAGGACTCAACCTATGTGTACGACAAGAGCGATGTATTTATCAATGGTGTGCGTATAGCCGAGCCTAACCTCAAATGTAAGAATGGTGTGGTACATCGCATGGAGCGCCTTATCACTCCTCTGACCAATATGGCCGAGGTGGTGACTATGGATGGGGAGTTGACCCGATTCAGCCAGTTGATGGATCGCTTCTCAGCTCCTTACTATAGCCGCACAGCATCTCTTGACTACCAACGTCTATATGGTGGCGACGACTCGGTATATGTGAAGAAGTATCTTGCTACCCACGGGCACAATACAGGCCTCAGTGGCAACTATATCACCTCTACGACCAGTGGAGTGCAGATCTCGGCACCTGCCGATACGCTTGTGGATAGCTACCTGAAGTTTGATCCGGGATGGAACACCTTTACCAGCTCTGATATCGTGGAGATGAATCAGGATATGGGTGTGATGTTCGTGCCCTCTGATGAGGCACTCAGAGCCTACTGGAATGGGGGAGGTGGTGAGTTCTTGAAGGACCGCTTCGGTACATGGGAGAATGTGCCCAACTATGTGATTGACGATTTTGTAAATAACCACATGAAACCCTCGTTCGTTGCTTCTGTACCGAGCAAGTTTAGCCAGGTGAAGAACGATGGTCAGGTAGAGATGGGCATCGAAAAGGAGGATATAGAACGTTCTATCCTTTGTTGCAATGGTGTGGTATTCGTAACCAACCGTGTGTTCCCGCCCGTTTCGTATGTAGCGGTATCGGCTCCTACACTGGTCAATGAGAATATGAAGATTATGCGTTGGGCCATCGAGCAATATGGCTTTGATGCTTACCTGCTCTCTATGGACTCGTATTATAGCTTTATTCTTCCGATGGATGATGCTTTCAAGGCCTATGTTGACCCGTTGTCGGTAGCTAAGGGTGACCCCGAGTTGTGGGAGTTCTACTATGACGAGAAGAGCAAACGCGTGAAGGCCAAGGCTTATGAGTATGACCTTGAGTCGGGTGTTAAAGGTGCCGAGAAGTCTACGGTTCCTTCTACGGCACAGGTTGACGACCGTTTGGAAGATATCATCGACTATCATATCATCGTAGATACCATTGACCTCAGCCATGAAGGTAAGATTTTCTATCGCAATAAGGCTAATGGTACGGTGCGCGTAGATGTGAGCCAGCAGGGAGGATATGACGTATATGGTGGCTATCAGATAGAGACAGAACAGCCCATACATGTCACTCTTGACAATATCAAGGACCAAACCAAGGAGGGTAACGGTAAGACCTATATCGTGCCCAACGTGATGATGACCTCATTGCAATCGGCCTACTCGGCCATTACCGCTCATGCGGGTGATGAGGCTAACCCTGGTCCCTTCTATGAGTTCCATAAGCTGATGGGCGAGTCGGGAGCATTCTATATCGATGAGGATTTTGCTTCGTTCGGACAGACGGTAGAGGCATTTAATACCTATCATTATACCATCTACATCCCCTCAAATGAGGCTATACGCGAGGCTATAGCTGAGGGATTGCCCACGATGGAGCAGGCCGAGGAATTTATCTTGACACAGGAGGACAACTACTCGTTTGATGAGGATGAGTATCGTGACTCTATCAGAACCCTCATTGCCGACTTTGTCAACTACCACATACAGGATAACTCGGTATATGTAGGTGGCGGACATAATGTGGGTAACTATGAAACCAGTACCCTGGATGGGGAGACAGGTACATTCTGCCGTCTGAGTGTGGTGGGTACCAATACTGACCTCAAGGTGACCGATGGAGCAGGCAATGAACAGAAGGTGCTTACTGATGATCCTGCACTATACAATATCATGACGCGCGATTATCTCTTTGACGATAGCGACATACAGCAATCGAAGTTGATTGAGACCTCTTCGTTTGCGGTGGTACATCGTGTGAAGGATGCTCTCTATCACGAGAAAGATCAGATAAAGAAGTATAAGGAGAAGGTGAAGCGTCTGCAAGAACAATTCTCTATAAATGAATAATGGCTATGAGGAACAGATTATATATATTGATGATGATGCTCACGGTGAGCATATCTTCGGCTTTGGCCCAGGTGATTGTGACGGGTACGGTAGCTGATGCCATAGAACCACTGATGATGGTAAACGTCGTGGAGGTAGACGAGACAGGACGTTTCGTTGAGGCTACTACTACGGATATGAATGGTAACTTCTCATTGCGCATTAAGAATACTAACGATAAGTTGCAGATCTCTTATATAGGATATAAGACCGAGATACTTACGATTGGTGACCGCAGGGTGTTCAATATCGTCATGAAGGATGAGAATCTGATTGAGGAGATTGTCATCAATGCCGTGAAGAAGAAGAACACTGGTGGTTTGGATATCCCGGAGCGTGAGATGTCTATCTCGGCACAGAGTCTTAAAATGTCAGAGTTTGAGGGATTGAACTTCACCTCGGTGGATGAGGCTCTTCAAGGACGTATCGCGGGTCTTGATATCGTGATGAACTCGGGTAACTTGGGTAGCGGTACCACCATGCGTCTTCGTGGTGTGTCGTCAATCAATGGTAATGCCGAACCGCTTATCGTAGTGGACGGAAATGTGTTTGAGACTACCGGAAATGATGATTTCGATTATGCCAGTGCCGACCAGGAGAAGTTTGCCGAGTTGCTTTGTGTGAACCCTGACGATATCGAAGAGATTGACGTGTTGAAAGATGCTGCTGCTACGGCGGTATGGGGCTCACAAGGTGCCAACGGTGTAATCTCAATCAAGACAAAGCGTGGTGTGCGTGGTCCTACGCGCGTGACCTACTCATATGGTATGAACGTAACCTATCAGCCCGATGGCATACGTATGCTCAATGGTGATGACTACACCATGTTCATGAAGGAGGCATACTTTAACCCTCAACTGAATGATGCTGCTGCTAACCTGAGTGAGTTGAACTATGACCCTTCGTTCTCAGAGTATCAGATGTTCAATAATAATACCAATTGGGTGGATGCAGTGAAGCAGATAGGTATGAAGCACTCACATTATCTCTCTCTCTCGGGTGGTGGCGAGAAGGCCAACTTCCGTGTATCGGGAGGTTATGATAAGGAGGATGGTTCTATCATAGCACAACGTCTCGATCGTTTCTCTACCCGTGTGAACCTCGACTACTTCGTGTCTGATCGCATCAAGATTATCTCTGACTTCTCATTGACCTACACCGACAATGCCCGCAACTATCCCTATAAAGAAAATAATACGGATATCGGTATGTTGGGTGCCGCCTACCTGAAGATGCCGAATATGGCTATCTATCATGAGGATGCCAATGGCAACTCTACGGGTGAGTACTACATGGCCCTGCAATCAATGCCCGAGGCATTGAAGGACCAGCGCGAGCGCATCAATCCTGTGGCCGTAGCCAATCTGGCCAAGAATGACTATCGCTCATACAACTTGAATGCATTGTTTGAGATGCAATATAAGTTGCTCAGCCCCGATGCTAACGGACATCAGCTCAACTATAACGGTCAGGTGAGCATGGCGGTATTCAATGACTATACCGACATGTATTATCCTCGTGAACTCTCTACCTTGGGATGGGCTGATGAGAATGTGAACCGTTCGGAGCAAAGTTCAGGAAAGAACGTGTCGTTCAAGACCAAGCATACATTAGTATATACTCCTAAGTTTGAAAATGATGCAAACTTCTTCACCACCATGTTGCGTATGGAGGTGAACAATGGTGATGGTAGTGGCTATGGTACGATATCATCAGGTTTGCCCTCGGGAGATATCACTTCATCTACAGCACAAGGTCAACTTAAGAATCAGTGGACGAGTCAAAGCCAATGGCGTAGCGTATACTTCACCTACTCGGGACACTATTCGTACAAGTCAAAGTATATGATCGACTTCTCGGCTCGTCTTGATGGAAGTACCAAGTTTGGTGCTGCCAATCGTTGGGGTGTGTTCCCTGCACTCTCAGGTCGTTGGAATATCATTGACGAGAAGTTCATGGAGCCTACACGAGGATGGCTCTCAATGCTCTCTATCCGTCCGGGATGGGGACAGGTGGGTGCACAACCCTCGGCCGAATATCTGCACTTCAGTAAATATTCGCCTGTAGATGTTTATGGCGACATGGCGTCTACCGCTCCTAATAATATCCGCTTGTCTGACCTTAAGTGGGAGACCAAGACCACATGGAACTTGGGTACTGACTTGGGATTCTTTGACGACCTCTTGACAATGGATATTAACGTATACTCACAGCTTACCGAAGACTTGCTCATGAAGGATGTGCGTATACCCTCATCTACTGGTTTCAGTTCGTTGGCTTGGAAGAATGTGGGTAGCATGCGTAACCAGGGTTGGGAACTTAATATATATGGTAATAAGTGTGTGAATGTAGGTGACTTCTCGGCAGGTTTCAACTTTACATTGGGTAACAATGTGAACGAGATTGTAGAGATGGACGAGACCGTACTTGCCAGTTTGAATAGCGACTTCAATTATGCCAATGGCTCGTACTTAACCCGTGTACAGGTGGCCAATGCCTTCGGTTCTATCTATGGATTCCGTTACAAGGGTGTATACCAATATAGTGACTATATCGCAGGTGAGCAGGAGAATGCTCCCGTAGCACGCGACGTCAATGGCAATGTGATTACCGACGAGAAGGGTAAGCCTCTGCCTATGATGTTTAACTATGGTGAAACGGATTACGAGTTCCAGGGTGGTGATGCCATCTATGAGGATGTGAACCATGACGGTAACATCAACGAACTGGATATCGTATACTTGGGTAATTGTAACCCATTGTTTACGGGTGGTTTTGGCCTTCGCTTCTACTATAAGCGTTGGTCAATGAATGCGCAATTTAACTATCGCTATGGTAGCAAGGTGCTCAATATCGCCAAGATGAATGCCGAGAATATGTATGATAATAACAATCAGAGCTATGCTGTTAACTGGCGTTGGCGCACTGAGGGAGATATCACCACTATTCCTCGTGCTTTGCATCAGGCTGGTTATAACTTCTTGGGTAGCGACCGTTTTGTAGAGGATGGCTCGTTCTGTCGTCTCAACTACCTGCAGGTAGGCTATAGCCTTAACCCTGATATCGCTAAGCGTTTGGGCGTGAAGAGTGCAATGTTGTCGCTTTCGGCCAATAATCTTTTCAATTGGACTCGCTATTCGGGTGTTGACCCTGAGGTGGGTTATGGTGGTTATGGCTTGAGTACCGACAATTCAAAGACTCCACGTGCTAAGTCATTCACTTGCAGATTAAATGTTACATTCTAATAGGGTAGTACTATGAAAAGAATAATAGCAAATATAAAATACTTGTCAGCGGCATTGTGCTCTGTAGTACTGATGTCTTCGTGCGAAGACTTCTTAAGCATTGTACCGCTCAATGAGATTGTGCTTGAAAACTATTGGGAGAATGAGGCCGAGGTGACATCTGTGGTTGCTTCGTGCTATAGCGGTATTGCTGATGGTAATTTCCTAACACGTGCCATGTTGTGGGGCGAGTTACGCTCTGATAACATGAGTAAAGGACTTATCAATCCAGAGACTCCCTATGTAGATCATATACAATTGCCCGAGATGTTGGAGGGTAACATACTTCCCAACTACTATATCGCCGATTGGTCGTGCTTCTATACCGTAATCAACCGTTGTAACACGGTATTGCATTATGCTCCCGGGGTGATTGATGTGGATCCCGATTTCAGTGAGTCGGAATGGTTGGCAATTGAGGCCGAGATGCTTACCCTTCGTGCTTTGTGTTACTTCTATCTGGTGCGTTCGTTCCGCGATGTACCTATGGTATTGGAGCCTACTATTGATGATAGCAAACCGATGTTGATGGCTGCTGCCCATCCCGATAGTGTGCTTCAGCAGATTGTGAGCGACCTGAAAAAGGCCGAGCTGAATGCCGTAAAGGAGTATCCCGAGAATAATAATTATAATGTATCATACACCAAGGGACGTGTCACTCGTCAGGCGGTATGGGCATTGCTGGCCGATGTATACCTTTGGATGGAACGTTATGATGATTGTGTGACCTATTGCGAAAAGGTGATATCTGCTAAGATAGAGGAGGCCGAAGAGGAGCGTATGAGCTATGATGGCCTTTATCCTTTGTTGGCAAACCAAAAGGCAAGTGCTTCGAATAACATTCATCAGGCATATAACCAGATCTTTGGTATAGGAAATTCTTTTGAGAGCATCTTTGAGGTGCAGATAGATTACAACTATGAAGAAAAGAGAGACCCACTCAGAAGCTACTATGGCGCGTATGATGTAGATATGGGCGCTTTGTCTGCTTCGACCTTCTTTGCCGAGAATGCCAAGAATGGTAATGAGTATTTTGCCAAGACCGACATTCGCCCCTACGAACTCTTTGATGTGAACGATGTGAATGTATACTCTATACGCAAGTATATCTCTGGTAGCATCAATGACGAGGGTGAGGCAAGCAAGCGTATGGCAAACTATTCAAATTGGATATTCTATCGCTTGACCGATGTCATGTTGATGGAGGCCGAAGCCTTGGTAGAGCGTAATGACTCTGCATCCAATGACTTGCGTATGGCATTTAATCTGACCAATGCCGTATATAGTCGTTCAAACTTGGCTGCTCCCGTGAAAGACTCATTGACATTCAGTTCATATGGTACACAGAACCAAATGCGTGATTTCGTCTTGTTGGAGCGTCAACGCGAGCTGATGTTTGAGGGCAAGCGATGGTTTGACCTTGTGCGCAAGGCTCGTCGTGAGGGAAGCAATGGTGCTATGCTCGACTTGGCAAAGCGTAAATACAACAAACCTGATGCCGTGAAGAGTAAGTGGATCAAGCCCGATATGCTTTATCTGCCTATTCATGAGAATGAGTTGAAGGTGAATCCGTTGTTGGTACAGAATCCCGAATACGAAACCGATGAAACAATATCAACTGCCAAATAATAATCTGCTATGAAGACAAATAAATATATTGTAGTTATCTGTTCTCTGTTTTCACTATTGTTGCTCAACAGTTGTGTGGAGGAGCTGAAGACAGAAAACTATTACACCTTCACCGGTGAGATGGTCACCGACTATTTGGTCAATAGAGAGGACCAGTTTAGTGACTTTGTATACGTGTTGGGTCGCTCTGGCGTAAAGGAGTTGTTGGCCGCTTATGGTAACTATACCTGCTTTGCTCCTACCAATGAGGCTTTTGATATCTACCTTTCTGAGCGCGGAAAGAGTAGTGTGGAGGAACTTACTGATGAGGAGTGCGATACCATTTCGTATGGACATGTGATTAAATCGGAGTTGGATTGCTTCATGACTACCGATATGGATAATGGTATCGTGGGTACTACCAATATGAATGATCGCTACATTCAGGTATTGATTGATTCTCTGACGGGCGATTATTATATCAATCGTAATTCGAAGATTATCGTACGCGACGAAGAGGTAGAGAATGGTGTAGTTCATGTGATTGACCATGTGTTGATGCACTCTATTGCTGCTTTGCCCGATTTGATGATGGAGAATCCCGAAATCAGCCTTTTCTGTGAAGCGATGCAGCTCACTCACTTCCAAGATTCCTTGCAATTATATATGGATGAAAGCTATGTGGCTCCTAGCGAACATGGTGAGTATTATGCACGTCATGGATGGGAGACATGGTATCCGCAGAAACGTCGTTATGGCTACACGGGATTCATCGAAACCGATGCTACCTTTGCTGCTAAAGGTATCACTACGGTAGAGGAATTAGCCGCTTATGCAAAGAGCAAGTATGACGTGACCTTCCCCAAGGATGCCGGTAAATATGATGATGACTATACACATCCCAAGAATCCGCTCAATCGTTTCGTGGCATACCACTTCCTCGATCGTAAGATTTATGCCAGTGAAGGCCAGCTATTCACCTATATGCACTATCCCGAGGGTGCTTATGATGCCTTTGATTTCTACGAGACAATGTGTAAGGGTACCATCCTTAAGGTGCAATGTGGACGTCGTTCAGGTTGGAATCTATATATCAATCGTCGTTGGGATGCCCAGTATCAGGTATATGGTGCTATCGTGAACAAGTCGACCGCTTATGACGGAAACAATGGTGTGTACTACACGATTGATAATATCTTGGCTTACGATACAGATGTGACCATGAAGGTGTTGAATGACCGTATGCGTTTCGATGCTGCTACATTGATGCCTGAGTTGGCTACCAATGGTATTTTTAGAAATAATGAGGAGAAGTGTTACCAATTGCCCGATGGTTATGTCAAGAATATGAAGATGTATCAAGAGGCTACGGTATGGTATTCATATCCCGTGTGGGGCTTCTGGTGTTGGTATGGTGATGAGATTATTGCTCAGGGCCAGTATGACTTTGCACTCAAATTACCTCCTGTGCCGGAAGGTACTTATGAGATTCGTTATGGTTATGTGCCTATGACCCAGCGTGGTGTTACTCAGGTGTATGTTGATGATGTTCCTTGCGGTATTCCTATCGACTTGACATTGAATGCATCATCTTCGAGCCCCAAAGTAGGTTGGTTCTCTGAAGAAGGACTTACTGCCGATGAAATTGTGAAGAACGATAAGTCAATGCATAACCGTGGATATATGCGTGCTCCCGATACACAGACGATGGGTGCAAATGAGGATAGTAATGCACGTACATTGCAGAACTTGTTGCGTCGTATTGTGGCAACAGAGTACTTGACAAGCGATAAAGACCACTATATCCGTTTCCGTGCGGTAGATGAGAATGGTAAGGAGTTCATGCTTGACTATGTTGAGTTGTGCCCCAAGACCGTGTATGACTCTCCTACAGTACCCGAAGATAGCCACTAATCTAATAATATATTAAGAATTAAGATACTTATGAAATCTATAAAACACCTTGTCCGCTTTTTGGTTTTGCCGATGTGTCTCATGGGCTGTACCGATGTGTGGAACAATCACTACGATGTGGACAATCAGAAGCAGATTGCTGATAAGACACTTTGGGAAGAGATTGCTGCTCGTCCCGAGTTGGCTTCGTTTGCCAATTGCTTGAAGGAGCATGGCTATGACGAAGTGTTCAATGGCGATCAGATGTATACCGTGTTTGCCCCTCAGGGAGAGATTGATCTGGATAACCTCTCTGCCGAAAAGGTCAAAGAGGAATTTATCAAGAATCATGTCGCCCGTTTTGCACATTCGGCCAATAGTGCTACCATTGATAAAGAGGTATTGATGCTTAACGAGAAGTTTATCACATTCACCAAAGAGGGTGATGGATATACTTTTGGTGAAAGCACTTTGGGTGAGAAGAACGTGTTGGCAAAGAATGGAGTGTTGCATGTGATAGGCTCTCAGGTTCCCTTCTTCTATAACGTTTGGGAATATATGACCACCGATACCGTATACTCTAAGATCAAACAATTCATGTCATCGTTTGATGAAATTGAATTGGATGAAGAGGCAAGTGTGAAGGGTCCCATTGTAGATGGTATGCAGACCTATGTAGACTCGGTAGTCGTTACCTATAATGAGTTGCTCTTCTTGTTGGGTAGTTTGAATGATGAGGATAGTACCTACACCATGATATTACCTACTAATACTGCATGGGATGATGCTTATGAGCGTGTGTCTCCCTATCTGGCATTCCCCAAGAATAAGGAAAATCGCGACTCTCTGCAAGACCTGTATACAAAGATGGGTATCGTGAGCGACCTTATCTTTAGTGCTTCAATGCAAGGTTCTACAAACGACTCGTTGGTGTCTACCTCAGGTAATGTGTTCTATAATCCGTTCGATTACATCTTGGCCGATTTTGGTTCGATGGATGAGGCTCAGACATGCAGTAACGGTCGTGTGTTTGTGGTCGATTCATTGCGTCATGCACCTTGGGATTCATGGCACTCTCGTTTGAAGGTAGAGGGTGAACGTACCAATGGACATGAATTTACCAATTGTGTGGCTTATCGTAGAACATTGACCTATGCCGATTCGCTCTATTCAAGGGTCTCTAAGGCTGGTTATGTAGAGGTAGTGCCCAAGAATTCATCCGTAACTCCGAGTGTAGACTTTAGTGTATGGAATACATTGGCGGCCTCTTACGAGATAAAACTGGTGTTCTTGCCTCAGAATATGGCTACAGACAAGAGCATCGGTGTGATGCCTAACCACATACAAGTGGCTTTGAGCTATTTGGATGCTAATGGTAAGTCAAAGAGCACCACTTTGGTGAAGCCCAAGGATTCGTTGATCGTGAATCCGACACGCATTGATACCGTGAGCGCAGGTGTGTTTAACTTCCCTGTAGCGACCTATGGTGAGGAGAAGTCTTCTACCGTCATTACAGTGAAGTCTGCCGCTGGAGCGAAAGATAAGAATAAGTCACGTACATTCTTGATTGACTGTATAATCTTGGAACCTGTAAAAGAATGATAAGTATGAAAAGGATAAAAAATCATATACAAGTAGTGCTGTGTAGTATGGTGCTTGGTGGTATGTTGTTGACTGCTCCTATGGCACATGCAGCATTACCCGAGGAGACAACAACACAGGCAGAAAAGATGATTACCGTGAGTGGTGTCGTATATGATGCTGCTACCCGTACTCCATTGCCAGGTGTACGTGTGGTTGCCCACGGCAATTTGAAGTATTCTACCATGACCGATGAGTCGGGTTCGTACACATTGAATGTACCTGCATTTGTGACCTTGCTCGACTTGCAGGCTCCGGGATATAATCTTTTACAGATGGCCGTGAACGAGAAACCTCAAACAGTGTATGTCTATACTGAGCAATTTGCCAGTGATTATAGTGCAGAGGTGGTTGTTGGTGATGTTGTTCAGGCAGAGGATTTCTCTATCAGTTCTGCCCTGACCGTAGATCAAGAGATTGGTACACGCCTTGGAGGAGACTTGAGAAGTATTACCCGTGGTGGTACTCCGGCAATGGGTTCGGCAATGTTTATTGGTGGTCTGAACTCACTGAATGCCAATGCACAGCCTTTGATTGTAGTTGATGGAGTATTTGTTGACCAGCAATACAATCGTGATGCCTTGCACGAGGGTCATTACAATAATGTGTTGTCGGGTATCAATGTGAACGATATCGAGAAGATTACAGTACTGAAGAATGCTACTGCACTTTATGGTACAAAGGGCTCAAACGGTGTAATCATTATTGACACCAAGCGAAGCACAAGTATGGCTACACGCATCGAAGCCAATGTGATGGCAGGTATAGAGTTGTTGCCCAACCGACCTTCGATGATGAATGCCAGCCAGTATCGTATGTACGCTTCGGAACTTATCGGAAGTACCGGTACAGAACTGACCGATTACAAGTTCTTGAATAATGATCCCAACTATTATTACTACAAGCAGTACCATAATGAAACCAATTGGGATGATTATGTATATCGTGAGGCATTTACACAAAATTACAACATGAGTGTGCAAGGTGGTGATGAAGTGGCCGACTATAACCTTTCATTGGGTTATACCAATGCAGAGAGTACATTGGATTATAACAACTTCACTCGCATGAATCTTCGTTTCAATACAGATATCAAACTCATCGGTAATCTGAGTACTCGCTTCGATGTGGCTTATAACTACAATACTCGCAATTTGCGTGATGATGGTATTATCGAGGACTTTACAAAGGAGACCATACTCTCTCCCAACTTCTTGGCATTGATAAAGGCTCCCTTCTTGCATCCTTATCGTCATGATGAGAATGGTGAACTCACCTCGTTTGTGTCTCAAGCCGATAACTTTGCTTCCGACTTCGGCCTCAATACCTCATGGGCAAATCCCGTAGCCATCAATGAGTATGGTGATGCTAAGAATAAGAATCGTTTGGAGTATAGCGTGTTTAATATCTCGGTAGCTCCTCGCTATGATTTTAGTAGTAATTTCTATGCTACCACTTTGTTCTACTATGCTTTGTCCAACAATAACCAACGTGCTTTCGTTCCTATGACGGGTACTCCTACCTTCTATATCGATGGAGTGGGAGAGTCAAGCAATAGTGCTTCGGCACTCAATGCTAAGCAGGAGTCATTGTTTAGCGATACAAAGTTCGATTGGACCTATCGTCAACGTGCCCATTATCTGAATCTCATCGGCGGATTCCGCTTTACCAATGATAACTTCGTATCTACCGCCCAAGAGGGACATAATACGGGTAATGACAAGACTCCTAATGTATCAGGCTCACTCAACTTTAGTGATGTAGGTGGTATTGATGATACTTGGCGCTCATTTGCGTACTATGCGAATGCTGACTATAACTACAAGTACAAATACTTCGTGCAAGGTGGCTTGTCTATGGAGACAACATCTCGTTTCGGTAAGGATGTAGATGCAGGCGTCAAGTTGGCCGGTGTTAATTGGGGCCTGTTCCCCTCATTGCAAACAGCTTGGTTAGTCTCATCCGAAGACTTTTTCAATGCTTCAGCTAAGGGAGTCAATTGTCTTAAGCTTAGTGCTGGCTATGATGCTTCCGGTAATGATGATATTGCGGTCAGTGCATCACGCTCAAGCCTTAGTGCCAATCGCTTCTTGAATGGTTCTATTGGCCTTGTACTCGATAACATTGGTAATACAGGTATCCAATGGGAGACAACACATCGTTTCCGTGCGGGAATGGATATGGTTATGTTAAATAATCGCATGGATCTTTCACTCAACTTCTTTAAGAGCTATACCAACAATCTGCTTACCGTGAAGTCTCTTCCCGAGATTACAGGCTCAGGCTACTATTGGAGCAATGATGGCTCGTTAGAAAACATTGGTGGCGATTTGGGCTTGCGTTTCAAATTGTTGAATAATAAGGATTGGAAGTGGGAGGCTGGTGCCAACGTAGCTGCTTACAAGAACAAGATTACGGCATTGCCCGATGGTGACTATACAACCTCTATTTATGGTGCCAATATACTGACCTCTGTAGGACGTGCTGCGGGTGTCTTTTATGGTTATGAGACAGCAGGTGTATACGCTACCCAACAGGAAGCTGAAGCCGAGGGCCTGAAACTTGTTGCTACCACAGGTGAGGTTACTCCATTTGGAGCAGGCGATATGAGATTTGTTGACCACTTTGATGATAATGTCATTGATGAGAAGGATATGGTAGTGATTGGTGACCCCAATCCCGATTTCTATGGCAATCTGTACTCAAACCTCTCGTATAAGCGATTGACATTGAACATGAACTTCAACTATTCATATGGTAATGATATCTACAACTACCAACGTTCATTGTTGGAGGGTGGCTCACAGTTCTTTAACCAGACCACTGCCCTCAATCGTCGATGGGTAGCCGAAGGCCAGCAAACCGATATCCCCAAGGCTACATTTGGTGACCCGATGGGTAATTCACGTTTCTCGGATCGCTGGATCGAGGATGGTTCATACCTTCGTCTCCGTAGTGTGACTCTCAGCTATGCATTACCAGTGAACTCTGTGTGGTTACAGGGTGTTACCGTATGGGCTACTGCTAATAACCTCTTTACCTTGACCAACTATTTGGGTAGCGACCCTGAGGTATGGGCAGGTAATTCGGTATTGTATCAGGGTATTGATCGTGGCTTGACTGCTCAAGGTCGTAGTGTGTTGATGGGTATTAAGATTAACCTCTAAAAAGAAATGGTGTATATGAAAAACAAATCTATATTCTATACTTTTGTGTTGTGTTCGGCATTGGGTGTGCTCACAGCATGTGAAGATATGCTTGATGTGACCTCATCTTCGGTGCAGTATGAAGACTCACATCAAATAAACTCTCCGTCGGATAGCTTGTACTCAGTAATAGGTATTTTGAGTAAGCTACAAACTGTTGCTGATCGTACCGTATTGTTGGGTGAACTTCGTGGAGATTTGGTCGATGAGAATGTGTATACCGAGAATGATTTGCGTGAACTTATCAATCATTCGGTATCGCCCTCTAATGCATATTGTAACTATAGCGACTATTATGCCGTTATAAACAACTGTAACTACTTCCTTGCAAAGGTCGATACATCGGTACTCGTGTCAAATCAGAAGGTACTTCTCCGTGAGAAGGCTGTAGTCAAGGGTATTCGCGCTTGGACCTATCTGCAATTGGCTCAAATATACCGTTCTGTTCCCTTTATTACCGAACCTATCATATCTGTTGTAGATGCCGAGGAGGAATATCCTTATTATGACTTTGAGCAGATGTGTGATTACTTCATTGAAGACTTGCGTCCCTACGTCGATACAGAGTTCCCCAGTTATGGTATCATCAATGGCTTGGACTCTCGTTCAATGTTTTTCCCCATTCGCTTGCTTTTGGCCGATATGTATTTATGGAAGCAGGATTACAATAATGCTATCCGCTACTATGCCGAGTATCTCTATCAGGAGAGTCTGGGCACTATCAATATCGGTTCTCGTGTGACAGCTCTCAATCCTACCACCAATGATATTGCCAGTATCTCTATTTCTTTCGGTTCGGCCGATGAGATTACCATTATCCCCATGGCTGATACCAAACTGAATGGTACGGTAAGTAATCTGAACAATATCTTTAGTGCTACCGATGCCAACGAAGGTCGTCGTCCTATATCACCTTCACATGCTTGGAAAGAGTTGGCCGAGAAGCAAGATTATGCCTTTAAGCAAAACTCTACCTTGCGTCATCTTTCATGTGGTGATGTGCGTGCCTATGGTGCATACGGCTTTATGCCCCAGTGGGAAGATGGCTCACATGCTCCTAACATTCGCGAAGATGATTGGTACTTGGTCGATGTTGACAATAAGTATTTGGTGAATACCAAGTATTCAATGGACAACAATATATCTATATACACTGTAGGTAATGTATATTTGCGTTTGGCCGAGGCACTTAATCAGGCCGGCTTGAGTCAGGAAGCCTTCTCTATTCTCAAGCAAGGCGTGTCACAAGTTCGTTTCGTAGATGGCGAGTTCTGGTTTACCACACCTACCGTTGAGGAGACCTCTTATGTGGGTATTCATGCTCGCGGTTCGGGTGATGTGTCCTCTAACGATGAGTTTGCGCTTCCCGTCTTTGATGAGGCTTTAGCTACCAAGGTTGATAGCGTTCCCTACTTCTACTCAAAAGGATATGCTTATGCCGACTCTACGGGTTTGACCATCGATTCTATTGCTAATGTTCCTCGTTTCCATTATGGTATGGCTCAAGGTGCAGCCTATGCCGAGTGTGGACATTACCTCTATGAAAAGGTGGTAGGAACAGGTAAGAATACCGTACGTGTCTATAAGGAATATCCGATGAACTATTTGAAGGAGAAGGTCGAAGACCTCATTGTCGACGAATTGGCATTGGAAACCGCCTTTGAAGGTAATCGTTTCTATGACCTCATGCGTGTAGCTATCCGTCGTGGTGATGCCTCATATTTGGCCACAAAGGTCGCTAGCCGTAAAGGCGAGCACCAACAACGTGACGAGGCACTTTATAACCGTCTCTCAACGATGGAGAACTGGTATATCTATAAACAATAACATATAGCCTTATCATTATGAAAAAAATCCGTATTGTCACTTTACTATCATTCCTATTGATGTTATGTAGCAATCTCTCGGCACAGACTACTGCTGATAAGATCGTAGAACCTCAGTTCCCTGGTGGACGCAAAGAGTTGCTCAAGTACATGGAGAAGAATATGGTCTATCCCGAAGAGATGCGTCGATTGCGCAAGTCGGGCGAGGTTGTAGTAGAATTCTATATCGAACGTAGTGGAGTCATCTCAGGCGTTAGTGTCGTGAAGAGTCTCACCAAGGAGTTCGATGATGAAGCCATTCGTCTCACCCGTTATATGCCTCGTTGGGTACCAGGAACCAAGAATGGAGCCCCTGTACGTTATAAGATGACGATGCCCATCAACTTCAAGTACACCAATGCTCGCAAGAAGAAGATGTTTGGAAACGAAGCAGTAGAGAATTAATATCCCGTATACCAATATTAAGATATGAAAAAGACGATTGTAACCCTCGGTATACTTGCTTGCATGCTCGCAAGTTGCCAAAGCAAACAAACTGATACAGCTTTGAATAGTGAGCAAGAAAATCCCGTTGTGAGCACCATTATGTCTCGCCGAAGCATCCGTAAATATAAGCCCCAACCCGTAGAACGAGAGAAGATGGACCTCATCTTACAATGCGGTATCAATGCTCCCAATGGACAGAATAAGCAATCATGGGAGGTTCGTGTGGTTGATAATCCCGCTTTGCTCGACGAGATGAAAGAGGCTGTAGCCAAGGGTCATCCCAATATGCCTGCAGAGATGGCCAAGGGTTGTTTCCGTGGTGCCCCCACTATGGTGTTCATCGCCCGCGATACCAAGTATGATTTCTCAGCCTATGATTGTGGTTTGTTGGCCGAGAATATGGTACTTTCAGCATGGTCTATGGGTATAGGCTCAGTATGTCTCGGTAGTCCCGTACGTTTCCTTACCGACAATGCCGAGTGTGCCCCCTATGTAGAGAAGTTGGGCTTTAGCGAAGGTTACGAGCTGAGCCTCTGTGTCGGTTTCGGTTATCCCGATGAAACTCCCGAAGCTAAACCACGTGATTGGGGTAAGGTAAAGTATGTAGACTAACAAGATTAGATACCAATCATTTTAGTATAACCTTTAGTTTGTCGCGATGTAGCAATTGCTATGTCGCGACATCTTTTTTATTATCTCACGATAAAAAAGTTCCTCTTGTCTTATACTGGTATAGGTAGACACATTTAAGTTCAATTAATAAAATGTGTAATATCTATGATTAAGAAACGTCAATTTTACAGTGAAGATGATCGTTTGTCAATTCTTCGTGATTATTATTCTTCCGGAATGAGCATGTATGCTTGTGCTCAAAAGTATCATTTGAGCACCAATTCCCTTCTTATCAAATGGAAAAGGATGTACGAATCTCATCCTGATTTGCTATCTTTGCAAGCAAAACCAGAAGAGGAAGATATGGCTAACCGTGACAAAGAGAGCTACAAGGTAGAGAATGCGGAACTCAAGAAGCGCATCAAGGAGTTGGAGAAGGCTTTGGCCTTTTCCCGCTTAGAGACTGAGGCTCGTGACCTTCTCATAGACAAGGCCGAGTCCTACTTCAACATCCCCATAAGAAAAAAATCTGGGGCCAAACAGTGACGGAACTGGTAGAGGGGCGTGGCCTTAAGGTTGCCCTCTCATGCCGTCTGTTTGGCCATACCCGTCAAGCCTGGTACCAGTCCAAGGCTGACATCTCAGCAGAAGTCGAGCGTGAGAAGCTCCTACTGGAGAATGTGCGCGAAATCCGTCAGGAAGATCCGCGCATCGGGTGCTATAAACTTTGGCTAATGCTATGTAACATCTATGGCAGGGACAGAATGATGGGACGTGACAGTTTCTTCACCCTCCTTCGTCGTCATGGGTTGATGTTGCCACCACCCAAACCTCGTCATACGACAAATTCAAACCATCGCTATCACAAGTGGAAGAACCTCATACTCGGATTTGAGCCTATGGCAGCCAATCAGTTATGGGTGGCTGACATCACCTACATCATGCTTAACAACGGGGACGTATCCTACCTCCATCTCATTACGGATGCCTATTCCCGTAAGATTGTCGGATGGGAACTGGCAGACACCCTACGTTCCTGCATCACCATAAAGGCCCTCGAACAGGCCATATCACAAACAGGAGGTGTATCTTTGGAAAATCTGATACACCATTCAGACCGTGGTGTGCAGTACTGTTGTGACGACTATGTAAGGATGCTCAAGACACATAAAATTAAGATAAGTATGACAGAAGATTACAACCCGACAGACAATGCCATAGCAGAGCGTGCCAATGGTGTGATCAAGACCGAAACCGTCTACTCGCGTAAGACTTTCAACAGCTTGGAGCACGCAAGGAACGTAATCGGAAGATTCATTCATTTCTACAACTACAGAAGACCTCACATGAGTATCGGTTACAAGATACCCGCAGTAGTGCATACGGAGACAGGACCACAGAAAAAGATGTGGAAGAAGAAAAATTATAATAAAAAGATGTACAACAATGGAAATAATGGAATATCTTTGCCGTGCCGAACAACGGGGGGCGGATGAAGGCTACAACCATCACATCGGTTCTCCACGTAAAAGAATGAATGTCCCGTCGAGGGACATCCATTCTTGCCGAACAACGAGGACGGACTCCT
>JAEIGA010005677.1_pt1 | contig 19015 bp, 31 predicted proteins | sample 9270691 | NCBI WGS metagenome assembly JAEIGA01 (sample SAMN17057246, study PRJNA624740) | gut metagenome | biome: biome; isolation source: fecal sample | host: Bos grunniens | place: China: Xizang | collected 2019 | reverse complement strand
CATTCGGGAAACATAAAGTGGACGGTGCAGAGGAGTTAGTACCGTCCACACTTGAAGAACAGCTAGACGAACTCTGTATTTACTATATGTCCATCGGTGTGCCGTATGACACCTTTTGGTACGGAAATGTATGTGCATTGAAATATTACGAAGAAGTATATCTTCGGAAGAGAAAAATCCACAACGAAGAAATGTGGATGATGGGGGCTTACAACTTTGCTTCGTTCTCTACCTCGATAGGGAATGCGTTTAGAGGACGAGGACAGCAAGCCCACGAATACATGAAAGAACCAATCGGGTTCTTCCCGGAAACCGAGATGGAAAAGAAAGTAAAGGAAAAGGTAGAACGTCAAAAGCTGATCAATTTCCTCAACGGACTGGAAAAGTCATGGAGAAAAAATGTCTCAAAAGATAGCTGAATTAGAAATCGTTATACATGACCAAGCAAGCGAAGCGGCTACTAAAGTCGATAACCTTGCTGATGCCACAAAAAAACTTGGGGATACATCCAAGGGTGTTAAAGATGTCGCAAATGGAATGACCCAATTAGACAAGGCGGCAAGCAAAACAGGTGCGGATAAGTTAAGGTCTGCCGTTGCTGAAATAGAAGAAACTGTAAAAAAGCTGAACGGGGCATTAGACCAAGTAAACCAAAAGGTTGGTAGCATCAATTCAAACAATCTGTCTTCCACTGGTGCAGAAAAGATGGGAGATGCGGTTCAAGAAACTGTTAGACGAGTAGACAGGCTTGCACAAGGCTTTGTTAATGTTGCAAAAGCAGGTAGAGGTATAGCACACACAATTCTTCCGAGCATTGTAACGCAGTTTGGGCGAATGCTTAAAATGCGTATTATGCGTACCATCGTAAAGAACTTTCTAGCAGGTATTACGGAAGGTCTTCAGAATGTTTATAATTGGGCATCTGCTGTGGGTAATAACTTTAAAGCCACAATGGATGGCATGGCAACATCCGCACTGTATCTAAAGAACTCCATTGGTGCGGCATTCTCTTCGTTGGTTTCATTAGTAGCACCACACATCGACAATTTGATTGATTGGCTCGTAAAGGGAATCAATTACGTCAATATGTTCTTCGCTGTGTTAGGTGGGAAGTCCACTTATATAAAAGCAAAGAAAGTAGCTACTGAATACGGAAAAGCCGCATCCGGGGCAATCGGTGGTGCGGCATCAGCGGCTAAAGAATTAAAAGAGACTTTATCTGTCCTTGACTTTGATGAATTAAACCAGTTGGCAGACCAACCTACACCTTCCACAGGTGGTGGGGGTGGTGGGGGTGGTGGCACTCCCGGAGCAGACTATGCCGATATGTTTGAAGAAGCAAAAATAGAGTCCAACTGGTTAACAGAAAAAGCGGAATGGTTAAAAGACAATTTTGAAGAAGTGTTGGGGATCGTGTCAGCTATTGCGGCAGGTATCCTCGCATGGAAAATCTCAACCAACCTTGCTAATAGTATTTCCGAGTTAAAGAATCTCAAAACCACAACAAAATTAGGGATCACAATGTTCGTGACTGGTTTGGTGCTTGAAGCTACTGGCGCATACGAACTAGGAAAGAATGGATTTAACGTAAAAGATGCAATCATAACAGCAGTAGGAACTGCTCTTGCGATAGGTGGTAGCGTCCTAGCGTGGGGTGCAATGGGGTTAACAGCAAGTATTCCGCTTTCAATCGCAATTCTAGTAGTCAGCTATTCCTTCGGAAAGTTGGATGCCATTGTAGACAAGCTTGAGGACGAGAGCGAATCTTGGAAAACATCCGCATGGGTTATAGAAGATTCTGTAGACCGAATCAGACAAGCAAGAGAAGACTATACAAACGTGCTTAACAGTTGGGAAACCAATGTCACAGACACAGAGGACAAGTTTGCACAGGGAAAAGAACTCCTTTCTATGTTCAGAGAACTTTCTGAAAAAGGAAATCTCAACTCCGTAGACCTAGCAAAACTGCAAGGTATTGCAGATGCATTCAATAGTCTCAATTTAGGTGATGAACTAATCCCTTATTTTGACGATCTTGATGGTGCTGTGGAAAGCAACATTGATGAATTAGACAAACTCATTGGCAAATATGAACAAGTTGCAAAAGCCGCAGGTTTTACACAGTTTATCCAAGATGCTTATAAAGAGTTGGCAGATTTAACCATACAAAAAGAGGGTCTGCAAGAGAATTATGACATTGCGGCATCAACTTATTTCAACGATCTGAAAGAACTCTCCGACATGACCGGGTATGACCAACAGCAGTTGCATGATTGGTTGTCTGCCTATATATCGGATGACTATAACCCGGATACTGCGAACCCGGCTGTTGTAGCCGGGTTGAGCACAATCATGGACAACCCGGATGCATTGCCGAAATTGTTGGAAACAACAAAATCACTTTCCGCATCTATTCTTGCAAGTGGTTACCTTGAAGAAATAAAAACCAAAATAGAAGATGTAGAAACAAAGATTGATATTGCCGCAAACGAGTTAAAAGGAATCCACAACGATTTGCCGACAATAGATTACGGATTGCCGCCGAATGCGGCTGTTCAAAACGTGTCTGCACTTGTTTCAAAAACTGGAGCAAATGCCACGCTTGATTCCGCTTTTAGGACACAGAGGTTGGGAGCAGGTCAGATGGGCATCCAAGCACCTGTAAAGGTAGAAGGAAACCTCTTCACAGACCCCAATATGGTGACATTCACAAACGGGCTTGCACAGAGTCTTGACGGTGTAACAGTGGCAACTGATGACGTAACCGATTCCGCAAATGGTATGAACGGTGTATGGACTAATTTTACCAACACGGCAGGTGGTGGAGTAATAAACACAACCGAAATCATGTCTAACGAGTTTGGCTCATTTGGAAAGGTTGTTCAGAACACTACCGATGACGTAAATGTCGGAACATACGCATTACAGCAGTTTGGCACTGGTGTGAAATTCAAAGAAGTCCAAAAAGGATTTAAACAGTATTTAGCACCGAGCCAGTTTACCGATACTGCGAAAGGAATCAAGACAGAATTTGAAACTCCTGTTAATTCTATCAAGGCTAGTAAGGAAGTTCCGAATCAGATCATCAATCCGATTAAGAGTGGGGATTACAAAGGAACAGGTTCTTATATCCAAACAGCAGTACAGGGTGCAGTCAATGCGATTACTGCAAATGGTAATGGGATTTACAAGAACATTAAAAACCAAATCACTGGTCAAGACTATGGTGTTCCCGGAGCAACCGTAAGCAGAGCAGTCCAGTATGAAGTAAACAAGACCACAGCAGACGGTAGCAGAATCTACAACAGCATTAACAATGCGATTGTAGGAAAGTCCTACAAAACCACAGGTGAAGCTGTATCGTCAGCAATTCAGAAGGGTATGTACGATGGATTCTCGTCCTCTGCGATTATGTACGGTATCTACAACGGATTAGCCAATGCAGAAGGTAGAATGGGATTCTCCCAAATCGGTAGAGCAATCGGATATGACATCAAGAGTGGTGTCGGGTATGCATTACAGGGTTCATCTTTAGGCATTACGATGCAGATAGGCTCTACCACTAGACAGTTAAGCGGACGAGTTACATCTGCTTACTTATATGCCAACGGTGGTTTCCCAAGCTTGAGCCAAGGTTCGGTCTTCATTGCCGGGGAACGAGGGGCAGAAGCAGTGGGAACTATCAACGGACGTACAGGTGTTGCTAACAGAGATCAGATTGCATCCGCAATCGCAATGGCATTAAGACCTATGCTTGGCAATGGTGGTGGCACACAGACTACTAATGTGGAAGTGAAGTTAGATTCCGCAACCATCGCAAAAGCAAGCATGAAGGGTCAGAGAGCTATGAACCGCCAGTTTAATATACAGGCGAAAGCATAGAGTTTTCCTTTCACATCGTGAGGGGGAGAAATCCCCCTCGCAAGGAGAAAAGATGATAACGATAACTAATTTAACCAATGGAAAATCCATTACACAAACCCCATCGTCATTCAAATGGTCTAGGATGAGGGTGTCTGCGGCTGATAGTGGCAGAGATGTTACTGGAAAGATGTACGTCAACCAAGTAACGCAGAAAGTTAAACTAGAGATAGAGTTCACGGGAGTCCAGTGGCAAAAGGGAGCGCAGATTTTGCAAGCGGCTGATTCCGAATATGTGCAGGTGACCTTTCCCGACATGCTGTCGGGTACAGTACTCACGAAAGTCTTTTACACCGGGGACAGAGAAGGTGATGTGCATATATGGTGGGATGAAGACAGCAGAAAGATATTATCGTCATTAGCTTTTAATCTGATTGAAAGATGATTACTACAACAGCGAATTGGAAAACATATATGGCTGACACATCCGTGTTGGATGTAAGAGCAGAAATCACGTTAAAGAATAGTGTCCATCTTACATTGGATTCCACACGGATCATGCAGGAATCACTTAACATCCAAGATGAGATATGTGACCTTGGGGAGTTGTCTGTTGGTGGTGTTGTGGCTCAAAAGATAAGCTTTGACCTCAACAACTTTGACGGACTGTTAAGCGGATATGATTTCAATGATGCAACTTGTGTTCTGCACTTTGTAGGGGCAGACACCATCAAAAAGGGTGAGTATACGCTTCATGCATCCAACGTAGTGGGTTACAGAATCGAGATATATGGTTATGACCACATGGCAGATGCGGAAATCAATGAGCCGATCACTACACCGATTACCTTATCAGGACTCACATGTTATGAAGCAATCGAAGCACTTGGGTTCGACATTGATAATTTCTTTCCCAACTGGAGATACCAAATACATGGTGGTGTGACAACTGCAACATTAGGCGAAAATGTCACCAAACGAGATGCTTTGGCATACATCTGCCAAATATGCGGATGTTACGCAAGGTATGACCACAATGGTGATTTAAAGATAAATGGATTCAACATTTTATCATTTAGTGATGATTTGGATGGTGGAACATTTGAACTGGTGCAGGACAACTATATACCCTATCCGTATCCCAACTCCACGATAGTGGATAACGGCATCACATTCACAGTCAATTCTGATGGAAGTATCACATTAAGCGGAACGGCAACAGCCAATGCAAGGTTCTATCTAGCGCATGACTTGTCTCTGCCTAACGCTACCTACACATTCAGCGGAAGTAACATTACTGGTGTGTACAAAGGTGTAAGGATTTTAGTCGGTGGCAATCCAATCGGTCTTGAGCAGGATGTCGGTGACCTTTCTGTGCCATTCCCAAACAACGCTGTGATGGATGATGTGTACATCAAAGTAGAAGCAGGAGTCTCCCCAACAGGAACAATCTATCCTACGTTAATCAATCCGAATGATCCGTATCACTACATCACAGTAGATACCGCTGATGGTGGGCATTTCAAAGAAGCATATACAAGCAATCTCCTGCCGTATCCGTATGAGGATACCACAGTTACACGTTCGGGCATTACCTATAGGGATGAGGGTGACGGACGGATATATGCATATGGCACAGCAAGCGCAGATTCATCCTTTACATTAAGCGAGTTCACCTTGCCTGTTGGCAGTTATGCTATCAGCGGAAGTGTTGGCGGTTTAAACAGCACATACAACCTCTCATTGTATGAATATGTATCGGGTTCGTGGCAGACAGTCATGAAAGATACGATAGCCGGGCAAGCTGTTGTTGGGATAGCAGTAGTCGGTGGAACTCCAATCAGACAAACCAACGAAACTGTGTACTTTGATGTCACGGATGACAGACCATATAAACTGGTCATCAATGTCAAGAGTGGCACATACATGGGTATTTCCACAACAGGGAAGATGTTCTACCCAATGGTATACAGCACTGAAGACAGTGTGACAGAGTGGATACCTTACATAGCCACATGGACAGGCGGTGATACTTATGATGGTGGGTTGTTCGGTTTTTGGAATCGTTCAGATGTCACCATCTTGAGTAGCGAAGATGCCTACACTCTGACAAAAATCATGAACAATCCAACTGTTTCAAAGAACAGAACGATTGTAACTGGAGTCAAAGTCTCCGGGAACAACTTTGAGAAGTTTGTCGGTTCAGAGGGTTATGTAATAGAAGTTGATAACTGCCCATTTGTGCTTTCACAGCTTATCTGTAACGAGATTGCCGACAACATATATAACGCAATATCGGGAGTCAACTTTATACCATTCACAGTATCGTGGAGTGCAGACCCATCTGTAGAAGCAGGAGACTTAATTGCGTTCGATTATATGGGCAGTACATTCGTGACAATCTGCACAGGATTCAACTATACGCTTGGAAACATCTCAAACATCTACTGTAACGAGAGTGATCTCCAAGTGGGTATGTAAGGAGGTAACATGGCAATCCAGTTAAGAAGAGGTGCATCAACTGACTATGACGCATCCATGATGTTAGAGGGTGAAGCCGCTGTTTTTACAGACACAAATGAGTTTGTGTTCAAAGGTACTCAATCCGTTGTACTCCTTGGCACAAACATCCAGTCGCTTTCAACCACGCAGAAATACAATGTGCTTCACAACCTTGGTCTGATATACAAGGCAGGAGATACATACCTTGGAAGTGGCGAAGCTGACACAGTACATGGGTTTATTACATCGAGCGGAACAGCTATCCAGTTGGCAATCCATGTGCCGAGTTCTTTGATGAACATTACTACCATTACATTCAGCGGAACAATCCTTGTAAGGGGCATCGGTGGGTATGTCGTTTCCTCAAACGCATTCGACCCCACAACATATAGTGATTTCCGTCTTGAAAAAGAAAACAACTATGAAATCAAGATGACTGTAAAAGGCACATCGGCACTATCCGGGGCAACAAACAATACCCCTGTTGTAGCAGTAGTGAGCGGACAGTTCACTTTCGCATAAAGGAGAGAAACATGAACTTAAAAGTGAGATTTAAAAACCCTGTTTTTATTGTACAGTTTATCCTTGCGATATTAGCACCCATCTTGGCTTATCGTGGTCTGACATATCAAGACCTCACCTCTTGGGAAGCATTAGGAAAGCTTCTGTTAGGTGCAATCAGCAATCCGTATGTCCTTGGGCTAATCGCAGTATCCGTATGGAACGCATTAAATGATCCGACCACATCAGGAGTTGGAGACAGTAACAGGGCATTAACATATGTTAAGCCGTTTAAAGATACAGAGGTGAAATAATATGGAATGGACAGTAATCATACCTTGGGCAATAGCACTTGGTTCACTTATTGTAGCTATATTGACTTTTAACAGGAATGGCAAAAAGGACGAAAAGAACGAATTGACTGAAGAGTTACAGAAAATTTCAGACATTAACACCTCTCTTTTGAAAGTCAATCTGAAATTAGACCAAGTTTGTGCTACCACTACTGAAACTCGATCTGACATCAAATCGATGAAAGACGATATGTCCAAGGTTGAGAAGCGTGTGACTGTCCTAGAAGAGAACGTAAAGGCGGCTTGGTTGAGGATCGATGAACTCAAAGAAGCTGTCAAACATGAAAAGGAGTGACTATGACTATAATCAGCGGAACAACTCCAACTATATCTTTTACTTTTAGTGAAGTAAACGTGTCTGACATTGCTGTGGCTATCTTAACAGTCAAAGTGTCGGGCGAAACCTTAATTGAGAAAGACCTGTCAGACGCAGGTATCGGTGACAACATCATCACTTGGGAACTGACGCAAGAGGAAACTCTTAAACTGAAGCCGGGTACAATCTGCAAAGTCTGCTGTGACTGGAAACTGAACGATGGCACTAGAGGAAGAAGCAACGTGGGTTCTTATACAGTAGAGAACAGCGGTATAAATGAGGTGATTTAGTGAAGATTCAGACAGACGGAATCATCAGCTTGACCACCCCCTCAATGGGAGAATACCACCCCTCTGATGCCAGTGCTAAAGTCGGCATTGCAATAGTCGGCAAGGCAATAGTCGGTGTTGTATCTGCATGGAACGCATACAACAACCGGGAAGATGGAGCAATCACATTAACGGATGTTGGGAACGGCATCCCTAGTAAATATATAGAGGTATAGCATGATAAGTAAACTCGCTACATCAAAGTATCTCACCGACAAAAATTACGGATCACGAAGTCCAAATGATATAAGGTGGATAGTTCCCCATCATTTTCAGTTCGTGAACAGCGGAGCGGCTGAAGCAAAGTGGTTTCAGAACAACGGAAAAGACAATTCCGTGAACTACTGTATTGGTTATGATGGTGACATCTCATGTAATGTGGAAGAAGAATACGGAGCATGGACATCATCGAACAACAGGATAGACCGAAAAGCCTTAACCATCGAATGTTCTGACACAACCAAAACGGACTACACGATTCCTGTTCCTACACAGAAATCACTAGTGAATCTGATGGTGGACTTTTTCCAAAGGTATCCAAGCCTTGGCGGTTTTGCGGTTTATGATCCGAACGATGCAACCGAGGTGAAAAACTCAAAGAAGCAAGGACGGATTCCTGTTACTAACGGAAACATTCTTCTTCATAACTGGACATCGGGTGGAACTACTACTTGCCCGGAATGGCACATGATAGAAATCCTACCAAGATTATGTAACGAGGTGAACAAAAAATTGGGAGTTTCAAAAGTAGATAAATTCATAGACTCTTTGGAGTACATGAGTGATGGCAGATACCATTATTATGATGGTAGTGCTAACAGCGTAGGCTGTTCCAAGTTTACAGAACTTGCTCTAAAAAGAGCCGGGATTATCAAAGAAGGTGAAACCTTCCACGCAGGAAGTGGGAATGTCGGTGTACTGGCTGACGAATCTAGGTTTCAGAAGATAGCTTGGAGTTCTGCTAATCTGCGCAAAGGTGACATCCTGTGGTCACAGGGACATCACGTTGCTACATGGGATGGGAAGACTGGAGTGTATGAAGCCGCCCCCGAAGCTACGCATCCCCTTGCGGACAACGGCAAGACAGGGGTAGGGCATCATTCAAACCATAGCTACTACAACTGTGGCACAGGCACGAAATCATGGACTTGCATCTACCGAATCCGTGAAGATGTGAAACGTACTTTAAGAGAAGAAGCACAGTACATGATAGACAATAATGTTAACGGCTCTGCACGTTACAACCAGTGCGTGGCTGACGGATTCTACTACGAAGAAGTTCAGTCGGAGATCAACCGAATGCTAGGAAAAGACACAAAAGATATACTGACTACACTCATCACTCGTCTTCCTACCTTAAAGAGAGGTGACAAGGGTGATTTCGTAGGGATATTGCAGTCAGAACTTAAACTCATGGGATACTACGATGGCACTATAGACAGTTCTTTCGGTTCGCAGACAGAAAACGCACTAAAAGGTTACCAGTCCAACATATCAAAAGTGTATGGTAACTTTGGTGTTGACGGAATCTGCGGAAAGAAAACTTGGTCACGAATATTGGGGGTATAAAATGGCTCTTAACAAAGTAACTTATGTTGAAAACACAACTGTCATTCATGCACAAAATCTGAATGACATACAAGATGAAATCATCGAGAACGCAGGTGGCATCTCTGATTTGAATGCCGACCTCACAGAACTGTCTGATGATGTCACAGAAGCATTAACGGAAAAAGCCGATGTCATTGTTGCAGATGCAACAGGCTCAATCGCATCATTTTCTGACGGAGCAGAAGGGAAAGCGAAACAGGCTGTGTTTGCTATGAATCCTGTTCAGAGCGGTTCGGGCGATCCGTCTCCGTCTAATGTAAGACCAATAAGCGGACACACATCAGTTGTTGCGTATAGGACTGGAGCTAATGTGTATGATGGCAGTTGGGCGCAATATTCTGGTACGCAGATTAAAACGCCATCGAGAGCAGTCACAGTCATGCCAAATACGAGTTATTACGTTGCGGCACCAAGCGGATGCACTATCTCTGTATATGGCTCTGACAAAGATGGAAACAGTTTGGGTGTTATGACCACATCGGGTATGATGTTTACAACTACAAGTAACTGCGTTGCTTGTACTGTGTATGTAAACAACTATCCGATTCCATCCGCATACGCAAATGATGTAAGTATCAACTATCCATCCACCGACCATTCCTATCATGCCTACACAGGCTCATCCGTCACCTACTCCCTTGGCTCTACAGTATATGGTGGAACATTAACCATCAATGAGGACGGAACAGGGACGCTGACGAAGACGATGGGGTATGTGGATTTGGGGACGCTAACATGGCTGTATACAGCGTCAACTGATACCAGACCGACAAATAATTTTTACTCTGGTGGCGTACCAGACATGATTGCGGGTGCAAGTATAGATATTGTATGTAGCAGTTATGTACCAAACCTTGCTCCAGTTGGGTTGCGAAACGTAGAAGGTGCAGTCTGCATATATCAGACGAGAGTTTATATTTCCACTAATTCTTACTCTGACACAGTTGCTTTCAAGGCGGCAATGAACGGAGTGAAATTGTGTTATCCTTTAGCTACCCCCACCACAACAACCTTAACAGCACAGGAAGTCCTCACTACCCTTTTAAACGGCTCAAACAACGTATGGCACTCTGCAAACGGAGATACAACTATCGTTTATAGAGCCGATACAAAAGCCTACGTCGATGGTCTTGTTACCGAAGATAACAACAGCATCATTGCCCCAATCGAAACAGGGACAACCGCAAGCCAAGCCTATGCAGTCGGGAAATATTTCGTGCTGAACGGAAAATTCTGCAAGGCAAAGACCTCAATCGCATCGGGTGCAACTTTCACTCTGAACACCAATTATGAAGTCACAACCATCGCAAACGAACTGTACACAGCATTACATTAGTAAAGGAGAAAAACTATGATTTATAGCATTATCAAATGTATCAATGGGTCATACAGCATCCACGCAGAAGGATTCACCGATGTCTCTTCTGCCAAGGTGAATTTCCACGGTTTATGTCAGACGCTGTGGAATGCTCCCGATGTCATCACAGCAGAAGTAGCTATCGTGGACGAGCAGTTAGATGTTGTTGAAGGATACAAAGAGTACATCCACCATGAGCCGACAGCAGAAGAGCCGACAGAATAAATCTTTTTCATCACACACCTCTGAATTGGCACTCTTCGGAGTGCTTTTTCAGTGCATAAATTGTTACTGAACAGGACGCTGTGATATAATATTCCCAAAGAAAGGGGTTGCTTATGCACGGAACAAGACTTTATGAAGCTGAACGGAGCAAACGATTAACAGAATGGGAACATATCAGCAAGCTAATAAAAAAATGCCAACGGCAAGATGTATCCCATTATGCGAACGTAAGCGTAGTTGCTTATGGGAAAAAACCGCAGTATAGAAGAGATTCTAATCTTGTTAAATATTAAGCACTTTTTCAGTGCAAGAAATACCCCAAAACGATGTGTCCAAAAAATCAGACACTATAAGGGGTGTACAAAATCATGTGTCACTTTTGTGTCACCAAAATGCCAACAAACCCCTAAAAATCAACAATGTACACTTGACTTTTAATCAAGTTGTCCGGGGTTCGAGTCCCCGATGGCTCACAGTGAAAAATAGCGGATTCCCTAGTAAAATCAAGGGTTTCCGCTATTTGTACATTTTGACGAATGAGTTCAGATAAATTCAAGTAAATCTATTTAGTGGCACAAACTGGCACATTTTGAGTCCGATTTTTAGGACACCATGCATTTTTGAATGGTCAAATCGAAAGAGATAATAATGCCCCAAGAGGTTCTTTGGAGTTGTCTAGGTGGGTATAGACTCTCATGACCATCTCCGGGGATGTACCCATTAACTCACTGGTCTTGAGGACGGTAAGCCCACGATAGAAGCACTCACAGCAAAAATTATGCCTAAAATGATACGGACGAAGGTCTGATGTGATACCTGCTTTTCTCTTAATCTCTTCCCACATAGTTCTGCGCTGTGATTTGGTTATCAATTCCGAGTCTACGCTTAACAGATATAGCCGATTTTCCTTCGCAATGCGTTGGATGTATAATTTTACCTCTTTAAGAAAAACGGACGGAATTGGCACGTTTCGTGCGATATAAGTCTTGGTTGGTTTCACGATAGCTTTATTGTTCTGATAGGTGACTGCCTTGCGGATCTTGACGATATTTTCTTTGAAGTCAAAATCCGAAATCATTAATGGGAACGCTTCTTGCGGACGTAACCCTAGGTAAAAAAGCAGACCCACGTATATCCTCTCCATATCAGTTAATTTAGCTTCTTTGATTTTCTTCTTTTCGTCTTCCGTTAATCCTCGTTCACCCTTCCTTTCTTTCTTTGGGAGTTCCAAATCCTCTGCCGGGGAGAACTTGATGATTCCGTCCTTCACGGCACGTTTAAATACCTGCTTCAGTAACAAAGATAGTTTGTAACAGGCATCGGGATGGTCGGAGTTCTGATTGATAATCATCTGAAGGTCTATAGACCGAACATCCACTAATTTTCGATTGTAAATAGGCTCTGTTTTTCTTAACGCAACCTCATACATTTCCTTCGTTGCCAGTTCCTTTGTTGCCTTGTATGTGTCAATCCATTTCCTAGCATAGTCATAAAACGAGATTAAAGAGTAGTGCGGTGTATCCTCAAACTTTCTCTTCGTATCGTAGACTTTCGCTTCTAGTTCGATTTTTGAACTAGCTGTGATGTGTTTCCTTATCCGATTCCCTTGTTTATCGTATCCAAGGGAAACATACTTGCTATAAGTCATTCGTTCACTCCCTTGCTTTCTTCATTCATTATGATACAATCATACAGGTAATTTGCTTTATCCTTTCTTGAGAGAGCATCGGATTTCTGCCTGTCCGATGTTCTCTTTTTTTCTAGGTAAAACAACACATTTAATTGCTCTGTTTCTGTAAGGCTCATAAACATTTCAATGAGTTCCTTCATGCTGTTCACCCCCTTTTCCTAAATTATAGAAAAAAGAGTGTCTTTAAATTTGGACTACTTTCTTTTGGAGATAATAAACTGCATATAGTTCATCACATCATCCATTTCTTCATCAGACATTGTTGAAACAATATCCGTGAATTTCTTCAGCTTGTCATCAGAGACAGGTTCTTCGTGACCCATGATAACAAGTGGTGAAATCCCAAGTATCTTCGCATAGGCAAAGATTCGATCTCTTCTCATGTTAGAAATTTCTCCGCTTTCCCACCGGGAGACAGTTGCTTCGCTGACCCCTACGGCATCCCCGATTTCCCTTAATGTTAAATCACGTTCAAGACGTTTCTCTCTTAAAATAGTTTTTATCCTGTTTTTATCGGTTGACATATCTCTCACCCCCCCTGTACGCATTTTAAGTCAAAAATAAACAACTTTCAATGGCAAAATGCATATACGCAAAAATTTCTTACGAAAGTGCTTGACTTACGTTTTATGCAGTGTTAAGATAAGTTACGTAAAATGCAAGTGACAAATACCGTAGGAAGGGGGTAAGATAGTGTTTGACGAAATGTTGTTGAGAGCAAAAGTGGTCTATAACAGGATGACCCTAGCCGAGTTCTCTGAAGCCATAGGAATCAACAATGCAACGCTTTGGCGAAAGATGAAAAGCGGATCGTTTTCAAGGGATGAGATAAGCAAAATCGAGACAGTTTTGCATCTGACATCGGACGAACTGCTTCGGATTTTTTTTGCCAAAGACCTTACGTAAAACGTAAGAAGGGAGAGAGGATGAAGAAGTACATGAGCATGGCAGGTTACTGCCGGGAAAGCGGATTCCCCTTGAAAAAGATGAAAGTACTCGTCCACGGTGAACAGGCAGAAGAGTTCACGTTCCGGGCAGAAGGAAAGAACTCCACTATATGGATCGATACGGAAGTCTTTGAGACAAAGATGCGGAAAGGAGATTTCAAATGAAGTTAAGATACATCGTCACGATATTGGTTCTGCTCTTGGCTATCTCCGCAATCTGCCTTGGGTACTGCAAGGGGAAACAGAAAGAGATAGATACACGAAGAACCGAAGCAATCGCATCACGGAATCATCTTCCAGTGTATTACAAGGGGGATTGATATGGCAGAAATTGGTTTACCTTGGAAAACAATCAACGAGATTTATTCCGAGGAACAGGTAGAAAAGATAATCGACATGATAGTTGATGGATACCAACCGAAAGAGATTTACGTGTCTGTAGGGAAAGGCAAGAACGGCACGAAGTCAGATATAAAGAAATTTCGGGATTGGTACGAAAGGGAACAAGTAAGGACGTTAAGAGAATACTGCATAGAAAACGGGATTATCTTAACAAGACCAGTTAAAAAGCAAATGAGGATAAAGAAATGACAAGGCAGACACTTAAAAGATATATGGAAGAGTTCTCTCTTTCACAGAATGAATTATCAAGACGTTCGGGGGTATCTCAACCCACAATCTCAAACTTTTTAAGCGGAGTTTCAGAACTCAACGAAGACAACACAGAAAAATTAGAAAAGGTCATGGGTAGCTACGGCAAGTTAGTGTACCTGCTGACTATTCAGAAAGACGGACAGGTGAAATACTGCCATTCCTACTCAAAGGACATTGCCCCGGAAACCATTTACTGGATGGGTGCTGACGATGAAAGGATGTCAATTCCTTACGGCTTCAGAAGCTTTAAGCAAGCCGAGTGGATGTTTTGGCAGTGGAAGAAACTGACAGGTAAAACAGGTTGGAGATTCGAAGTTTTGGAAAGGAGCGTGTGATGTTCGTAGAGTTTACAAAAAAACAGGTGGATGGATCACTCGTCAAAATCTGTATCAACACAGCCCACATCATTATGTTCCGACATTCCTATCAAGGAACATACATCGAGTTGGCTAACCGGGATGATGAGTCCATCAATTACATCATGGTCGAAGAAGACTATGAGACAGTGAAAAGGAGTGTAAATGCGTAAGTTAAAACGAAGAAAAGCCAAATGGCTTATGAAGATACAAGGGTTAACGAAGATTTGCAAGGGAAGACCTAGTTTCTTCTCACTGCATTGGAAGGAGTTTGTATGAATCAGATAAGGACATTAACACCTAGAGAGATTGATTGCAGAATCGCACAGACAAAGACCACTGGGGTGCAGGTTCTCTTATATAAGAACGCAAGGGTAGATATGGACATCCTTGATGAGACATTCGGTGCGATGAACTGGAAGAGAGAACATTCAAGGGATAACGCAAACTGTACCGTATCCATTTGGGACGAGGAAAAGAAGTGTTGGGTATCAAAAGAAGACACAGGAACAGAGTCCAACACTGAAGCAGAAAAAGGATTGGCATCAGATTCCTTCAAACGTGCCTGTGTGAATTGGGGCATCGGAAGAGAACTCTACACAGCACCGTTTATATGGATCACTCCGCAGTTGTGCGACATCAAGACGGACGGTGGAAAGCCAAGATGCTTTGACAGGTTTGAAGTAACGGAGATCGGCTACAACGAACACCGGGAGATTACCAAACTGGTCATTGCCAATGTCACAAAGAAACAGATTGTTTTTGCGATTGGCAAAGATGAGAAGAAAGAAGAAACAGAGAAACTCCCTATCACCCCGATTAAGGTGAAACTGCTTCAGTCAAAATGTGAGCAGTGGGGAACAACAATGGATGCGTTATGTAAGTTGTACCGGGTAGAGAACCCCGAAAGCATCACAGAGTTGCAGTTTAGACACATCTGTGAGCATGAGAAAGAAATCGTAGAAAGGATTGGAAAACATGAATAAGTTTGTCCGTCCTACAAAGGAACTGCTCGTAGAAGAATATTTGTGCAAAGAAAAAGGAATGCAAGAAATAGCTGACGAGCAAGGATATGCCGTAGGAACAATCTATAACTACATCAAAAAGTACGGCATACCGACAAGGCACAAATTGACGGAAAGGGCGAAAAAAGAATTTCTATAGCCAATACAGGAAGAGTTTCGTCGCGAAAAGGATACAAGATGACGGACGAAGAAAAAGCAAGACTTGCTTCGCATCACAAAGGTAAATACATACGCAAGACCGAGTTCGGTGGGCACAAAAAGAAAAGACAAGACGGATATGTTGCCATATATGCACCTTGGCATCCGTACTGTAACAAAGAAGGGTATGTGATGGAACACATACTGATAATGGAAAACGCAGTCGGTCATTTTATAACACGGAAAGATGTTGTCCACCACAAAAACGGAATAAAGGATGACAACAGAATAGAAAACCTACAAATCATGACGTTTTCAGAACACGCAAGCTATCACTTGAAAGAGAGATACAGAAAAAGGAAGGAGTTGATGACTTATTAACAAAACAATTTTGATTGGGCGGTTGTCCAAAGATGTGGAAGTGAAATACGCAGGTGAGTTAGCAGTAGGCAGAACCACCATCGCAGTAGATAGAAAGACCAAAGAGAAAGCAACGGATTTTATCAGCCTTGTAGCATTCGGGAAGACTGCGGTTGCACTGGAGAAGGTTGTCAAAGGTCAGAGAGTAGGCATCGAAGGTCATATTCAGACCGGGAGTTATCTGAAACAGGACGGTACAAAAGCCTATACCACAGACGTTATTGTAGATGCCGTTGAGTATTTGGAAAAGAAAGAAACCAATGAATTATCGAAGGATTCTCTCCCGGAGTTCCCGAAAGAAGAGCAGAAAACCGTAGAGGATTTCTTCTCTGCGGATAACGTAGAAGGGTTACCATTCAATTAAGGAGACAATATGTTTTTTTTAGGAGTAGATCCGGGCAAAAAAGGTGCGGTTGCAATCATACGTGACGGAGAAGCTTATGCTTTCCCAATTAAGAAAATCAGAGAAATCTGTGAATCGTATGAAGGAATCTGTATAGCAACAGTAGAAGCTGTTCACGCTATGCCACATCAAGGGGTAACAAGCTGTTTCACATTCGGTGAAGGGCTTGGATACATCAAAGGGATGTTGGATGCGTTTCAGATACCGTACAAGACAGTGCCACCACAGGTGTGGAAAAAGGAATTTGGGGTAACGGCAGACAAGAAAACCTCGATTTTGAAATGTGAGGAACTATACCCCCATATAAAACTTTACCCCACCTCTCGTTCCCGGACAAAATCACCCGACATGGCAGAAGCAGTCCTCATCGCAACTTACGGAATGAAACATTACGAAAGGAGAAAGGATGACACAAACTGAAAAGATAAAGAAACATCTTGATGAACACGGTTCTATCACAGCATTAGAAGCCATGAACAAATACGGAATCATGCGTCTAGCATCAAGAATGAGCGACCTTAAAAGAGAAGGTTATAGATTTGTTACCGACAGGATTCAAGTGCGAAATAGAGAGGATGAGGTATGCACAATCGCAATTTATCGAAAACAATCGGAACACTAAAGGAACTCCAAAGGTTTGTAGGGGTAGATAGTTCTTTCAGATATTCAGTAGCCTTAAATGATGCAGTGAATTATCTGATACGGCTGAAGAAAATATTGGATGGAGTGGATGCCTTGAAGGGGGAACAGGATGAAAGCATTGCTAACTGACAGAAAATTATGGATTGAGAGAGGAAAACCGATGATGTCCATAACTTTCTTGACAGACCCGATTGATGTAGTTCCCGATGTCTGCGAATTAACTATTCAAGAATACTCCCCGGAAAGGAACGTGGATCAGAACGCAAAGTATTGGTCAATCGTTTCAGAGATAGCCAAGATAATGGGAGTCTCCAAGACCGTAATCCATAATCAATTACTTTACGATTACGGGGAACTTGATTTAAAGGACGGTAACCCTATCGAGGTTATGATGCCCGAATCTTATGACTATCTCTCCGACAGAGACTTACATCTAGCCCCTACCGGGGATATGGAAATCATCGATGGAAAACCCTATGTGAAATATTACAAATTAGTGGATTCCAAACACCTTACAAAGAAACAATTCAGCCGTTTGATGGATGGGGCTATTTCAGAAAGGAGCGAATTATGACCTGCGTATGTGGAGAAGAACCGAAAGTGTTCGCTTACAGAGGTATCTATATGGTGCGGTGCGAGAATTGTGGCAGGTTCTCCACCGGGGATACCTTGAAAGAAGCAAAGATGGAATGGCAGTGGATGCAGAGAGGAGAGAAGGATGAACAGGATAAACGAGTTTAAACCGTGTCCGCTATGTGGGAAGGAAGACAAGTTGACTCTTACCCAAAAGGGATTTTACTACGATCTGATGCACAAATACGGAAATGCAATGATGAACATCAGATGTTGGAGATGCGACATTTCTGTAGCTATGTATTCAAGTCAATCAGTTTCAAACAATTATGACATCCTTGTTGGGAAATTAAAGGAGAAATGGAATGTCATTAAACGATAAAGAAGACGGATGCTTCATCTGTGGAAAGTTTCCAGTAGAGTGTCACCATTGCATACCGGGATCGAGAAGAAAGTTGTGTGATGAGGATGATTTGGTGGTCTATCTCTGTCATGAACATCACAACAGTCCGGGGTTTTCCGCACATTATAACAAGCAGTTTGCCGATTATCTGAAAGCTATGGCTCAAGCAGAATACGAAAAAACGCACACTCATGAGGAATGGATGAGCCGATACCAAAAGAACTATATTTAGGGGGAATCATGACAGAAGAAAAAGAGAAAAGCTTTATCAATAAAATCACCGAACTTGAGAAAGATAATAAATCCTTACAGAAAGAGATTAACTCTTTACAGGGATTTTTAACAAAGAGTGTTAATGAAAACGGCTACTTGCAGAAACGGATCGATGCTCTGAACAAACAGATAGAACAAATAAAAGCAGAAAAAGCAAAGTCAGATATATATAAGCTTATGGTTATCTGCATGATTAAGGGGATGGAGACAGACTGATGGCACTTTACAGAACGGTATCGACAAGCTTTTGGATGGACAGCAAGGTTATAGATGATTTCACAAAAGAGGATAGGTACTTTTATCTCTACCTCTTCACAAATCCTCATACGAACCTTGCAGGTTGCTATGAGACTAGCATTGCTCAAATGACTCTTGAAACCGGGTTTACAAAAGAGGAAATTGCATACCTACTGATAAGGTTTGAAAAGAACTTGTG
>JAEIGA010005676.1_pt1 | contig 19017 bp, 17 predicted proteins | sample 9270691 | NCBI WGS metagenome assembly JAEIGA01 (sample SAMN17057246, study PRJNA624740) | gut metagenome | biome: biome; isolation source: fecal sample | host: Bos grunniens | place: China: Xizang | collected 2019 | reverse complement strand
GTGGGAAATGTACTGAACATCAAACCTCTGCTTAAGGGGAACAGGGACGGCTATATCGTCCAGTTCCGAAAATGCCGGGGAAGGAAAAAATCCCTGAAGGATCTCATTGATCTGGTCTGTAATAATATCGTTGATCCCATGAAACAGATCATCGGGATCGCCCATGCGGACGCCTACGAAGAATCCCTGATGGTCATGGACAAGATCCTGGAGAGGATCCAGGTCAGGGAATTCATCAATACTTCTTATGACTACTGTACCGGATCCCACGTGGGTCCCGGTACCATCGCACTGTTTTTTATGGGGGAAGACCGTGAACTCAGCAATTAACCGGAGACCGTACCGGACCCTGTACCTGCTCCTGGTTTTCTGTCTCATCCTGACCCTCTGCGGATGCAGGAAGACCGACAGGGCTGAAGGAACTGCCACCGGGAGTACAGCGGTCACAGAAGCGGAAGAGAATAAAGAGGAGAAAATTACGGCCGCCCCGCCGACGGAGGCCACGACCGAAGAAGCATCCTTACAGACTGGGGAGGAAACCGGGACCACGGCAGAAGAGCCGGAGAGTGAGGTCCCTGAGGACAGGACCATCTCATGGGATCCCAACTGGGAATATGCAGATTTTTCCGAGATCCATGATTCCGGGGTGAAATTGTATTATTCCCATGCTCCATCCCGGAAGAATATGGTGGTGGCCGTGAATGCCGGTCACGGTACAACGGGAGGAGAATCCGTCAAGACCCTCAGCCACCCGGACGGGACCGGAAAGGTAAACGGAGGAACAAACGGAGAAGGAGCCGTATACTCCATGGCGATCTCCTCGGGGATGGAATTCGATGACGGTACCCCGGAGGCATCCGCCGTCCTCTCCCTGGCACTTCTTCTCAAAGATGCTCTCCTGGAGGAAGGATTCGATGTTCTGATGATCCGGGAAGAGGCAGATACCAGGCTGGACAATATCGCCAGGACGGTTTTTGCCAACAATAATGCCGACTGCCATATTGCTCTTCATTACGACAGTACGGATTCCGACAAGGGGGCTTTCTATGTTGCTGTTCCCGATGTGGCCTCCTACCGGCATATGGAACCGGTGGCTTCCCACTGGAAGGAGCACCATGCCCTGGGGGAGGCTCTGATAAAGGGATTGGATAAAACCGGAGTTCCCATCTTCAAGGGCGGTTCCATCGAGCTTGACCTGATCCAGACTTCTTATTCCACGATCCCTTCCGTGGACCTGGAGCTGGGGGACAGGGCATCGGACTATTCCGGGAAGACTCAGGAAAGGCTGGCGGAGGGGATCGTCAAAGGTCTTTCCACCTATAAGGACCGGTGAACCCGGTATTAATATCATCCTATACTACATATCAGGATCAGACGGTTTATGCCATGTGCAGAGGCCGTCTTTTTTTTCGGGAAAATCATTTTCCGGGAATTTTCCCAGAGATTTTCGGGACAGAAAAAAATCAGGCTGTCCCGGGGAGGATGGGCGGGTATGTTCTGATAAGGGCAAAAAAGCGTAGAAATTTACAAATGTAAAAATAAAATGATTTAAAACACAATAAACAAACAAAAAAATGAAAATAAACAGGAAAATGTAAAAATTATTCGTAAAAACCTATTGACATCATATAGGTGTTTATATATAATGAAGTCAGAAAGAAACCAGACCACTTTTTAACATGACCTATAGAAACAATAAGATCCAACGGAAAGGATGAAGGAGGTTACCGCAAATGAATGAGATTTTGAACCTTACAGTTAACGAGATGCCACAGACAGAATTCGACTGCTCCTGCGGAAGACATCACAATTTCAGCGTACACGAGATGTCCATCAGGAAGGGAGCCATCGAAGATCTCCCCAGGATGGCAGAGCCCTTTAAAGACGGCAAGATCCTTGTTGTTTTTGACAATAACACTTACAAAGTTGCCGGCAAGAAAGCTGTGGAACTTCTCAAGGAGAACGGATTTAATGTCAAGGAACTCCTTTTTGACACAGGAGATGACATTCTGATCCCGGATGAGGCCACACTCGGACGTATCGTTCAGGAGCAGGATCTGGATACATCCCTCATGGTAGCGGTGGGATCCGGCGTTATCAATGACTCCGTCAAGTTCGTTACTTCAAGAAGCAAGCTTCCCTACATCGTGGTAGCTACCGCTCCTTCCATGGACGGTTATGTGGCAGACGGAGCCCCCATTTTCTCCCAGGGCCACAAGTATTCACCGGTTGCACACCTGACCTACGGTCTGGTTGGTGATACAGATATTCTTAAGACTGCACCGGACGATCTGATCGCAGCAGGTTTCGGTGATATGGTAGGCAAGATCACTGCCATCGCAGACTGGGATCTCTCTGTGAAGGCCAACGGCGATTACCGCTGTGATACCTGTGTGGAGCTGACCAACAGGGCCATGAAGATCACATTTGATTCCTGCGACAAACTTCCGAAGCGCGATCCCGAAGCACTGGGCAACCTTCTTGAAGGACTTACCCTCACAGGTGTTGCCATGGCACTGGTCAATATCTCCAGACCGGCTTCAGGAGCAGAGCATATGCTGTCCCATTTCTGGGAGATGGACTGGGTTGAGCGCGGACTGAACCCCAACCATCACGGTATCCAGGTTGGTGTGGCTACACCGGTCATCGCCAGATTCTTTGAGGAGATGGAAGACCTCCTTCCGGAAGGCGTCAAAGAACTCTGCCCGTCCCACGAGGAGATCGAAGCACTTCTTCAGCGCGGCGGAGCACCCTACAGACCGCAGCAGATCAACATCAGCAGGGAACTGTTCCTGGAGAGTCTCCTGAAAGGCTACACCGTACGTCCCCGCTATTCCATTATGCAGTTCGCAAAGGACAAAGGCAGACTGGAAGCCATCGCACACAAGATTACTGCAGACATCTATGACTGATCAATATGAGCGATCAATAAAGTCTTATAGATAAATATTTATTCGTAACTGTTGACCGGTAAAGGGTTAAAGGAGCAATTATGTTAAAGAAAGAGGAAGCATTAAACGGAGTAAAGCTTTTTGTTTTGGATATGGACGGAACTGTTTATCTCAGCGATACTTTGATCGAGGGATCCCTTGATTTCATCAGGGAAGTGGATGAAGATCCGGAGAGGGATTACATCTTCTTCACCAACAATGCGTCCAAGGTTCCGGGAGTATATGTGGAGAAACTCCACAAGCTGGGACTTGATGTGGATGAGAGCAAGGTGGTCACTGCCGGTGACGTCTGTGCGGAATTCCTGAAGGTAAACTATCCGAATGCCAGGATCTACTTAAACGGAACCCCTCTTCTGGAGGAGAACTGGAAAGGAAAAGGCCTGAACCTTGTGGAGGAAGACCCTGACGTCTGCGTACAGAGCTTTGATACAACCCTGACCTACCATAAACTGGACCGTATCTGCCATTATATCCGCAATGGAGTTCCCTTCATTGCCACCCATATGGATACAAACTGCCCCACGGATTATGGCTTCATGCCTGACTGCGGAGCAATGTGCAGCCTGATCACCGATTCCACGGGCGTGAAACCGAGATTTCTGGGCAAACCCTGGAAAGAGACCGTGGAGATGATCACCGAGATCACCGGATATAAACCGGAAGAGATGGCTTTTGTCGGCGACCGTCTTTACACTGATGTAAGGACAGGAGTGGACAACGGCTGCAAAGGCTTCCTGGTCCTTACCGGTGAGGCGGACATGCAGACCGTGGCAGAGTCGGATGTAGTGCCGACCTGCATCTATGATTCTCTCGACGAGATGAGAAAATATCTGTAGATCTGAGGATCTCAGTATTACAGCACAACAACAGACAGATATACAAAAGCTATTTCAAGAAAGGAGCAAAATATGAAGATCGTTTTCGGATGTGATCCCAATGCAACAGATTTTAAGCTTCATCTGATGGAGTACGTTAAAGGACTTGGCCACGAAGTGGCAGATTTCGGCAGTGATGATCCTATCTATGCCAACGTTGCCATCCGCTGTGCACAGGCAGTTGCAGCAGGCGAATATGACAGAGCCATCGTTGTATGCGGTACCGGTATCGGCGTATCCATCGCAGCCAACAAGGTTAAAGGTGCTTATGCCGCATGTATCCATGATGTATACCAGGCACAGAGAGCCGCTTTATCCAACAACGCAAACGTGATCACCATGGGTTCCCAGGTGATCGGAGAAAAGCTGGCTGAATGCATGGTGAAGGAATACCTTTCCTGCACATATGATCCCAACAGCAGATCCAAGGACAAAGTACAGAGAATCGTTGATTTTGAGAATGAGTGATTTGATTTCCCGCCCGTTCTCAGCACATATAATGTATCAGGAGGTATAGCTTATGAGATTTTTCATTGATACGGCTAATGTAGATGACATCAGGAAAGCCAATGACATGGGTGTGATCTGCGGAGTTACCACCAATCCTTCCCTTATTGCCAAGGAAGGAAGGGATTTCAACGAAGTGATCAAAGAGATCGCTTCCATCGTGGACGGACCGATCAGCGGTGAAGTGAAAGCAACCACCACCGATGCCGCAGGCATGATCGAGGAGGGCAGAGCCATCGCCGCCATCCATCCCAACATGGTGGTTAAGATCCCTATGACGGTGGAAGGCCTCAAAGCAACGAAAGTCCTGTCAGAAGAAGGGATCAAAACAAATGTGACCCTGATCTTTAACGCCAACCAGGCACTTCTCGCGGCAAGAGCCGGCGCAACCTATGTATCCCCCTTCCTGGGACGTCTTGATGACATCAATGTCCGGGGTGTGGATCTCATCCGTGAGATCGCGGATATCTTTGACATCGCCGGACTGGACACACAGATCATCGCGGCCAGCGTCCGCAATCCGATCCATGTGACAGACTGTGCCCTGGCAGGTGCAGATATCGCTACCGTACCCTACAAGGTGATCGAGCAGATGACAAAACATCCTCTGACCGATGCGGGCATTGAGAAATTCAAGGCAGATTATATCGCTGTATTTGGTGAGTGACAGGAGGAATCATGAATAAGTTAGAACTTCAGAAGACTGCACTTGAAGTCAGAAAAGGGATCATCGACGGTGTGCATGCCGCAAAAGCCGGACATCCGGGCGGATCCTTATCTGCAGCAGACGTATTTACCTATCTTTACTTTGAAGAGATGAACATCGACCCTGAAAAACCGGATGATCCGGACAGAGACCGTTTCGTATTATCCAAGGGACATACAGCTCCCGGTCTCTACTCGGTTCTGGCCCATAGGGGTTATTTCCCGGTGGAAGATCTTCTGACCCTCCGCCATATCGGTTCCCATCTGCAGGGACATCCATGTATGCAGCATACACCCGGGATCGACATGTCCAGCGGTTCACTGGGCCAGGGAATCTCCGTAGCTGTGGGTATGGCTCTGGGCGCAAAACACCAGAAGAAGGATTTCAGGGTTTACACACTTCTTGGAGACGGTGAGATCCAGGAAGGTCAGGTCTGGGAAGCTGCCATGTTTGCCGGCGCAAAAAAACTGGATAACCTGGTGGTGATCGTGGACAACAACGGACTCCAGATCGACGGTAATATCGCTGATGTCAACAGTCCCTATCCTATCGACAAGAAGTTTGAAGCCTTCAATTTCCATGTGATCAACGTGGCGGACGGCAACGACTTCGATCAGCTTGACGCTGCCTTTAAGGAAGCAAAGACTGCCGACAAGCCCGTAGCCATCATTATGAAGACGGTGAAGGGCAAAGGGGTATCCTTCATGGAGAACCAGGCAGGATGGCACGGTAAGGCTCCCAATGATGAGGAGTATGCCATCGCGAAGGAAGATCTTAGAAGATGGGAGGAAGCATTATGTCAGAAGTAAAGAAAATCGCGACGAGAGAAAGCTACGGCAACGCTCTGGTGGAGCTTGGAAAAGCCCATGATAACCTTGTAGTGCTCGATGCCGATCTGGCAGGTGCGACCAAAACCGGAACTTTTAAGAAGGCATTCCCGGACAGATTCTATGACTGTGGTATCGCAGAGTGCAACCTCATGGGTATCGCAGGCGGACTGTCCACCACCGGACTGGTTCCTTTTGCCAGTACATTTGCCATGTTCGCTGCAGGACGTGCATTTGAGCAGGTCAGAAACACCATCGGATATCCTCATCTGAACGTTAAGATCGGAGCTACCCATGCCGGAATATCCGTCGGGGAAGACGGTGCGACCCACCAGTGCAACGAAGATATCGCCCTGATGAGGACCATTCCGGGCATGACCATCATCAATCCTTCCGATGATGTGGAGGCCAGAGCGGCAGTGAAGGCTGCCTATGAGATGGAAGGTCCGGTCTATCTGAGATTCGGCCGTCTGGCTGTTCCGGTGATCAACGACAACGAGGATTACACTTTCGAGATCGGAAAGGGCGTCACCTTAAAAGAAGGTAAAGATGTGACTATCATCGCTACCGGTCTTTGCGTGAACTCTGCTCTGGAGGCTGCCGCTCTCCTTGAGGAAGACGGGATCTCCGCCAAAGTCATCAACATCCATACCATCAAACCGATCGATAAGGATCTCATCGTTGCAGCTGCCAGAGAAACCGGCAAAGTGGTGACGGTTGAGGAACATTCCGTCATCGGCGGACTGGGCGGTGCTGTCTGTGAAGTTCTCTCGGAGAACGCACCTGTTCCCGTAAAGCGGATCGGTATGAATGATGTGTTCGGCGAGTCAGGTCCGGCAGTGAAGCTTCTTGAGAAGTACGGTCTGGACGGCAAAGGGGTCTATGCATCCGTAAAAGAATTTTTGGGTTAATTACAGTGCGGAAATGTTCCGGACTGGCAAATAAAACATGTGCGTGTGCACAGGGGCAGGATGAACTGCCCCGGACAAGCAGGAGAAGAGGAGATCTCCTGTGACACAAAGAAAGGAGAAGACATATGAAGTATTTAATGGGTATTGACTGTGGAACCGGCAGTGTTCGTGTAGCCATCTTCGATTTAAGAGGACAGAACAGAGCCTATGATATCGCTGAGTATCCCACCACTTATCCTCAGAACGGATGGGCTGAGCAGGATGACAAAGACTGGTATGCAGCTCTTAAGAAAGCCATCCCCGGCGCAATCAAGAAATCCGGCGTTGACCCGGAGGATATCGTAGCCGTAACCTGCGATGCCACCACCAGTACCATCGTCTTCCTGGATGAGAACAACGAGTCCGTACGTAAACCCATGTTATGGCCCGATGTACGTGCAGCAGCAGAGGCAGCCGAGATTGACAAGATCCGCGATGCATATCCGGCAACCAGGTTCTATAAACCCAGCTTCCGTGCAGACACCATGATCCCGAAATTAATGTGGACCAAGAAGAACCAGCCTGAAGTATGGGATAAGGCAAAGACCATCTTCGATTTTGAGGACTGGCTCAACCTTCAGCTCACCGGCAAACTTACCGTTTGTAAATCCATCGCAGCTTTCCGCTGGAACTATGATGACAGGAACGGCGGATATCCGAAGGACCTTCTCGAAGCAGTAGGCATCGGTGATTTCCTTGACAAGGTTCCGGAAGAGATCCTTCCGGTAGGCGCAGTGATCGGTCCGGTCAGCCCCGAGGCTGCAAAAGAGTTCGGTCTGTCCGAGAAAACCATCGTTGTAGAGGGAACAGCAGACTGTAACGCATGTATGTTCGGTGTAGGCGGTGTTAAGCCTAACGGAATGACCCTGATCGGCGGAACATCCAGCTGTCTGTTAGGTCTGTCCGAGACAGATTTCCATGAGGACGGCGTAAACGGTACATATCCTAACTGTATGTATGAAGGAACCAGCCTCCTTGAGGGTGGCCAGACATCTTCCGGCGCTATCCTTACCTGGTTCAGGAACAACCTTCTCCCGGGTTCCTGGCTGCAGGAAGCAACCGAGCGTGAGATGAACATCTATGATCTGATCACAGAGAAAGCAGCAGCTGTTCCGATCGGATGCGAAGGTGTTGTCATGAACTCTGACTTCCAGGGTAACCGTGCGCCTTACGCAGATTCCAAAGCACGTGGAATCTTCTGGGGATTATCCATCGGTACAACAACAGCCCATATCGCCAGAGCGGTTTATGAGGGTGTTGCCTACGGCGCAAATCATTGTATCGTCAGCATGAAGGAAGCCGGATACGATGTAAAAGAGATCTACGCAGCAGGCGGAATCTGTACTTCCGACTTCTGGATGCAGATGCACTGCGATATCATCGGTGTTCCGATGTACACCACAGTTGAGAACCAGAGTGCAGGATGTCTTGGTGATGCCATCATCGCCAGCGTCGGTGCAGGCCTTTTCAAAGATTTCGAAGAAGCAGCCGAGACCCTGGTCCGCGTGGACAAGACATTTACTCCGAACATGGAGAACCACGAGAAATACAAATTCTATATGGATCTGTACATGAAGACATGGCCGCAGATGAGAGAGATCGTTCACAGCGCAGTTGAGCATAACAGCTGATCCGTTAACGGAATCCGATCTGAACAGGCTGTGCCGTCTGTTGAATGATTCAGCCCGGCAGATTTTTCTCTGCCGGGCTTTTTTCAAAGAGGAAAAAAATCGGAACGGGCGATCCGACAGATGTTGACACCGCATACTCTTTTCTATATAATCCAATCTGAGTCTATTTTTTTGGTGCCTGAAATGTCCCTACAGGAGCAGGAACCTGACCGCCGGTACGGCAAGCCCTCCGGGCAAGAGGTGAAGGAATGAAAAAAGTGGTGAATGACCTGCGTCTCATGATCAAAGCATGTGATATGTACTACAATGAAAATCTGTCCCAGCAGGAGATCGCCTCTGCGCTTAATCTCTCAAGACCGACTCTTTCCAGGCTTCTGACAGGTGCCAGGGAACAGAAGCTCATCAGGATTGAAGTGACAGATACAGAGTTTGTGAAATACTGGGAACTCAGTGAGAAGCTGAAGAAAAAGTATAAACTGAAAGACGTGCTCATCGCGGATTCCGGAGACACGGATCAGAGCACAAAGAGAAATATCGGAATCATTGCCGCTGCATATCTTGGGCATCTCATCCGGGATGAGGATGTGGTGGGCATCTCCATGGGCAGCACACTCCATCAGGTGGTGATGGAGATGAAGGAATGTACGGATAAAAAGATCACGGTGATCCCTCTCTGCGGAGGAGTAGGTCAGGCGAATATAAAGATCCATGCCAATTCACTGGCGGAGCACCTGGCCCATCTTTATCACAGTGAATTCCATCCCATTTTTGTGCCGGCCAGGGTGTACAGTCAGGTGGTAAAAAATGAGCTGATGAAAGATATGTCCGTGTCCTCCATGATGACTTACGTAAATGAGATGAGCATTGCCATCCTGGGCATAGGCTACCCCAACGAGTATTCCTCCATCAAGGCTACCGGATATTTCGCGGAAAACGAGATGGAGAAACTGATCGAAAAAGGAGTGGCCGGCGAGATCAATATGCAGTTCTACGGGGAAAACGGCAGTACAGCTCCTTTTAAGGAAGACAACTATGTGATCGGTGTGGATGTGCAGAAGCTGAAGAAGATTCCCATGACCATCGGTATCGCCGGTGGCAGTGATAAATCGAGAGCCATCCTGGGAGCCATCCGGGGAAAGTATATCAATACCCTGATCACCGATTATGAATGTGCCCTTTCCCTTCTTGAGGAATAAGAGAATTCCTGAAGGAATAAAAAAAGATTAAAAAAAGATAAAGGCCGAACGCGCTGTTTAAGCTGCGTTCGGCCTTGTTTTATGCAGACATTGCACTTTCCGGGTCCCCGCCCGGCGACAAAGGATCCTAATGCAGAAGGATATTGCCGTTGATGGTGGTAAGCCTGATGTTCTGGAAAGGCTTTTTCCCTCTGAGTCCCACCACGTTCTTTACATTTCCCGGCTTCATCCGGATGGAGATCTCCGGGATCCCGGAGGTGATCTCACCGGTCTTGGAGATGCCGTCCACATTTATATTACACGATTCCGAGAAGTTCAGATCCATATTTCCTCCCAGACTGTTGCATTCCACCACGTTGTCCAGGGAAGCAAAAGCAGCTTTGATCTGCCCTGTGGAGGTGGTAAGACGTGCGCCTCCGTCGATGGAAGTCACGGAGATATCACCCGAGGTAGTGTGGATATCCACGAAGCCCTTCGCTCTCTCCAGAGTGACGGAATTGCTGGAGGATGCCAGCCGGATCCGGGGGGAGATGATCTCTTTCAGAGTGATGGTCCCTTCGCTGGTCTCCGCGGCAAAACGGTCGGTCTCTATGGTATCCGTGCAGGTGATGTATCCGTACTGGGTGTACAGCTGAAGCTCTCCGTGCCAGCTCCTGGGGATAGAGATCTCGATATAGCTGTCATGGTTGACTTCCTCACGGCGACCGTAGCGGATGGTGGTCTTAAAACGGTTGGAAGTCACCTTGCCCAGGTATTCATAAGCAGTGTATCCGATGTATTCCTTCAGGGTGAATTCCGGTTCATCCGTGAAAGAAAGAAGGATGTTTTCCGCATGGTATCCGATCTGAAGGGACTTTACGGAAGAGATATCCAGAGTGATAATATTGTCCGGTGAAGTTCCTGTCCGGTTTGTTTCCTGATCTTTCATATATTTTTTCTCCTATTTCTTCTCCAATCCATGGATTATTGCATTTGTTTTTCCTTCATATAAGCCATGATCCGTTCTGTGGCATGTCCGTCACAGCTCTCCATGAATTTCTTCTTGAAGGCTTTGACCAGGGCAGGATCGAAATGGTCGTCACTTGCCCTGATGGCTTCCATCAGTTCTTCCTGAGTTTTGACGATGGGTCCCGGAGTGAATTCGGAATAATCATAATAGAATCCTCTCCAGTCACAGTAATCATCATAATCATAGGCATAGAAGATCATGGGTTTCTCAAACAGGGAGTACTCAAATACCAGAGATGAGTAATCGGAGATACAGATATCCGCAGAGCACAGAAGATCTTCGATGGTCAGGCCGGTCCCTTCCACATCCATGGCAAAGTCCGATGCCTCATCCGGAATGACGGGATGCTCCTTGACAAAGGGATGAAGCTTGCAGACCAGAACATGGTCCTCGCCGAAGTTTTCCTTCATCTGTACAAAATCGATCTCATCCGGGCTTGTGGCAGTGGATACCCTCCCGCGGAATGTGGGGGCATAGAGGATGACCTTCTTACCCCTCGCCTGGGGCATAACATCATACAGCTTCTCTTTGCGGCTTTCCACGAAAGACTGATCATAGAAACAGTCGGTCCGGCTGATCCCCAATGCCTTGACGATCCCTTCCGGAAGATTCATCGCCTCTTCATAAGCCCAGACGACTTCCGGACTGCTGACCGTGACCAGATCAAGATTGGCATAATTGGGATACTTATCCAGTTCCTTTGCTGAAGAACCAAAGATCTTTGTGGCCGTGCTTCTTCCGAATTTCTTGAAGGCACCGCAGGCATGCCAGAGGTTGATGACGGTGGTTTCTTCCCGAAGAGGAATGCAGGACAGGATGATACTGGCATCATCCACGAAGACGAAACGGGCACTTGCGATCTCCTGCAGGGCCTCCTTCACCAGCTCTGTATATTCCTTGCCCCGGGCGAAATTAAACCGGACATAAGCCGTGGACAGAGTGTATTCCCCCGTCTCCTCAAGCTTCTGGTAGAGACGCTGAAAAGAGTGGGACAGTTCTTCGAACCTCATCTCGAGAAAGAGAACCTTGTTGTCGATCACGGGTTTTTTACAGTATTTCTTATATAATCCCGGAAAATAGATCTTATAACGGTAATGTTTGTAGACCTTTTTCAGTTTTCTTTTGATTTTTCCTTTAAGACTCATTTATCCTGCTCCCTGTTCCATAAATTTTTCGATTTATTATAGCATTAATTATATAGTGAAACAAGGAGACAGAGGATTTTTCTGAATTTGTTTCAAAGGATATTGAATTTTTGTTACAATGATATTAGAATATTATAACAGGGAAGTTGGTCCCTGAAGAGGCAGAAAAGAGTCTTTATAAAGAGAGGAAAGACATATGGTATTAGGAATTTGTATCGCGGCCGTCGTCCTGATCCTGGCCGTAATACTGTTCTCCGTTTACAGAAAAAAACAGGAGGAGAAAAGGCTGGAGGAAGAGCGCCTGAAAAAGATCGCCGAGGAGGAAGAGAGACAGCGCCAGATCCGGCTGAAAGAGGAAGAGAAGAGAGCGGCCAGGAAGGCTGAGACAGAAGCAGGAAAAGAATTATACCGGTATCTTAACCAATCCATAAAAACCATGTTTTACCACTATCGCAATGAGAAGTGGGAAGAACTTAAGGATCTGGGAAAGCTGGAACTGACGGACAGGGATGCGGCCGTGAGATGTGTGGATAAACTGCCCTCATCGGGAGGAAGACTGCTGCGCAGGTTTTTGTCCTGCCTGGAGGGGGGAAAGGAACTGGAGACTGACGGTAAGGTGACGGATCCGGATCGTCTGAAGGGTTTCTTCGAGCAGACCATGATGCCCTTCTTCCCGGTTTATTATCCGGAGTTTTCTTCCGGGCCCCGTTACATTTCCTTCCTGAACCAGAAGATATTGAAACTGTTTACCCAGCTTTCCGGAAAAAAATTCCGTCTGGGTTATAAAAACAGATACCCCAACGGGCAGATCGCCTTTGAATGGGCGGATGATGTCTACCGGGTTTTCCGTCCGGACGGATACCGGCTGTGCGAGGCATCTTTTGCGGAGGGAAAGGTGAAGGACGGTTTCGCTGTGATCAGGGAATATGAGGATGACAACTGGATCATTTACCGAAGCGGTCAGTGGAAGGACGGTCTTCTTATCAAAGAGGATATGCAGTACAGATATAAGATTCCCGTGGAGAACCGGTCCATAAACGGTGATGAGTAGATAGATAAGTAAATATAGGATAAATAAACCTACATTATAAATATCAGGAGGAAGAAAAATGTTTAAAAAAATGGCAGATGGCCTGAAAGGTTCCGGCCGGACACTCGTTTACACAGAAGGCACGGATCCCCGTATCCTGGAATCCGCAGCGAAGCTTACCGCCGAGGGCGTGATGAATATCATCCTGCTGGGCAATGTTGAGGAAGTGAAGGCTGCAGCAGCAGACAACGGCTTTGATATCTCCGGCTGTGAGATCATCGATCCGGCTGACTATGTCCAGATCGATGACATGGTAGAGCAGATGGTTGCCCTCCGCAAGGGAAAAATGACGGAAGAACAGGTGAGAAGCGCACTTTCAAAGAGCAATTACTTCGGAACCATGCTGGTGAAGATCGGTAAGGCTGACTGCCTTCTGGGCGGAGCCACCTACTCCACCGCTGATACCGTACGTCCGGCTCTTCAGCTGATCAAGACGAAACCCGGAAACAGTCTGGTAAGCTCCTGCTTTATCCTGGTCAAAGGGGATGAGAAGATGGCATTTGCCGACTGCGCCATCAATATTGATCCCACGGAAGATGATCTGGTGGAGATCGCTGCCGAGACAGCCAAGACAGCAGAGATCTTCGGTATTGACCCGAGGATTGCCATGCTGTGCTATTCCACCCTGGGTTCCGGAAAGGGTGAGGATGTCACAAAGATGACCAATGCCACAGAGAAGATCAAAGAGCAGCATCCCGAGCTTAAGGTGGAAGGAGAGCTGCAGTTTGACGCTGCGGTATCCCCGGTCGTTGCCAAGGTGAAATGCCCGGATTCCGAGGTGGCAGGCCAGGCAAACACCTTTATCTTCCCCGACATCACCTCCGGCAATATCGGCTATAAGATCGCTGCCCGCCTGGGCGGATATGAAGCCATCGGCCCGATCCTTCAGGGTCTGAATGCACCGATCAATGACCTGAGCCGCGGATGCAACGCGGAGGAAGTCTATAAGATGTCCATCGTCACCGCAGCTTTAAGCTGAATCTCCCGCTTTCTTCTGCAGCATGCAGAGGTAGGAGAGTCTTGTTGATTCACTGAGCGACAGATCGAGATCATCCAGTATGGTCTCGATCTTTTTTAATGCGGTTTCCCTGTCCGATTCATCCTCCACCAGGATCTCGAATTCGATGAAGGACCCCAGTCCCTCCACCTGGTCAACACAGGCAGTAACAGAATCCCTGCGGTAGTACTGACGGAGTTTGTTCACCGGGAATAAAGGATGGTAGCCCAGAGCTTCCAGGATAAGGCGGCAGTTCTCCGGGGAGGAGACGTGGGTCTCCAGTTCCTTCCTGGTCATGGATACGGAATCGATCTTCGGCCCCTTGTATGTCAGCTCGGCCCGGGAGGACAGGGCAGTCAGATTGTCGCTGATCCGGATCCTGAGGGCTTCGTCGTTCTTCATAAAATCGTGGAAAGAGCTGGTGTAATAGACATCGGACTCCCGGATCAGATCGCCGGGGACAAATCCCAGGGCCATCAGATCCTGCTCTGTCTTTGATCTGCGATATAAGGGCAGTTTCACTTCAACTTCTATCATAGGGTCATCCTCCTTGAAGCTATTCTTTCAGAAACAGTTTATCACAGATTGGGAGAAAAGATGAATCTTTTGCCGTGAATTCCGATAATCTGCTGATAAACATGAAAAAGTCAATCGCAGTTTCTTACAATTTGTCCGATTGCGTTTCATTTTGGAGTATTGTATACTTTTAGAGTATTCTATTCATTCAGAGTATTCCTGAGTCCTGTATCATAAAGGAGGCCATATACATGGAAATGATTTCAATTGAAAAAGAATTAAGAGACAACACTTATCCCGGAAGAGGAATCATTATCGGCAAATCCGCTGACGGTACAAAAGCTGTCACAGCCTATTTTATCATGGGAAGAAGCAGCAACAGCAGAAACCGCATCTTTGTGGAGGATGGGGAAGGCATCCGGACCCAGGCATTTGATCCTTCCAAGATGGAAGACCCCAGTCTGATCATCTACGCGCCGGTGCGTGTCCTGGGCAACAAGACCATCGTTACCAACGGCGACCAGACAGACACGATCTATGAAGGTATGGACAAACAGCTTACCTTTGAACAGACCCTGCGGACCAGAGAGTTTGAGCCCGACGGCCCGAACTACACCCCCAGGATCTCCGGGATCATGCACGTGGAAGGCGGAACCTTCAATTATGCCCTGTCCATCCTGAAGAGTGACCAGGGGGATCCCGCTTCCTGCAACCGGTACACCTTTGCCTATGAGAACCCCAAGGCAGGCCAGGGACGTTTCATCTCCACCTATCTGCATGACGGAAATCCTCTGCCGAGCTTTGAAGGAGAACCGAAGCTCATCGCCGTACCGGATGATATCGACAACTTTGCTTCCCTGCTCTGGGACAGCCTTAATGAGGACAATAAAGTATCCCTGTTTGTACGCTATATCGATATCGCAACCGGCGAATACACAAGCAGGATCATCAACAAAAACCAATAGAGATTACCAGGAGGAAAAAAATGAAGGAATTAGCGTTAAAATACGGTTGTAATCCAAACCAGAAACCATCCCGCATCTTCATGGAAGAGGGAGAACTGCCCATCGAAGTACTGAACGGAAGACCGGGTTATATCAACTTTATGGACGCCTTTAACGGCTGGCAGCTGGTCAGTGAGCTGAAACGTGCCACAGGACTTCCCGCTGCCACATCTTTCAAGCATGTATCCCCGGCAGGCGCAGCAGTAGGTCTGCCTCTTTCCGATACCCTGGCCAAGATCTACTGGGTGGATGACCTGGGTGAACTGTCTCCCCTGGCTTGTGCTTACGCCCGGGCAAGAGGAGCGGACAGGATGTCATCCTACGGTGACTTCATCGCCCTGTCTGATATCTGTGATGTCCCCACGGCGAAAATGATCCATCGCGAGGTTTCCGACGGTGTGATCGCTCCCGGATACGAGCCGGAAGCCCTGGAGATCCTGAAGAGCAAAAAGAAGGGCAACTACAATGTGATCAAGATCGATCCCTCCTATGTTCCCGAAGCCCTGGAGCGCAAACAGGTTTACGGCATCACTTTTGAACAGGGAAGAAATGAGCTGAACATCAACGATGAGTTCTTCTCCAATATCGTAACAGACAACAAAGATCTTCCGGAATCCGCCAGGATCGATCTTGCCATCGCCATGATCACCCTCAAATATACCCAGTCCAACTCCGTATGTTACGTAAAAGGCGGCCAGGCCATCGGAATCGGCGCAGGACAGCAGTCCCGCATCCACTGTACCAGACTTGCCGGCCAGAAGGCAGACAACTGGTGGCTCCGTCAGTCTCCCCAGGTGATGAACCTGCCCTTTAAGGAAGAGATCCGCAGGGCCGAGAGAGACAATGCCATCGATGTATACATGGGAGATGAGTACGAAGACGTTCTGGCTGACGGCAGATGGGAAGCCATCTTTACCGAGAAGCCGGCGGTATTTACCAGGGAAGAGAAGAAAGCCTGGATTGCTGGAATGGAAGATGTTGCCCTCGGTTCCGACGCATTCTTCCCCTTCGGGGACAAGGTGGAAAGAGCTCATAAGAGCGGTGTGAAATATATCGCACAGCCGGGCGGATCCATCCGTGATGACAACGTTATCGAAACCTGCAACAAATACGGAATCGTAATGGCCTTTACCGGTCTGAGATTATTCCATCATTAAGAGCATATATAAAGAAGGCCGTCGCACTCAGTGATATGCTACAGTGCGGCGGCTTTTTAAATTGCATGGATTTATTTTATGTTTTTATAGAAGAAAATATTTTCTCTACATGGGATAGGCCGTTTTAGGGCGGCCCGGGGAAACCGGTCAGAGAGATTCCAGCCGGGTGAAGAAATCCGGGTCGGAGACAGCCACACAGTCGCTGTCCGGGATGAGGGTAGTCCCGCTGGCATTGATGCCTGCCACGGCAAATGTCATGGCGATCCGGTGGTCACCCCCGCAGGATATGGAGGCACCCCGGAGAGCCTTTCCGCCCCTGATGACAAATCCGTCCTCTCTGGCGGTGATGTCTGCCCCCATCTTCTTCAGGTTTTCGGTTACAAGGGCAATCCGGTCCGATTCTTTTACCCTGAGCTCCCCGGCATCTTTGATGACGGTCTCTCCCTGTGCGTGACAGGCAAGAAGAGCCAGAAGAGGAAGCTCATCGATCAGGGAGGGGATCATCTCCCCTCCGATGGTGATGCCCTGAAGATCCGATGTCCGGACCCTGATATCTGCTACGGGTTCCCCGCAGACTTCCCGGATATTCCCGACACCCAGATCCGCTCCCATGAGCCGGCAGGCCTGAAGGAAACCGGCCCTGGTCTCATTGATGCCCACATCCTTCAGAAGGAGGGAGGAGTCCGGAACGATCAGTCCTGCGGCAAGGAAATAGGCAGCGGCGGAGATATCTCCCGGAACGGTGTATTCCACCGCCCTCAGTCTCTCCGGCGGCACCACCGTACAGGTTTTTCCTTCCCTGAGGAGTCTGACTCCGTAAAGTGGAAGCATCCTCTCGGTATGATCCCTGGATATCCCGGGCTCGGAAACCGAAGTGATCCCGTCGCCGAAGAGGCCTGCCAGCAGGATACAGGATTTGACCTGGCCGGAAGCGACGGGGGAATCATAGTGGATCCCCTTCAGCCTTCCCCCCGAGATCCGAAGCGGGGCACAGCCGTTACCCCCCATGCTCCCGATCCCGGCCCCCATCCGGGTCAGAGGTTTTATGATCCGTTCCATGGGCCGCGAATTCAGGGAAGGGTCCCCGCCGATCACCGAGACGAAGTCCTGACCGGCCAGTATTCCCGACAGCAGCCTCAGTGTTGTGCCGCTGTTGCCGGCGTCCAGGGGGCCTTCCGGTGCTCTTAGTCCATGCAGCCCTCTGCCGTGGACCAGGATCCTGTCTTCCTTTTTATCGATCCGGATCCCCAGACTGCGCAGGCAGTCCATGGTGGACCGGCAGTCCCTGCCGTCCCCCATGCCGTATATGGAGGATACCCCCTCCGCCAGGGCACTCAGCATCAGTGCCCGGTGGCTTATGGATTTATCTCCCGGGATCGTCAGTGCCCCGGTCAGACCTGTTTTTTTCGTCAGTCGTTTCATAACCTGTACTTTCCGCTTTCTGTCTTCCTTCTCCCCGGAATGCCTGTCCGGGGGATCTCCGGTTTACTCCGGATAAAATGGTTCATCTGTATTGTAAAGGGATTGGCCGGTCTTTACAAGAAGGAAATGTCAGTGTTCCGTAATCATGTCAAATGGTTACAAATTAATCCTTGTAATATGATTCATTTTTTAGTAGAATAGATTCGTGGAGTCTGTTGCGGGTACCGTATGTAAATCAAGCTTTCTTTTGTCTGCCGCGGCTTCTCCACGCAGGTTATAAAGACGATATAGGAGGAACCAGTATAATGAATGTTTACACAACCGATAACATTAGAAACGTTGTTTTTCTCGGACATAATGGATGTGGAAAAACTTCTCTGATCGAGTCCATGGCTTTTGCAACAGGTATCATCAAGAGGATCAGGACTGTTGCTGAAGGCGGAACGGTCAGCGATTATGATAAAGAAGAGATCAAAAGAAAGTTTTCTATCCAGGCTTCCGTGATTCCGGTGGAAGTTGAGGGAACAAAAGTCAATATCATCGATACTCCCGGACTCTTTGACTTCTCCGGTGAAGTATATGAGGCTCTTTCCGTTGCTGACGCAGCTGTCATCGTGATCAACGGCAAATCCGGCGTGGAAGTCGGAACCAGGAAGAGTTTTGATTTCTGCCAGAAGAAGGGGATCCCTGTTATCGTATATATCTCCAACGTGGAAGACGAGCATGTGGACGTCAACACGATCATGGACGAGCTTCGCGATTCCTACGGCAACAAGATCGTTGCTTTCCAGATGCCTGTCAAAGAAGGCCATGATTTCAAAGGATTCATCAATGCGGCCGATATGACCATCGCCAATCTCCAGGCTGACGGAAGCTTCAAGGTGGAAGCAGCGGAAGAGGGCGACAACGACGAGCTGGATGATTACCATATGCAGCTGATGGAAGGCATTGCCGAGACAAGTGAAGAACTCATGGAGAAGTTCTTTGCCGAGGAGCCTTTCACTCCCGAAGAGATCAAGGAAGCCATCGTTACT
>JAEIGA010005675.1_pt1 | contig 19019 bp, 23 predicted proteins | sample 9270691 | NCBI WGS metagenome assembly JAEIGA01 (sample SAMN17057246, study PRJNA624740) | gut metagenome | biome: biome; isolation source: fecal sample | host: Bos grunniens | place: China: Xizang | collected 2019 | reverse complement strand
TAGCAATAAAAAAGAGAGGCGTTGCCTCTCCTTGGCGACAGAGCGCCTGCGTCGATGGTCAACCGCTACCACTCGCTCCCCTCGCTTGACTCCGCCACCGGCAGCGCTCGGGTCGCTCCCCGGACTCTCACCTCCGGTTCTCGCCCGACCGCCATGAAAAAATCCCGCCGCCCGATGAGGGCAGCGGGATTTTTTGGTGCCGGTGACCGGACTCGAACCGGTACGCTGTCGCCGGCGGTGGATTTTGAGTCCACTACGTCTACCATTCCATCACACCGGCAGGTAAGATGCTCCATTATTATAGACTATGACCAAACGGATTGCAAGATATTTTTTGGATACCCCACCTGTAAATCTTTTGTGAATCCCCAAAGAAAGACTACCAAACGCCGCGGAGTTGTGGTAGATTATATCATAGAAAAATGGGGCGCTTATGCGCTGCGGCGGAAAGGAGACGGCTCCATGAAGAAAAAATGTAATCGTTGGCTGGTGCTGCTGGTGACCATGCTGCTGCCGCTGGTTCTCGGCGGCTGTATGATGACGGCTTCGGTGGAGGAACTCTATTCCCTGCCGCAGCTTCCGGTGGAGTATCAGGCCCTCAGCGCCCAGATCGACGCGATCCTGGCCTCCGGTGCGGAATACACCTCCCCCACCTCCGGCACCAACCTGCAGTCGGTGCAGCTGGTGGATCTGGACGGCGACGGTGTGGAGGAGGCTGTGGCCTTTTTCCGCAACAGCGGCGACGAACGCCCCATGAAGATCTATATTTTCCGCGCGCTGAACGATGTGTATGAGCAGGTTGCTGTGATCGAAGGCAGCGGAACCTCTATTTACAGCGTCAGTTATCTTGATATGAACCGTGACGGTGTGAAGGAAATTCTTGTCAGAAGGGCAAAAGAATTATATGGCTAATGTTGATAAGACAAATGCGATAATTGAATATCTTTTAACGTGTCCTAGTATAGAAAAATCACCTCTATACTTTAATTTCGTTAATGCGTCAGACGAGGATAAACAATTTGTAACATCTTCAAATGAAAAGATACTGCATAAGCCATTCATTGACGGAAGTGTACAGAAACGCTTTACATTCACGATTATTGATTATAGGTCTATAGCATATCAAGAAGTGCCTAGACTAATGATTTCAAGTAATGAGAATGTGGAAGAATACTTAGATGTGCAAGCTATCATTGATTGGATAACGGAACAGAATGAGTTGAAAAACTTTCCTGATTTCGGAGCAGATTGCTTGATTGATGAAATAAGGACAACTTCTGATAATCCTAATCTTAACGGAGTTGACACTAATGTGAAACCATCACTTGCTAAGTATAGTGTGTCTATTCAAGTAGACTACTTAGATAATACAAAACGAATTTATTAAAATGAGGAGGAAAAGCTAATGTCAAAGACACTTAACCTTAACGAAGGTCAGAGAGCGGAAAGAAAAACGCTCGTGACTGTTGCTGAGTGGAATGAGTATTCACTTACAACTAGCGAACCCGATGATTGGTCAACAAATTATATGGACTACTTCACAAAGAGTGGTGACGCTTATATTGCAGTTCCTACAGGAACATCAGCTCCTACATGGGCGGCTAGCACTTATTACAAGGCAGAGGCAGTTAGAGAGATTCTTGGAACAAGAGTAACTGATTCCTCAATCGACCTTAATGCTGATATCGAGACAGTTACAGATATTCTCGGTAAGACTTACACTGACGTTAATAAGACAGAGCCACAGCAGACACTGGACCCATCTTATGTTATCGGCGGTTCCAAGCTTTCAGCTTATCTGTATGATGCCGCAATTCATAACAGAATCGCTGATTACAACGGAGCATTCAAGATTTACATTATCTCTGTATTTCTTGGTGGAACAGGCGCTTATGAGGCTGTATATCATAAGAACAGCACAATCATTCCTACTTCAATCGGTGGCGAATCCTATGTTGCTATGCCTATGGAGATTCACTTCTCTAACGATATTGTATCTGGTACTGTTGATGCAGTTAAGCCAGATTTCGTATTCACAGAGGACGCAACTGTTTAATTTTAAGTAATACAACAAAGGAGGACTTACTATGTTGACAGAAAATACTGGAAAGCACGTGGAGCAGAAAGAAATTGAAATAAAAGAGAAAGTATCAAAGAAGAAAGAAAAAGAGCTGGAAAAGGCTGTTGCTAATATTCCAGCTACTGATACTATCGATGGAGATATTGATTTATCAGAGACACGCAAAAAGAGATTCAGAATCAATGGAGATAATTCAAAGATTTTGGAAATCAATGTATCTGATATGAACACAATGGTCAGACTTAAAGATGATTATCCAAAACTTATGGAGTTAGCTAGAAAAGTTGTATCTATGAGAGACGAGCAAATTCCTGAGGACGAGGATACATTGTCAGAGCTTAATCGTGTAGGCGATAAGTTTAAGGAGATTGACGATGAAATGAGAAGTCTTGTAGACCATATTTTCAATACAAATGTTTCCGAAATTTGTGCTTCTGATGGCTCAATGTATGACTTGTTTAATGGCAAGTTTAGATTTGAGCATATCATAGAAAAAGTTGGTAATCTTTACGGTAATAATCTGTCGCAGGAAATTAAAGCTGTTAAGGCGAGAGTTCAGAAACATACGGACAAATATACAGGAAGATAATGTATGTTTGATATTCCTATAAGTGTTGATGTCAATGGGCAGTCTTACAACATTCGGAAAAAAGGCGACTTTAGAATGGTGCTAGACTGCTTTGCGGCTTTAAATGACACTGAACTTAGCAAAGACGAAAGATTATTAGCGGCTCTAGTTATTTTCTATGACGGATTTGAGATAGAGGATATTCTGAATCTCGATGAAGATACATTACGTGCATTAGTAAAGGAAATGTACAACTTTTTCAATTGCGGAAACTCAAAGGGAGTAGGAAATAAAGTCAATCATAATTTGATTGATTGGGAACAAGACCAACAGCTTATTTGCTCAGCTATCAATAATGTAGCAAAGAAAGAAATACGTTTGGAAGAATATATACACTGGTGGACATTCATGGGATATTACTTAGCAATAGGCGAGAGCCCGATGTCCACTATTGTTGCAATTAGACATAAAATTGTTGAAGGTAAAAAACTGGAAAAACATGAGCAAGAGTTCCGCAAAGAAAATCCTCAATACTTTGACTGGAAATCTAAGTCAATTGAGGAGCAAGAAGCAAATGATGCAATAATGGCTATGTGGAATTCTTAATCAAGAAAGTAGGTGACCAATGGCTGAATATGATGGCGAAATCACCCTATCAATGAAAGTTACACCTGAGGAAGTCAAAAAATCATCACAAGAACTGCAAAGAGAAATTAAGAAAGTATTTGAGATGGGTGCCAGCACTCCACTTGATAAAAAGATGAAGTCAATGGAAACCAATCTTGATAAGCTTAATAACAAAGTACAGCAAGCAGGTCAAAATCTCGATAAAGCACTTAATACTAAGGTACCTACTGAGGAATATACAGAGTTATCTAATATAATTGCCACGTCTGAGAAAGAGCTTGATGCGCTTATTAAAAAGCAACAGACTTTACAAAGAGCTGAATCGGCAAGTCCTTTAGCCAGACAGTATGAAGAACTTACTAACAAGATGAAGTTCTATGATGAAGCTATTCAAAAGGCAATAGCTGAACGTGGAAAAGAAAGTGATGCTGTAAAGCAATTACAAGTAGAACAGTTACAAGTTAAAACAGAACTTGATAAAATAGCACCTAAACTGGATACTATTCATGCTAAATCATCACAGATAACCAAGGAAATCAATCAAAGAACAGAGGCTATCAAGGATAATAAGGCAGAGCTTGATAATTTAGTAAAATCAGGCAAAGCTTTTACGCTTGATTATAATGCTATTACAAAGGCAAAGAATGACGAAGCGGAATTAAATAATCAGCTTAGGATATCAGTTGAAGAGGCTAAGAATTATCATAGTAAGCTTGTACAGATAAACGAGCAGGAAAAGATTGCTAATAACCTTAAAGTTGCAGAGGAGAGAAGTAATCAGTATCTTCTTGAAAATGCAAAAATTCAGAATAAGGAAATTGCTGAGAAAGTTAATAAGGCAAAGATTCTTAAATCTAATATTGATGCTATGAAAGCAAGTCAGGAACAAATGCAGAATTTAGGCATTGGGCCTGGCTATAAACAGTTTGATGAATTATCACAGAGTATAGCAAAGGCTGATAGCGAATATCAAAAGCTAATGTCAGACATTGATGTCTATAATCAGAAAATGCAGACGGTTCCTAAGTCTACATTGGGAGTTCTTGATTCATTCAAGAAATTGCCTAGCATGATTGCAGATGTATTTAAGCACCTGCCTTCAATTATTGGTAATATATTCAAAAAGATTCTGAGTGTTGCTAAGACAGTATTATCAAAGATTCCTGACTTGTTAAAGAAGATTCCAAGCGCAATAGAGACAGGAGTTAAAGCATTCACTAAGTTATCAAAAGCAATCTTGAATAATATTCCAGGAATACGTCAACTATCTAATTTAGTGGGAAAATTAGGGAGTAAGTTTTTAGGATTAGGCAAAGATGCAAATACGTCAAGTCTTAATTTCAAGAAACTTTTCAGCACTGTTTTAAAATACGGACTTGGTATTCGTGGATTATTCGTGCTGTTTAGAAAGCTTAGAAGTGCAATTGTAGAAGGTGTGAATAATCTTGCTCAAACAAAAGGCGGCATGAATGCTACAAATGAAGCATTGTCACAGTTAATGTCATCTCTTAATGCTTTGAAAAATTCATGGGGAGCCGCTTTTGCTCCGATGCTACAAGTAGTAGCACCTATTTTAGCTAAATTTATTGATATGATAACCCAATTTGCTAATAAGCTTAATATGCTTATATCAGGCTTGCTTGGCAGAACAACAGCAATTGTAGCTAAAAAACAGTCGGCTAATTATGCTGAATCACTTGATAAGACAGGAACAGCAAGTGGTAGAAAGCAACAAGAGAAGTATGATGCCGCAGTAGAAAAAGCTAATAAAAAGTATGAAGAAAAAGTAGCTAAAGTAAATCAAAAGAATGCAGAAGCGCAAGCTAAGGCAGAAGAAAAGCAAGCAAAGGCCGCTGAGAAGTTAGCAAAGAAGCAGGAAAAAGCGAATAAGCAACTTGGTGCGTATGACCAGCTTAATGTTATAGCTAAAGAAGATGCAGAGGAATTAGAAGATATCCAAGCTAAAGAATATGAAATGCCTGAATTAGAATTACCTGACATGGCAGATTATATGACAGGCATGACAGATTTTGATTCTATGTTTGAGGAAGTTCCTATTGAATCAGCTATACAAGGTTTGATTGATAAAATCAAAGAAGCTTGGGAGACAGGAGATTTTACAGAGCTGGGAAGTTTTGTAGGTGAAAAGCTCAAAGAGAAGCTTGATGAAGCTACTGAATGGATTGTGAATGTTGCACAACCATTCGCAAGTAAACTAGGAACGGCTATAGCAACTTTTACAAACGGACTTGTAGAAGTTGATGGACTTGCGGCTTCATTCGGACAGACACTTGGAGAAGTGCTTAATACTTGCGCTGACTTCATGACAGGTATTCTTGATAATCTTAACTTTGAAGCTATCGGACAATTCTTAGCAGACGGAATACAATCATTCTTAAATACTGTTGATTTTTCACAGATGGGACATAACTTTGCACAATGGTATAACGGATTGTTTGATGCTATTAAAGGATTTGCAGACCATTGGGACCCTAAGGTATTTGCAAAGGCAGTAGGAGATTTTGTTAATACTGCAATCAATGATTTTGAATGGGGCGAAAATGCTCAATCACTTTCTAAGTTTGCTATCAAATTCTTTAATACAATAACAGAATCAATCAAAGCTGTTGAATGGAACAAGCTTGGAGAAGATGTTGCCGAATTTATATCTAATATAGATTGGGCAGGAGTAGCAAGTTCATTGTTTGAAGCAATAGGCGCCGCATTAGGAGGTTTTGCCGCATTCTTAGAAGGACTTATCGGAGATGCTTGGAATGCAGTAGTTGAATGGTGGTATGACGTAGCTTATGAAGATGGCGAATTTACTATCGAAGGCTTGTTAAATGGTATAGGCGAAGCTCTGAAAGATATCGGCGAATGGATTAAGAAAAATATCTTTGACCCATTTATTAAAGGATTTAAAGATGCATTCAAGATTAGCAGTCCTTCTAAAGTAATGGATGAAGAAGGCGGATTCTTAATGGATGGTCTTAAACAAGGAATCAGTGACAAGATAGCATCTGTAGTTGCTAAGTTTACAGAGTTGAAAAATAAGATTGTCGCAGTATTTAATACACTAAAAACAAATGTTATCAGTGTGTGGAATACAATGTGGAGCGGAATTAAATCTGTTATCAATTCTATTTTAGGTGGCATTGAGAAGATGTGTAACGGAGTAATATCAGGATTTAATAAGCTGATAAGTGGAATAAACAATCTGAATATCGATATTCCTGACTGGATACCTGAGGAATGGGGCGGAGGAAAATCAATCGGCTTTAATATTCCTGAGCTTAGAAATATTAGCATTCCTAGACTTGCTCAAGGTGCAGTAATTCCACCGAATAAAGAGTTTATGGCTATGCTCGGCGACCAGAAGTCAGGAACAAATATTGAGGCTCCTCTTGATACTATCATGGAAGCATTAAATACAGTTCTTGATAGCAGAGATGTAAATAGTAATCACGAACCTATTGTGTTACAATTAGATAGTAGGACAGTCGCAGAGTGTGTTTGGGACGAGGAAGAAAAGAGATACAAACAGCGCGGAGTATCTTACTCTCCGATGTTTACATGAGGTGAGTTATGAGCAATTTTAGAGGATATCTTTTAAAAGCAACAGCTACAGGACAGATATTTCCGCATAAGTATATTGCCTTAGAATCTTACATGAGTGAACCTAATCACAGAGAGGAAATTAAGGCATATCGTGATGATAACACTAGAAACCTTACAAGAGTGACAGCGGAAGGTACTAAAACTTCCCTGTCATTCACTACAAGACCTAATTTACATTTATCAGAAGTTGAGGAAATACAAGCCTTCTTTACAAATGCAGAAAGTATAGCACTTGAAAGAAAGATAAATATTGAGTATTGGAATGATGAAAGTCATACATACGAAACAGGTGATTTTTACAGACCTGACATAAAGTTTCAGATAAAACAGATTTCAAATGACGATATTATCTATAAGGATTTAACTATTAGTCTTATAGAGTATTAAGGAGAGTTTCATGGTATCAACTAGAGAAACTAAAATCTTAATAGCAGATGCTGGTGGACTATTTCCTGCTGATTGGATATATCCTGACGATGATTTATTTCCTATAGGTTCAGAAGCTAGAGAAATAACTAATATCGTAGCAGGCTCACTCAAACTAGATGAAATAATTGCTGAGAAAGTACCTCAATTCGGTCAATTATATTCGTCTAAGTTTGAAGCAAAGATATATCTTGAGGACGATTTAAGCGGAAAGAATATTGCAGTATATCAGAAAGGCGATGATAATATACTGCACGGAGTATTTTTTGGTAAGATTGATTCTTGTAAAACAGACAGAGTAGGCACGGATAGGACTATTGTAGCTTATGACCCTGCCTATGAAATAAACTCTTTGAATGTAGCTAACTGGTGGGCACAGTTTTGGAATAATCGTGCAAGCGCAACATTAAAACAAGTGCGTGATGATTTAATGAATTTTGTGCATATATCAAGTGAGAATGTAACACTTCCTAATGATGATTTAGTAGTTACTAAAACAGTTAACTTCACTTCATGTACATTTCAACAAATGCTCAAAATGATATGTGAGCTTAATTGTTGTTTTCCTCATGTTAATAGAAATGGTAATATGGACTATATCATTCTTGATACAGAGGAAACACCTACTGACTTAGACGGATTGTATGAATGGACTAATAGTAAGTTTGAGGAATATGAGACAGATGCTATAACAGGTGTTCAATTCTTTGATTCTGACGAACAGTTAAAATATACTGTTGGAACTACTGAAAATGCGTACCCAATAAGTAAGAATATATTTTTATATGACGCAAGTACAACTACGCTAGAAATTGTCGGAAATGTTATCCTAGGCTATCTTGAAGATTTATCGTATAACCCAGCTAGTATTAAAATGGTTATCTCTGATATGGAGATGCACTTAGGTACTAGAGTTACCGCTGAGGAGCATACATTCTATATATTTCAAAATTCATTAAGCGGCTCGCAGTTAATTGAGCAAACAGTGAAAGCTGACGGAGACCAAGTTCTTTATAACGGAACAGCACATCTTGACTATGGGGAACTTATTCTTAGTCAGAAAATAGCCAGGGTATCTCAAACAGTTGAAGAATTCTATATTGAGTATACGGATTATGCACAACAAACAACTACCAAGATAAATCAAAATGCTGATAGAATCGAATTTCAAGCAGGTAAGTTTTCAAATTATCAAGGCAGTTATGTACCTACTACAAGTAATAGTCCTGCAAGTAGCTGGACTACCACAGCCTTAAAGGAAGAGCATGAAAACGAGATATTCTACAACCCAACTACTGGTAAATATTATAAGTGGCAAAAGACAAATAATGTATGGGGTTGGACGGAGACTACGGATATTAACGTAGCAAGAAATCTATCATCTCAGTTAAGTATTGAAAGTGGTCAAATTGTACTACAGTCTGGTAGGCTTATTGTAGAAACAGGAAACTTTCAGCTTGATGAAGACGGAATATTAACTGCAAAAGGAGCAATACTTGAAAATGCTAAGATAGAATCAAAAGTAGGAGCAGGTGTAGATATCCAATCACTTGAAGTAAACCAAGCTAAAATTTCATTTAATGAAGATGATGCATACATAAATTATCAGAAAAAGAATAATCATACATACTTATACATATATAGCTCTGAGGATATACGAGTTAATGCTGATGATGATTTGTATTTATTAGGTAATGGAGGAAACTCTACACTTAGTCATGGTATTTATACTACAGGAGTATATGTAAACGGAGAACCTTTAAATCTCTTAACCGACCAAAGTTCTGTCGCTCCTATATATGACGCTGAGGTTTCAGTATCGGTAGGAGATTATGTTAATATAAGTGTTGAAAGTGATAATACTATTTATTCTACACAAATGACAGGTTGGGTAATAATAGAAGGAATAGATTGGGAGTATATAGATGGTCATAGAGTTGTTACGTGTTCAGGACTTACCTATGTAGGAAGTTATGATGCAATTTGTCCTGATTTTAGTACAGATTCAGCTTCTATAAGTTGTTCAGGAAATAATTATATTGGATTATCTGGTAATGGTTCACTTACAAATGTGCAAAGAACAAATGTATATACAAATTAACAAAGGAGGAACTAATGGATATTTCAAGACAGGTAATTTTAGATGTTGCTCACGTGGAGCTTTTGGATTTTATTAAGAAAATGCAAAAGGCAAGAGGTCTAACAGCGTGTGATATCGAAAACATTTTGTATAAGGTAATAGTTGATGTAAAAGTAGAAAAAGAGTTAGGCTATGCTGACGATATAATCAGTTTAGTAACACAATTGAAAAAACTTGAGGCAGAGAAGAAACAAACAGCACAAGATACGTTAATCATTGATGAAACTAAGGAGGAAAAATAATGGGAACACTATATCAATTCATTATCACAAGAGAAAGCATGATAAATAGCACAGAAAAACGCGGCGGAAAGATTATTATTAAGAGTGTTAAAGATGTCGTGCTTGCAGAAGTTGAACCTTATCCTGATAAAATGAAAGAAGAATTAAGTGAGGAGTTGCTTTTAAAGAACATTCAGATGGCACAAGCGGCTTCTGACGGAAATTTGTATCTTGTAGTTGGATAAACTAGGAGGTCTAACATGAATAAAGCCTTCGTAAATTTTACTTGGCAGAATACGCCATCTATTAGTACACCTTTGAATGCTTCTAATCTTAATTCCGTTAACAATGCTCTTGATACTGTTGATGACAGAGTAGTAGCAATGGATACAAGTAAAGCAAATGTAGCTGACTTGTTGACAGATGTTGTTAATGTAGCGTATAACGCTACCACTGGTGTATGGACGTTTACTAGAAGAAATGGCACTACTTTCACTTTTGACCAGAACGTTGAAAAGATTCCTGTGTCATTTAGTATGTCAAGTGCTGGTGTTATTACAATGACAACAGCAGATGGAACTGAGTACACCTGTGATATATCAACACTCATTAAGCTATATACATTTCAAGATAGCTCTGTTATTGATTTTACTACTACAACAGATGCAAGCGGCAATAAAACAATAACAGCCACTATTGTAGCAGGTTCCATTACTGATTCCATGCTACAGACTAATTACTTAGCAGATATTACTGTACAAGCTCAGAATGCCGCTGGAAGTGCTAATTCCGCTTTAGGAAGTGCTAATAGTGCAAACGCTGATGCTCTATTAGCTCAATCTTATGCAGTAGGTAATAGTGGAATTAGAACTGGTGAAGATACAGACAATTCAAAGTATTATAAAGAACAGTGCGCATTATCCGGTGAAGCTTGGACTAGAGGTACTAAGAATGGACAGCCTGTTCCAAATACAGATGAAACATATCATAATAACGCTAAGTATTTTGCCGAGCAATCAGAAAGTTATGTAGAAGATGCAGAAGCATGGGCAAAAGGAACACGAAACGGAGTTCCCGTAACTTCAAGTGACCCAGCCTATCATAATAACGCTGAATATTTTAAAGATGAAGCCGCACAATATGTCGGTGCATTAACTATTCCAGATGCACAATGGCAAGCTATTGAATTGCTTATTTAAGTGTAAAAACATATGTAAATATGTTATATTAAAAGAAAGAGAGGAAAAAGATATGGTACGAGTTGCATCAATCACAACTAATGACGCTGATATGACAGCTAAAGTTTCATTGGAAGCCGATACAAAAGCTGAAATGACTAATATCTCAACAGACGATATTATCGGATTCCCTAAAGGCTATAAGATGGATTTTTTCAGTGATGTTACAACATCAGCACTTGAAATTGGCATTTTACAATCAGATGGAACATGGAATTGGGGCGATTAAGGAGGGATAGTTATGAGTATGACACCTGAACAGGCTATGCGAAAAGCTATCGGAGCATCTAAGAAATATACTAAAGATTCTTTAGAAGGTGCTGGCGCACTTAAAGGAGACCCAGGCGATAGTGCTTATGAAGTCGCAGTAAAGAACGGATATTCAGGTACAGAAACAGAATGGCTTGAAAGTTTGAAAGGAGAAGATGGCGCACAAGGTCCTCAAGGTCCGCAAGGACCAAAGGGAGAAGATGGTACTGTATCTTTTGATGATTTAACACCTGAACAGAAAGCAGAACTTAAAGGCGATAAGGGTGATAAAGGCGATAAGGGAGATACTGGAGAACAAGGTCCAAAAGGTGACACAGGCGATGCAGGACCTAAAGGCGATACTGGTGATACGGGAGCGACAGGTGCTACTGGCGCAGACGGTAAATCAGCGTATCAAGTCGCAGTAGATGAAGGCTTTGTAGGAACTGAATCTGAATGGTTAGCTAGTCTTAAAGGTGACAAAGGAGATACAGGCGAAACTGGCGCAACAGGAGCTACTGGTCCTCAAGGAGAAAAAGGCGACAAGGGCGATAAAGGAGACAAGGGAGATACAGGTGAGCAAGGTCCAAAAGGAGATAAAGGTGACCCTGGAACAAACGCTATACCTGATACAGATTGGGCAAGTATTGAAAATCTTATTTAAAGGAGGATAAGTAAATGGCAGATAAGACAATGGTTGACTACACCCAAAAGATTAAGCCATATCTTGAGGGTGTAGCACTAATAGAACCAACTACTACTGCAACATCAGCTCATGCAGTAGGAGCTATTTTTTATCTTAACGGTGAACTTGTTGTAGCCACAAGTGCTATTGCAATAGGAGATACTATTGTAAAGACAGAAGGTTCGACAGTTGGAAACTGTGAGGATGCTGATGATATTGTTACTATGTTAGCTGGTAAACAGAGTACACTTACTTTCGACAATGTGCCGACAGAGAACAGCAACAATCCTGTTAAGTCTGGTGGTGTTTATAGCGCAGAACAGAACATTTACGAAGTAATAGGGCAGAATGGAGCAAAAAATTTGTTGCCGTTCACTATGGAAAATATCAAAGCCATCAATACAAATGGCACATGGAATGGAAATTCATATACATATAATGGCATTACTTATGTGGTTAGCGAGGATGGCGTAATAGAAGTTTCTGGAACAAATAACTCAGGTACCAACTCTGTATTTTATCTTGTTATCACAGAATCTGGACCTCAATTTAATTTCAAATTAGGGCGTTATAAATTGAATGGATGCCCAGCAGGCGGTTCAGACCCAACATATTCATGGTATGTTGCCAAGACAGGACAGTACAATTCTGATTATGGCGGTGGTGTAACGTTTGAGGTTACTTCTGAAACTGACAACTATTGGTCTTTAATCAGTGTAAAAACAGGAACTGCGCTTGAAGGCACAAAGACATTTAAACCAATGGTATGGCTTGCGTCTGATTCTGACGCTACATTTCAGCCCTATGCCAAGACAAACAAGGAGCTGACATATGAAATCTCTACGCTAAATAGCAATAAAGCTGATAAGGTATCTAGTGCTATAAACGGAAATTTTGCAGGATTAGATTCTAACGGAAATTTAACAGATAGCGGCTCAAAAGCAAGTGATTTTCTTTCAAGTAGCTATCTGGAATCATCAACAAAAACAACAGCCGATTCAAAAGATACTTTTACATTTACAAACGCCGCTATCACTGCGAATGCCAGTTTTGATGTATATAGTGATGTTTTTGGAGCACCAATAGTAGACATGGTACTGTCGGGAAATCAATTATCCGTTAGTTTTAATTCGTCAGACAATGTTGGAACTTGTAGATTGTATATCAAGTAAAGGAGGCATGATATATGGGATTTTATAGAGCCTTGATTCAAGCAAATCCTCATTCTATGTCTGGTGGATTTTATAGTTCTAGTTGGCAGACAGCTAAAGAAGAACATTATGGGTACCTAATTAATATAAAGTTTACTAGTGCCACAACTAGCTTGAATATATCAAATCTAATACCTAATATATTAGACCTAAGTGACCCTAATCATCCAGATTTTCCAGTATTTGGTACAGGGAATAGTTTAAGGACTGTAACAGGTATAAATATATCTAGTTATGACAAAATATATCTCAATTCTGATTGTTCTAATATGTTTAATGGTTGTCGTAATTGCACCGACTGGAGTGGCTTAACCTTGTTAGACTGGACTTATGTTACAAATTGCTGTACTATGTTTCGCAATTGCGTAAATTTCAATCAACCTGTAACACTTGGGAATAATGTAGTTGATTGTACGTATATGTTTTATAATTGCGTAAATTTCAATCAACCTGTAACACTTGGGAATAATGTTAATAATTGCAATCAAATGTTTCGTTCTTGTCAGAAGTTCAATCAACCTGTAACAATTCCAATCAGTGTAGGTTCAATCAATCAAATGTTTCCATATTGCAATTCTTTTAATTCTGATATTTATGTAAAGGGGAATCAAAATAGACGTTTAACATGTGCGCACATGTTTTTGAACGTGACCAATGTCACTCGAAAAAACATTTGGTTCAATAACGTGTTTAATAATGTATTTAATCAAACTTACAATGGTTGGTCAATTACAGGAACTTCTGTGTCATGGACGCAAATGGCAGATGGCAACGGATTCTATAATGAAGGCTATAACATTTATTGTTATAATAACTACGAAGGATAATAAAAGAAAGGGTAAACACTTGAAGAAAATAACGATTGGCATTCCTGCATACAAAGCACAAGACCATATATGCGACTGCTTATCATCAATACAGATACAGACTAAAAGAGATGATATAGCAGTTATTATTGCAAATGATAATCCTAAAGATAACTACGAATTTGTAAAAGACAGATTCCCGGATATTGACATCACAATTCTGACCTGCGAAGAAAACGGCGGCCCGGGGATAGCAAGGCAAAGAGCTTTATCAGCCTGCAAAACTGAATGGATAACATTTATTGATGCTGATGATGTGTTCTTCACTCCATTTGCTATAGAAATGTGGATGGCAGGTATTCAGCCAAACGTCATTGAAGTACAATCTCCGTTCTTACAAGAGATTGATAACAAGGGAAATCCGCAAATCCCTAGAATGGTTCCAAGGAATGACGTGGGCCATCCATGGGTCTTTGGTAGACTTTACAATGTGTCATTCTTAAAACAGAATGAGATTAAGTTTTCAGAATTGAGAGCTATGGAAGATGGAGAATTTAATTGGAAGATAAGAATGACCATTGAGGGTTCACCACTTGTTATAAATGTGCTTAATGACCCAGTCTACCTTTGGAGAACTGGCAGTGAGCATTCCATTACAAGACTTGGTGCAGATTCAGAAGATGGTATTCCTCAGTATAACTTTGATTTGTGTCAGATAGGAGCCACTATTGCATCTATTAGAGCTTCCAAGTTTTGCAAAGAGAGAAACCCTTTCAATGGCAGTATAGACAGATTTGTTACTGAAATGATGATAGGGCATTATTTTACTTATGTAGAATGCCTAGAAAAGAAACCCATCTTTGCCGAGCAGAATATGTTTAATGCGAAGCGATTTTACCATGAGTGTTTTAAGGATATAGAAAACCGCATAAGCGATAAGATAATGAAAGATATCTATACAATGCAAAGGGCACAGCATGGGCAAGACCTTATAGGCATAATACCAGAAATCAGTTTTTATGAATTTATGGATAAAGTAAAGACAGAATCCTATGGTGGCGAGGAAGAACTGAAAGAAATTCGTTCAAAACTGCCACAAGAAATCATAGATAATGACTTAAAAACAGGCGTTGCAACGTTTTAAAGAAAGGAGAACAACAAAATGAAATACTATCTTATTAAACTACTCACCAACACACAGGGACAGGACGGTTCATCTGTAACTGTCTACACTGATAGCGAGGACAAGAGCGCAAAAGACAAAGCTCTTGTAGCCTATCATCAAACTCTTGCGTCTTTCCATAATGCAGAGGATGTGCTTTATGCCGTTGTAGAAATTCAAAATGAGTACGGTAACACAGAAATCAAAGAGATTGTAGACCATACTCCTGCACCAGAACCTGAAAATGAGCCGGAGGAGTAATACATGAAATATGATATAGTCATGTTTAGGGAGTTCACACAACCTGAAATTGATAACTTCATAGCAAAATGTAATTTTACTGACAGTGAATTACAGTATTTACTTTTGAGATGTAAGGACAATTCAAATGTGAAAATTGCCATAAGCATGAATATATCAGAAGCACAAGTATCCAAGATTGCTAAACGTGTTAAAAACAAAATCAAGAAAATTATTTAAAAAATGTGTTGACACAAATTATACCTTGTAGTATAGTTAAGAAGTCGTCAAGAGCAACTACTAACTGATGCGACCGTTCAGTCACGATAATTTTCGATTTCAAGCTTGCTTGATTTCAGAATACTTTCGGATTAGGACAACTGTACGACTTGTAGAGCGAATTAAACCATGCGTTGTGTGAGAGTGCAAACACTATAATCTTAGTATCTTTGATGAGAACCGAGAATGTAATTCAAAGACGACAAACAAAAAAGACGGGCTAAAAAGCTCGTCTTTTTTGTTGGCTATGAATATAAATTTTGTAAAGAATCTGTAGAGATTACAGGTTCTTTTTTATTGCATACTTTTCTCATAGAAGGGAGGTATGCAATGGTAGATATTTCCAATGTTTTGTTGGAAACAATGCAGAAAGAACACTGTACACCATTTCATGCCTTTTTGATGCTTGAAAAGGAGAGTGAAAATGTACATTCCATTCAATCCGAATCCTGCAGGCAATCTTGTCGGAGATTGTGTAATTCGTGCGATTGCAAAGGCAACAGGCAAAACATGGGACCAAGTTTCTGATGAATTACACGAGGTTGCACATGAGTTAAAAGATATGTCCTCTTCTAATTATGTGTGGGCAACTTATCTCAAACGTCTTGGATTTCACAGATATATAATTCCTGATACTTGTCCTGATTGTTACACAGTAAAAGCATTTGCACGAGATAATCCTTATGGAACTTTTATTTTAGGTACAGGTACTCATGCAGTCTGTGTACAGGACGGAAATATATTCGATGCTTGGGATAGTGGTAACGAAGTGCCAATTTATTATTTTGAAAGGAGCTAAAAATGGCTTATAATAATGGATTTCCAATAGGGTATCAACCTGCACCGATTAACTATCAACCACAGTCATCATATCAGCTACAACCTCAACCAGTTCAACAGCAACAGAATCCTGGTATGATATGGGTACAAGGAGAAGCAGGTGCTAAATCTTATCTATTAACACCTAACACAACTCTTCCTCTTTGGGATAGTGAGCAACAGACAATCTATTTAAAATCATCTGATGCAAGTGGAATGCCTAGTATGAAGATATTAGATTACACAATCAGAGAACAAGGAGCACCTCATAAGAATAATCTTACAGAAGAACAGCATAAGATTGATTTAAGTGGATTTGTTACTTATGACGAATTTAATAATAGACTTGATGAAATTACAAGAAAATTAGACAGATTTATAAATAAACCAAAACAGCAGGATAAACGTGAATACAGAAGAAATAGAGAAAGGGATGGAGAAGATGGCGAATAAATTGTATCAACAAATGCAACCTCAAAATAATATGATGCAACAGTTTCAAAAGTTTCAGCAAAATCCTTTTCAGTTTCTTATAAACAACAAAGTCAATATACCGCAGGAATATCAAAATGACCCTCGTGGTGCGATTCAGTATCTAATGAATAATGGTCAAATGTCACAAGACCAATTTAACAAACTTTCCCAAATGGCTCAGAGAATGGGCATAAAACTTAATTAAATATCAATCATCAAGTGCGCATAGATGAAAGATATAAATATTTAACCGATACCCTCTAGGGGTATTGCTAACCACAAATAATTAGTGGTAGAAAGGAGAAAATATGTCATTGACAGAAAATGGCGGAAATGGCATGGTAATGCCAGTAGCACCTATGTACGGTGGAGGCTACGGTAGTGGTTTTGGCGGCTTCGGCGGTGACGGATGGTGGGTTATTCTCTTCTTGTTTGCTCTTATGGGCAACGGAATGTGGGGTGGCGGATTTGGAGGCGGTTATGGAAACATGATGCTTGGTTATGATTTCCCTTGGCTTATGAACGGACAGCAAGGTATCAATAACAATGTATCTGATGGTTTCCGTGACGCACAGCTTCATGATTCAGTAACATCCGTTCGTGACGGTATTTCATCACTTGCTACACAGGTATGCAATTCTACTGGACAGATTCAGAATAGCTTGTGTAGTGGGTTTGCAGGAGTTACTGCCACAGTTAGTGATGGATTTGCTAATGCAGAGATTGCTAATAATGCTAGACAGATGGCTAATATGCAACAGGCCTTTGCACAACAGACAGCTACTAGCCAGGGATTTAATCAACTTGGTAGCCAGCTTGCCAACTGTTGCTGTGAGAACAGGTTAGGCACAGCAGACCTTAAATACACAATAGCTACGGAGAATTGTGCAGATAGAGCGGCTATATCAGATGGTATTCGTGATGTTATGGAAAACTGCAATAGAAATAATCAGGCAGTTCTTGACAAACTTTGTCAGCTTGAACTTGACGGAGTTAAGGCACAGGTTGAAGCTAAGAACGACAGAATTGCCGAGCTTACTACTGCACTTAATATGGCTACTCTTAGAGAATCACAGACAGCTCAGAACGCTTTCATCTCTCAAGGATTTGCAAATGAGGTTGACCAGCTCTATAACAGACTTTCTAACTGCCCTGTTCCTACAACACCAGTTTATGGTAGAACCCCTATCTTTACTTGCCCACAGAATCAGTTTAATAACGGATGTGGCTGTGGACAGTTTTAATAGGAGGTGATTTATATGGCAGAGTTTACTAGTAATCCTGTACAGACAGTACAACCTAATCAGCCTGTAGTGCTGAATACTACAATATGCTGTCCTAAAGGATATGTATATCACAGACCTGAAAGTGGTATTGTAACTCTTAGAGGAATCACTAATAACTGTTTTGCACGTTATCAAGTTACATTTAATGGAAACATAGCAATCCCTGATGGTGGAACAGTTGGACCTATTGCAGTTGCTTTAGCGATAGACGGAGAACCTTTACTTACATCAAGAGCGATAGTTACACCTGCCGCTGTAGCAGATGACCCACCAACAACAGATAATTTCTTTAACGTAACTTCAACTGCAATCATAACAGTACCTAGAGGATGTTGCTGGAATGTATCTGTTGAAAATGTAACAGAGCCAGCAGATGCTACAACACCTGCAAGTCCAATATTAGTGCAGAACGCTAATTTAGTTGTTCAGAGAATAGCATAAGGAAGGAGGAATGGACAATGAGAGCATTGGAAGATATGTGTGAAGTCCTTGAAGGACAGATACGTGAAATATCAAAGAAAGGCGATGCCATTTCTCCTCAGGAATTGGACAACGCTTATAAGGCAGTAGATATCATCAAAGATATTAAGACTATTGAAGCTATGAAGAAAGCTGACGAACAGGGAATGTTTGAAGGTAGAAGTTTCGATGGCAACAGTATGGATATGAGTTATGGTAGCATGAGAATGCCTTACCCTCATATGATGTATAACAGACCACCTTACGGAAGTTATGATGGTAGCTATGATGGAAGTTATGACGGAAACAGCATGGCCAGAAGAGGTCGTGATGGAGATGGCGATGGACGTTATAGTGAAGATTACAGTGGTCGTAGAGGTCGTGGAGCTGATGGTAGGTATGTCAGTCGTGATGGCTCATATGGTTATAGT
>JAEIGA010005674.1_pt1 | contig 19020 bp, 33 predicted proteins | sample 9270691 | NCBI WGS metagenome assembly JAEIGA01 (sample SAMN17057246, study PRJNA624740) | gut metagenome | biome: biome; isolation source: fecal sample | host: Bos grunniens | place: China: Xizang | collected 2019 | reverse complement strand
CCGTCTCTATCAAAGCTAAAGTAGATGTTATCAATATTTTCAGACTCTAAAGGAATCCAATCATAGAAAGTGATAAACTGATTCAGTCTTAAATTATAACATAATGACCATTCTAACCCTTTCTACCATTTATGACAGTGTTCAGGATTAATTCTGTCAATTAAATCAGAATAAGAAGTCCATGTTTCTTGAGTTTTATCCCAATAAGGCAATAATCTTTTTATAGCTTTTACAAATGATCCATTTTTATCTAAAATTCTATTTTGTTCATATCCATTTTTTTCTACAATGAATCCTTCGACATCAACTGTATATTTATCGTCTTTATACTCATTGCTTACTTCCCATAATATATCATTATAGTAAGTAAACATTACATCTTCTTTAAATTTATTGTAATGAGTCTTAATGTTAATATGTCCAACATAAGGACGCAAAGTAAATTCAGACATATCAAGATTGTCATTTAGAAATTTCTAAACTTTCATGTCAGAAATACAGATAACACTTGTGCCCTAAATTTGCCATATCTTTTTTGCTACACTATCTACACCAAATATACCTTGACTAGTGTCTATTATAGAATCTTTCCAAATAGATCCGAAATCTGGATGCAATATACTAATAGGAGGTAAGAAATCTAATGCGCTCTAATCTTTAACAACAGTCATGTCTAGCACACCAATTCCATGAGCAAAAATCACATAGACATAATTTCCTCTAGTAATTAGTTTCGTAATACTTCCATGAATCTTAGTATAGTCTTCATAAGCGTTCTATAAAATTAATCTAAATTGATTAGTTACAGAATTAGACGAATCTCTAAAAGAATTATATATTCTAGTAAAATATTCTTGTTTAAAGAATGGTGTTTTAGGTAAAATCCAGTATGATTTACCAGGAGTACTACATGATGCTGCACCATTAACTACAATAGAATCTGCCAATGGGTTATGTAAATCCATTTCCTATAATGGGTAGAAACTTCTCTTTCGATTAAAAGACGCTTCTTCCGTAGCATTACTAAAATCAACATCTCTCATCTAAAGATTGGTTGAGGACATAATAGGGAAAGTTATCCACTGGCCTAACCCAACCGCATTAACGTCTGCTCGATTAATCGATGCTACTCCATGTAATTCCCAATTATCATCAGATTTAAATAACGCTTTTAAATTAAAGCCTGATGCATTTTGTTCCTATTCTTTTGGGTTTACTTTTTTTCTAGTTGGTGAAGTATCATACTTCAAAGTCAGCATGGCTAGGTCGGTATTAGGCTCGGCTTTAGTTACAGCTGGATTCCTACGTTTACTTGGACCAATATACATTTCAAAAGCAGTACAAATTTCATTGGCGTATCCATTAGGATAGACTTGGCTATTATCGTTAGCATCAAATTTAATTGGGACATCATTCTTGTCGGTAGCCAATCTTACAATAAAACCATTACCAGAAGATTCTACTGATTCTAATTTGTAATAAGTATTACTAGATCCAACCTTTAGAGTTTTTCCAGAAGATGCAGACACATATGTCGTAGTGGATTTTTGAATAACTTTACTTGGATTAATATAAGAATCTCCTAAGCCTAAGTCAGCGGGATCTATCGAATCCTCATCCTTCATCTTAGTTAATTGTAAAATACCGCCTATAATATTGCCTGTTAGAAAGTAAATTAATGCTTGTTTTTTCATTTCTTTCTTTCTCTACCCTGCTGCAGTTGGACCTATATACCACCCGCCATTATCTTTAGATAGATTGGAATGAGCAGATCCCAATATTTCAGCAGTACATCTCACGGCATAATTAGACGACCAGCACTCAGGATTTACAATTTTTGTGTTTGTAGGCAGCTCAGGATCAATAAAGTTGCGATTCATCCTGTGAGTATACATATTAACAAAACAGTCGCCTCTAAAACACTATTCTGTTTGTTTTAATTCTGTGCGATGAGAAATAGCATGATATGGAGCCGTCGACTCTAAAATTTGCTTAAACATTAAATTAACGGCTTCGCTTTCATTCTAACATTGTTTGGTCTTAATATTAACAATTGTTCCGTAATCAAAAGGAGATGTTGCAGACTCTCTATCAGCATTATTTGGATCTCCTTTATATTCCTCCACAGGAAGTTGTAGTAATGGGTTGTTTATTCCTACATAATGCCCCCACACCCCTCTAGCCAAACTAGTAGACCTCGTTAAGTCTTGTGGCACAGTCCATTTAAAACTATTAATAAAATCTTCTGTTTTAAAGGATTCTTCTGCGCACCCAGCTTTTGCAGAGAAAAAGTCTGTACCATTTGTAAGTAATTTTGTACCATCTGGCACATTAGTAAGTTTAGTAAGTAATGATAAAGACTCCTCTTTGCCCTTTTTATACAAACTAATATTATCTAAAAAATGATAAGTATTATCATTTTTTTGATTAAATGTAGTTTTCAGTACTTTCGTTAGCCAGAATTCTTGAGAAGTGAAAATCTAATTATATGTTGCTAGATGTAATTCAGCATCTGGTACAAGCAAAGCCTGATTTGTATATGATTTGGCTTTGTGTCTAGGAATTTTAAAGGTTGTCCCTTCTGAATACAATAAGCGGTCTGCTCCTAAAAAAGATTGTCCGATATACTTATTATCAAAGGATTTCAGTATAGGCAAAGAACCATAGTCTTTGCCAGTTAATCCTATCACTAAACCCTGCGCCAACGTCATAGGAATTCGCTTCTGTCGAACAAAGAAATAGCCTTTAATCTTATGTTTTTTAAATACGTCTTTCCAATCTGGAAATGCACTACCAGATTCTATAGAATGGTTTTGATTATAATCATCTTTATCTTTAACAAAAGCTCTTTCCCACCCTATTAACGACATATCGAATTCAATATAAATTGGCGTAGGAGTGACTACTCCGTCTCTGGCATCTGTATCATCATAAATGCTGTTAAGATCTGGGAATCTGATCACGCCTCTAGAATTAGTTCTCAGCAACTGATTAAAGTACCCAGATTCTGTATCATATAAATAGCATGGGTACCGCCATTCTTCAGACGTGCTTTCTTCAGACTGTTTGGCATTTTCCTAAGTAAAAAATTGTTTAGCATACTCAGATGGCTTAGGATATGCTTCTTTTTCACTCGACTCTAATATTTGACATTCAAATATTTTGTCTTGATCTTTTTCCTAAGGAAAAAATTTTTCCTACAATAAATTAAAATCAATACCTTGAACATCCATTACAGGGCTAAGACTATTATCTTCGAATATGTAAACAACACCAAAACGATAAATTTCTCCAGGCCAGTAACCCACACGATAATATGTATTTTTCGTATTATAGTAACATAATCCATGATCTTCTACTGCTTTTAATGGTGCAGTATTAGGATCTTTATATTGTGAATTGATAGACCCTACAGATCCGACCTCTGCTCGGCGGCACATTGGAATAATTTTCCAACTTATACGCTTTAGCTCTTCCCAATCATGCTCTGTTTGTTTTGTATTACCAAATAATAAGATATTATTAGCTATAGTCTATGTTTTTACAGCATTAATATCTGCATAATCTACATACAACTCTTCTTTCGTTGTTCCGATTATTTGTTCAGAGCCTGTAACTTCTATAATACAAGTTTTATTGTTGTTAATACTATAATCAGTAAGAACCTTGTGATATGTAGTAGTAACTGCCTAATCTGAAGATGATGATCTTCTTTCGAACAATACTCTCACTTTTGCAAATCCGGGATCAAGATTGGTAAGAGTAAACATAATACTCTTACCAGAATTTTCATCTTGTAATCCCATACGAATAGCATTCGGTGTATTTGGTGCTCCAATATGACATTGAACAATACCTGATTCAGCAATCACTTCTGTTTCATTGCCGTCAATATCTACCAATTTAAAATAAAAAGTGTAAACACCGACAGGCAATTTTCCACCATTGTCTTTTAATCCGTCATATTGGATAATAGGAATTTTAATAGGTATTTGTTTTAAGAGTGTGTCAACATTAAAAGTCTCTTCACTATATACATTAGAATCTTTAAACCCAATATGATCTGTGATCTTAAATGAATTTTCATCTTGAACTGAAAATCTCGTATTAATCAATCTTGGATAATTTTTATTATCATTGATAATAAGATTTACAGCCCCGTCGTAAGCATCCTGAACAATAATATCCACAGGGTGTTCCATATCAAAGTTTAATTTATCTGTTGTAAAATTTCCTAATTGTTTAGATTCTGAGTCTACAAAATTCTACAACGGAGTGTATATATTACACAACTGACCTTTATCGTTCAATCGGTTAGTGTAAACCTATGCTTTTCTAAGTGTAATTTTAGGTAATTTAGACATAACGACTTGGTTGATTATAACAGATTAATTCTTCAACTTTTATATCATCTGGTAGGTCGTCTACCTATGTAATTGATGTATTTTGAATATTGTATAAACCGATAATATTGTACATAGGGTTCTGTGGAAAATATGCGGCCTTATATGATTTTGTGAAGCCTGTTTTTACTCCACCATCTACATTAGGGAACAAAGTAAAGTTCTCATAGGCACATACTGCACTTGGAAAGATAATATTATCATACAATAATTTATAAAAAGGATCGGAATCATTATCAGGAACAATAGACACACCGGTACCAAGAACAGTTGATTTGGCCTATTGATACCAATAAGCTAGTAAAACTTGATTTAAGTTTTTATTATTAGACATATCAACTTGGTATAATGCGAAGTTTGTAATCCACGCGTGTACATCTTTTGTTACTGAAAATGTTACATCAATTGGGCTTCCTGTCCCGTCTTCATTAATCATGAGGACAATAAAATCATAATTAGATGTATAATTTTTAGAGTTATGTGTGTATTTTAATTTCTAAGACTTTAATTCTGGTCTATCACCAGAAGTAAAATACTTCTAAAACTTTAATACATACAATCCTGATTCGAATGAAGATTCTCTATCAATCTATACTGTTACAGTTGCGGATGATCCTACAGAGTAATATAAAGGGTAGGGCTGAGGCACCGATTCCGTATCGCCATAATTTATAAAAGTACTTAGCGGAAAGGACGGTATTATCGCATCACTGGTGACCTTCAGGTCGAAACCAGATGCCTGTTTTATATTAACCATCTAGTTTTTATAATCTGTAATAACAGCGTCTTGGTCATCAGCGTCTCCATAATAATATGCAGGAATTACTCTATAATCTCCTTTATTAGATAAAGTAGTGTTAGATTCATCCATATCTATAGCAAGCATAGGAGAGAGTACCAGCTTTTGTTCGTAGTCAGCGATTGGCTTGTTAACAGTATCATAATTACTGCCCACATCATAATTACAATTACCTTCTGAAAATTCGCCTACCCAATCAATCATTCTTTGATAGTCGTGAGTCGGATAAAATCTGTGAGATGGGGACTTCTATGTTCTATTAGTAAGTACAAAATTGCTTGTATCTATATATGTATTGGAGTATCCCCACCGTTTGTGCATACTCATAATTGGTATTTTGGTTTCGGAAGATAAAGTAGGTATATTAACGAATGCATCAGATGTGTATATTTTGAATTTCCCTAAAATAGACGGCAAATTCTCAAGATCGTCTGTTGTAAATACATGACAATATGCAGATTTGTTAGCATCAAACCGTATAGTTACATTACTATCCATATCTTGGTCAGTCTGATCACCATTTGAATGTACTTTAATAACTGATAGAGTTAAATTGGCCTAATAATTATGCTACCAGTGAGATCTATCTTTCAGATCTACATTCTAAAAATAGGCATTCAATGGATATATACTATTAATAGCATCAGATGCCGTAGTATAACTTAATAAATAATTATATTTGGACGTAGAATCTATAGAATATTCATCCACCATCAATGTCCCTTTAAAACGATCGGTTCCTTTAAAAAGCGATGTATCTCTAGAATACAGTCCTACATCAGGATCGACTTCATTTCTAAGATAAGAAGGCCTTTTTACAAAAAACGCTTCTACTGTCGTCCCGTCGCTAGGTCTAAGAAATCCAAAGTTAGTACAATATTGTAAAATATTAAATTTAGTATGAGGTAGTTGACTTAAACCGTATGAAAAAAATCTTCCCGCAATACAAGCCGTACCACTGTATGTAAAATCTTGTAGAGCCTATTCGTCTTCAGATGTCTCAATTGTGGTGAATTTTTTAGTTATACCTTCAGCATCGTATACAACAGCTCCTAATTCTGGTAAATATTCTAAAATAGTACATGGTGTATATACAATACCGTTTGTCTATAGCTGACTATTATATGTTAGATTCTACACCGCAAAAGTAGGCATAGTTGCCCATAGCATCTGCGATGAATCAACATTTAAATCGTGTAGTTCTAACTATTTAGCGATTGGTTGGGATATATGTTTATATAGATTAATATTTACAAAAGTCGGAGGGGAAAAATATTCTCTCTGGTCTGACTCCGTAGCCTCATTCGCAGTGTATTCTAGTGCTTTAGGGAGATATGCCGACAAACACGCCTATTCTAATTTTTCAGTATCAGAAGCTACTGTAAAGTTATTTATATTAATATGAATAGGGTCGCCCCAATCTGTCTCACTAGTGAGACTTCCAGTCTCCTTATATTCATCGAAAATTGTCTTCCCACTTTCTACAACTTTTGGACTATCAGATTCTAATCCAACTACAGGCTTAAACTTTCCACCAACTGGTAAGTAAAGTGTAGTATCCTCGTCGTCTTTTTTAGTGATGTCATAATACATCTACAACTCATCTTCTGCGGCCATATCAGCCTCTTCGTTCTAACCAAGAGTAGAAGCTCGAACTATTTTAGTCATAGTACCTATCTCTATATAGTCTTGCGGGCAATCATGTACATCCATAGGATCTTCAGGCTTCTCGGTATTAATAGTATGATTGTATTGATCATACGATAACGTATAAAAAGTAAAAATTAACTCTATAGCAGCGTCCGCCTCATCAGTCTCGATCACATATATACCGTCTCTATCATTAATAGTGAATGACTCTAATGTTTTAATCTTAGATTTATTTGAGAAGCATGTTAATGTGTGATTCAGTCCTCCATCAGTATCATTTGGGTCAGAACTAATGTAATCGTAAAAACGGCCATATTGACATCTTTGCGAATCATCACTATACTGTACACTTGTTACAGGATTACATGAGGTTGGTGTATCAACTCTTGCTCCTATAACTTGTCTGTAAGCATAAACACATTCTGTTTTAGATTCGTTACTAGTATATTCTGTATATACTGGATATTTTATCTCTGGCTAATAAAGATTTCTAGCCTCTAGTTTTATAGCATCTACAAACCCAGGACCTACTGAAGTGTAGGTAATGCTGGGTATGTAAATGCCTATCGTTGGTGTGAAATTTTCCATAATTATTCTTTTTATAAGATTCCGCATGGAACTCTATAAATCTATTTATTTATACAGTCTGCTGTTATTAAATCATTCTTGTATATCCAAGTGCTCATCGATATATTTATAAATTAATCAACTTTCAGTATTATGGTTTTCATTACACCGAGTTCATGGTTAACACGAGCATAATAGTAACCGGCAGGCAATGATGTACCATCTTCAGTTGTGAGATAATAACCAGTACCAACGACTTTATCTTCAGCATCTTCTACAACCATATACCATGTTACATCTTCTTCTGCAACAGTCCAGCCGAAATAGTCTTCGATGTACTTGAGATCAATCGTCAAGAGACGACCACCATATTTATTATACGCAGGAATATCGGTTATCTCTTCTGGGGTATTAGGTTCTTCTGGGGCAGGAATGTCTGGCTCTGGTTCTGGTTCGGGCTCTTCTGGCGGTACCACATCTTCAAAAGTTGGCAGATCTCCAACAAATGTAACGTGTACTGTTATCTTTTCCGTATTAAATCCATAAGGCATTTCTGGTTCCAGTTTAACCCATAAATATCCCGGTTCAATATTAGGATAACTTTGATATTTATAAGCAGCTAATGTTCGATCAACATCCATATATGTAATATCTTCTCCTATAAACCAGTAGTCAGATTCATTTAATTCAAAATTTTTATCAGTATCTGTAGAATACCAATTTCCATTTTTTGTTGGAACATCCTCTAATTTTACAGCATTATCACTATTTGCGGTTTTACTAAGCAAGTCTAGTCTAAACCACCCGGGGCCACGATAAATGTTTTTATCTAGCTCGAGAATATGTAGCACTTGTGTAATATAAGGAAACTCAATTGCTTTATAGTCATTTTCATTAGTTGGAGCAACCTCTAACCCAAACCAGCCTTTACGCACTGTTCTATGACCTAGCTCTTCTATAGCTAATGAAAAAATAAACTAATCTCCAACTTGAAAACGATTATCTGAAACATTATAAGGGTTTTCTGTATATAAATTATATTTTTTTACTTCATCGATTAAAGTTTCACCATTGTACAACTTATCGTCGCCAGACATAATACAATAAGGATAAAAGTTTTTAATCTTCATAGTATCAGCCGTGTAATTAAATACAGGACTTGGGATAGTTCCCAATTCGCCTTCTTTGGTATTTAAATTGTAAGAAGCAATATATAAAATACCTCCATACTCTTTCATACCTAATGGGACAAAACCATCACGAAGTCCCATGATATTACCAGTAGTGCTGTCCTGTATTTTAGTATTACCCATATCATTTTGCAACATCATTTCATTACCATTATATGTAATAAGTGTTGCATTAAGAGCGTCAGTCAGTCCTTTCTGATCTTGTGTTAGCGGATGGTAATCGGTCTTTAAACCTCCCAAGAAAACATTGGTGGTACTTTTCATATTGATTTTCTCCTAAATATTCTGCGTGTTCAGTTTTTAATTTATCTACATGGAATTTCCAACCACAATCCATTGGGTAGGGAATTCGCCAGATGTGTTTTATAAAAGGAGCGTGAAATAACTCCTTCTTTACTTTTGTTAAATATATATTATTGAAAGTAACAAATTTGCCACTTTTCTTAACATTCTTATGTTCTTCGTCTCGAAGACCAATGTAATAATAACCATCCCATTTCTCTTTGCGTAGCCTATACAAGACTCTTTCTCGCATTCGATTCTTAGTGAGGAATCTGTAATAATGCTTAAGAGAATCAAGCCCTAATGGACCACAATGCGCTGTCATATTATCATCGGCTCTATAGCAAATTAATACATCAGCATGCATCGCATTTGCAAATGCATACATTTTTAATCCGAATGTAAGTATTTTGTTTATCTCAGACTGAGATAACCAGTTATAACGCTGTTGTATAATTGGGACATAATGTTTAACTTCCCTTACCATCCTACTCCTTTATTTGTAAGTTCTGTAATTCTATCTCTATATTTACTACTTACAAAAATTCTCTTTCTCCAACTTCCATATCTGTTTGATTTTCTGTAAGTTAATTGATATCCAGTAAAATCAGAAACTAAAAAATCCACATCTTGGAAAGCCCCATTCTGCCTAGCTTTTATAAAATCATCTCCGCTAACAGGAGTCATTTCTATCCAAGAAGACCCATCTCCAGTAGGGGGGAATTTGAAAGTTACTTGGTTTTCGATAACGTCTTTTATTAATAAATACATAAAGTATCTAAACATTTCTCCATACATCACCTTAAAATCACCATTAAATCTTGATGGCAACTCCTTGGCTTTCATACTCATATATTTTTTAGTTGGGAAACTCGTATACAATTCATCAGCTTTGAGTGCATACGAGGTTGCCCAATGTTGTCCTTCTTTTAACATTATTGTATTGGTTTTGTTGAAGACGCTCCATAAGAGTGTCTATCCCATGAAGTCATTACATCTAAAATCTCATTCATCTGATTTTGAGATAGTTCAATTGGAGTTCTAGCATTAGAACAAGCTTTTTGCCAAAGTTGATATTCCATTTGAGCCATTTGATAAGTATTAGCATCTTTCGTCAGCCTTGCTTTCTTCAAATCCTCAGCATATACACAATATGCAACAACAGCATCCAATTCCTTATCATTTAAATAAGGTAGTCCATCCTCATCTAAATACTAGCCTTTGTAAAGCAAATTTACAGCAGGGTAGTGAGAATTAAAGAATATCTTATCAGCTAGTTCTTTGTACTTAACCAATTTGCCAGGCATATAGAAATCACTAGGGTGTGATTTAGTTCTTTCTATATTCTGCTCAATATTTTGGAATCTTGCGCCGGCATTTACATCCATAGTATGTGTACCTTGTGCTGATTCATAGTCGAGTGTGATAGCTTCAATAGAATCCAAATTACAAGGCTTCTCTACATACCACCCACCATCTGGATCTGCTTGCGGATACAATTGAGTGCGATACATGCGATAGTCTTTATTACCTATCTTATTATAGGCAGAAAGACCATAGGTTTCGAATGTATCAGTGTCTAACGCAAGTCCATATATCTCATTTAATTGCGTTAGAGCTGTATAAAAAGAGTATTTTTTCATTATTGTCCAGGATTTTGAGTGTTAGGAAGTGGTTGTAAAGGAACCGACTTATAATATTTAAACTTCTTATTAAGAAGCTATGTTTTAGCTTCTGTATCTATAAACGTAGGCTAGTATATTTCATCAAATGGGCAACATCCATTTTCTTCCATGTACTATTCTACTTGTCGTAAATCTCTGAAAATACCAGTTACAGTTAGCCGCTCTAACATAGGAGCATTCCAAATAAAACAGTCCATCATACCTCGGCTATTTAGATTAGTATCTATAAAAACAAATGGTTTCTTAGAACCTCTGATTTTGTATTTATGTAACTTGATTAGCGATGGATCGGTGTAAACCTTAAAAGGGGTCTATAAATCAGTAGAACCGATATAAACAACCGCTTCTGGTATATCAATAATAGGAGGTATTTCAAAATGGAGTTGTTTTTGATCGTAGTTTGAGCCAATACAACATCTATCGATTGTTTCACAATCTGTAGCTACACAACGCAAAGAAATAGCCAGTTCTTTTATAGGTAAAAGATTTTGTTTGTAGTATTTAAAAATACAGCCTCTACGCTCTTCTACTAATTCGTCTTCTATTTGTTGTATAGAAAAATTTAATGTACTGGAGTAATTTTCTAAACCTCCTAATAGATCATTGACTACAGCACTTGCTTCTCTGTTGATGAATCCCATATTTCTTATGTATTATAGTTTAGTGTTATACAACAAAGTCGAAATAATTAAACTTTGTTCCTAATTTATTATAATTTATTGGCTATTGTGACGGTGCTTGACCGTAAGCAATTGTGCCTAGATTAGCTCCTGGCAACGCTAAATTACCTACAACTTCTTTTGCTTTGTTAAAAGTCGCTGTAGTTTTATTTATACCATTGGTTAAGGCCTGTGCTGTATTCGTAATTAAACTTGTGCCAAGGCTTTGTTTGTTTTGATAATAGTTCTACTGAGGATCAAGCCCCTTTCCGTATGTATATTCCATAGTCTTATAAAAAATAAAGGCAGACGGAAACTCCGCCCGCCTTTAAGTTAAGGTATTAATTATCTAATAAATTACTTCTTAGCACCACGACCTTCTTGAGCAGAAGCGATTGCGGCTGCATTTTTCTTAGCGTCAGCAGCAACATAGTTGCTCTCTGGAGCGTAAGATGTAACAACTCCGCTTGCAAAGCAACCTTCGAAATCAGCAATCAAATTAGCATCTTTCTCGTTCAAGAACAAGATGTGGGTAGTCAAAGATTGATCACCTACAGAACCAAATACTTGGTGACCTACATGTGAACGATCAGTAATATACTCAAACATGTATTGAGCATACTCACCGCCTGGAACTGGCTTACCACCTTGATCTGCACCAAATGGATCCAAAGAGGTCTTAGTTGGGAGACGCAAGTTCTTAACAAGACGAGCTACAGTACCGTTACCTTCTGTGCCACGAACATTAGGAGTTTTACCAAGAGCCTCCTTGTCGAGGACAATAACATCCTCATAATCTTTATAACCTGTCAAACTGCCAGTCTTAGAATCAGAATCATTGATTTTGTCCAAACGGATTTCATCAAATCTAACGTAGCAATCGGTTGCTTCGAATGTCAATTTGGTAGAATTATCAGTAACTGTAAACAAACGGTCTGAGCCTTTCTTCAAGAACATTTTCTTTACAGCCTTTGCGAGATCCTCAGCCAATTTAGCAGCGTCGTTAGCAGCCTTAACCTCAAATTGGAATGGTAGAGATTTCATCAACATTGCATTTTGCAACTCTGGACGGATTGTACCCTCTTCACTTACCCAAACTTGAAGACGATAATACTCACCTTTAGTGATAGCTGGAATGGTCAACTCAGCCTTTGCTGGAAGTGCTGGTTGATAAGCGCGTTTCCACACTTTAGTAATCTTAGCAAGATCGAAAGCGCCCACACCCTCAATCAAAAGCTTGTTTTGTACTGGGTCTTTAACAATACGTTTGTCACCAGCGAGTTTACCTTTATTAGAATTAATAATTGTTTCAGTTGTATACTGCCACATAATCGTAAAAATATTTAAAAATAAAAAAATTAATTATCTTATTATACTATGGATTGATTTACTCCCATATTAGTTTGAATTCTAGGGTTTCCTCCATTCTCGAGAATTAGTTTAACTAGAGTATTAATAATCTCATAAACCACATAATCTGGGAATTCGATAATCATCGATTGATCTTGAAAATCATCTAACTGATCCTAAGTTAAAGTATAATAATAAGGAGCTCGTAAATAATCAATTCGAACTTCTGTTAATCTATAATTAGGATCATCTCCATATTTAATCTGCATTGTCGGCATTGTAGAGTTGCCGTATCTCTCGTATGTACTTACAGCAAGTAAGTCTTTATCTTCATCAGTGTGATATTGACTTTTGTCAAGCACCGGATCTGATATATTCATTATGTAATAATATGGCTACTTTACAGATGGTTTCATGTAATAGTTTTCAATTACATGAGACCACTGTGTTGTATCCATCTTATTTGCACCTTTTGTGATTGTCTTGGTATTACCGCATTTATTGTCCTTTGTCTATGTAAATGTACAAATACAATTTAATATGTGCATATAATCAGAAGGCAGTCCGATAGTAGGACCATCAAAAGTTCCAATTACACCAGGACTGAGTACTTCCTTGTGTGTTTTTAGCAGCACTCTTAAATCATCCGTCAATTGTTGTTTAGTTTCAAACAAGTTGTAACGAATATTAATATATTGTTGTACAGCTTTATTGAATAAATAGACAAAGTCATCTAATAATAGCGACGGTGCTTGTACTTTATTTAGTTCTACAAGACAATTCTCAAATGCGTCTTTAATTGACATTATTTCTTAGGTTTTAATTCTGGATATGTTTCTTTTTTAATTTCCTCTCGAAGTGTTTTATTACTTTGAAGTGTATTTACAACCAAATCCATATTACTACCCAGTTTAATATCGCTATAGTAGAATCCGTCTTCACGACGAGTTACAATACCTTTATCTTGCGCTCCAATTACAAGCAAACGAACTGTAGCCTCTTCTGATTGATAGAACTTCTTAACTTTCTCAGGATACTTTTGAGCTTGTGTCAATAAGTAAGAATCTACATCGCTAGGGTGTGCATGAGACATATCTTTGTCGAAGAGACGGCAAATAAGAAGTTTGTGTTGAAGAGTATCGTCAAAGATAAGCGATTTAGCTTCGTGGATGATTTTCTCAACATTAACACGAGCCGTCGCTTCTTTACCAGGACGAACTATATACAATTCTGCCAAACCATGTTTTGCACGAGGTACACGATGTGCACCCTCTACAGGACGAGTACCATCAATTACATATTCGCCTCTTTCATTAGTAGCAAAACGATCTGGAGCGATCAATTTAGAGTTTTTAATAGCTTCCCATTGAGCCTTTTGAAGAGGGACCTCCATATTAAAAGTTTGGCCATGGGTTACGTGGATTGGTTCATTGTCTGGAATAAAGACCTTGCCTTCAGTCATAGCAGCCTTATCTTTTTCTGATAGAATTAGATCGCCATTTGCATCTACTCGGCGCACACAATCTGGCATTTGGCCATATTGGTCTGCACAAGGCATAATGTGGTAAGTTTTTCCAGGAACTTTATTAAAAGCACTTTCGAGAACAATTGTTGTTTCAGTAGTCATATTAATTCATTAACATATAAATGAACTGGGATTACTCCCAGTTCATTTTCTTTTTCTTTTGATCTTATCTAAATTAGTTTTGGATCAACATGTAAGTGCGGAATGGGTTAACGCAAATTACACCGCCGTAACCACTTACAATGTAAGACTCACCAGCTACGTTAGTAGCTACTTCGCCATCTTTGATACCAGGACCAGCGATGTGGTTCAAGAAGAACTCGTGGCCCTTAAGAGTAATCTTTTGGATTGGGGCCATACCACTGGCTTTATCTGTAGTCAAATCTACGATGATACCGAAGCCCTTGTTAGGATATTCGATAGTCAAAGCGCGCTCTGGACGGAATGATACGATGTTGTTCATCCATTCAAATGCACCATAAGTAGCACCGATCTTAATGCGGTTCTTCTCGTAGTTAGAATACATAAATTGTTGATCAACATTGTGATCATGCAAGAACTTAGCGCAAACACGTTGGAGATCAGCAAAGAGTACATCGTTGCACAAGAATGCAAAGTGGTTACCAGTGCTCTCCTCGCACTTTTGAGCAAGTTCGGTAATAGCCTCAGTGAGGATGTTTGTGCTCAAACGAGCATAGTTGTATACAGAAGCGTAACGCTCGATTTGTGCGATAAGACCGTCACCTGCTACCAACTCACGACCTTGACGATCGTGCAAGGTGCACTTGCCGTTCTCATCCATAGTAGATTTACCCCACATCATCATGTTATTCATAGCCTCGTGGAAGGTATCAATAGCGAGCTTTTGACGAGCTGGCATCTTGAACAAGTAGTTCTTGTTACCATTGATATCCTCTTTGGTAATCTTAATGAAAGCGTCCTCCATAGCAACGTAACGAGAAGAAGCGTCAGTATCAACACGGATTTCAGTCATCCAGTTGCGGAGTTCTGTATAGTTAGAAGTATATTTGGTAGAACCAAATGAATGATACTCTGGTTGGATATTCAATTAACTCTTACTATTACTAGTAAGTTTAGACTATATCTTTAACTGAACTAATATCAGTTAATGCCCATTTCAATTATCAATATATTTGTATACAAATCCTTTGTGTTTTTGGTATTCGCCTCTAAGAACATTCTTTACAGCCGTGCCTACTTCTTTAGCGCAATCATTTGATGAATTCCAACTTTGTAATAGTTTGTCAGAATCATCAAACTTACCTACTTTCCTAGCTACGCGCTTTTTTGGAACATTGAATTCTTTTAGTTTTGTAAGAGACCAATAATGGTTATTTACGTCTTTAGAACGAAGTTTAATGCAGTTTGTAATATTACAATATGAATTTTCAAGTTCAGCCTCTTTTTGAGTTTGATATTCTTTTATAAATTTGCCTCGCTCGTCATATTGATACACTTGTCTATTTTGGATAGATTTAGTTCTTGCTTTGTCATACGATTTTTCTTTAAAAAACGAAAAATAATAAGAATCTTTTACTAAATACCCCAAAATGGCAGCCTTTTGTATGTATACTGCACTAGTTTCTAAAGTGTCTTCGCCTGCAGCATTTAAAGAAGGATATGCTCTATCAAACTCTCCAGTTTTTAAATACCTGTAAACAGGTTGCAGTATTTTAAAATCAAATTCTGATAAATCTAATTTATCATGTTTTTCGTAAGAAAAACAAAAGTTTTTAACTTTGAATTTGAGTTTTATAGAGTGACTTATTGTAGAAGAATCGCAGCCCACAAAATCAGCAGCCATAGAACAAGAATCGAATTCTTTTATATACTCTCCGGTATCTACTGAATACATGTAAACTTGTTTTCCAGAAGTCGAATTTACGATTCCTCCAAGAATCATATTATAAACATCCGATCTCTTTAAAAACTCTTCGTTAACTAACAAGGCTTCTAACAAATAAGCTTCTTCTGCAATATTAAACGATGCGAGAGTTTCTCTTTTAAAGGCTTTTGGCCCAAACTCTTTAACTGCTTGTTGAAAACAGGTTTTAGCCTTATTGTAAGTGTTGGCTTTATTAGCATAAACGCCGCACCCCAAATAACCATCAAAAATTTCAGGATTTTGTGTCTGGTGAACTCCTATATAAATATAATTATTCACCTGATTTGTAGTTTTATATACAATATATTTCATAATTTACGCCTTGCGGCTAGTCGTTGAACGTTAATTTAAAATTGTATCTTTAGGATTTCTCCATGTATTTAACATATATTAAATTCTTCGCTGCTGATTGTCCCGTAGGGAGTTCCCAGCAATTAAAGCATATTTCAACGTAATCTCACGATTACGCGTGGCAATTTTTTACCAATCCAACGTGTGGTCATACCAGCTTTACATGCATCTGCATCCAATGTTGCTGAATAATCAGCGTCTACAAGACGAACAGTATACTCCCAGAAATCATCAGCACGACGGATAGGACCATCGATTACCATAACCAATTGGTGAGAACCATCAATCATAAATACGTCGTTAGCAGCATACCACTTCTCAGTGAAAGCTACAGGGATGTCCATACCAAAGTTAGAAGCGGCAGGATTTACATCAGCTGCAAAACGAACGCGTTTAACTTGATTGGTTTCGATCTCCCATTTAACTTGCATTGTATCTACAGATTGCATTTTACCGCCACCCTTCTCATTGCGGTATACATTACCGAAAGCCTCAGTAAAATAGGTCAAAGTGTGATTCTAGTACATCTTAGCTGCTACACCAAGGTTAGTAGCAGATTTACCAAGGAATTGACCCCAGTCCTTAGCAGTACGTGAATGCGCCATATCTGGGCGCACAACAGAAATGTTAATTGCCATAATTTATTATTTGAGTTTAAAATATAAACTCGTCCTCGCGTGGAGCGGACTTTCTCCCGCCACCTTGTTTAGTTACTACGCGTGGTACGGGTTTAGAACGTTTTGAAATTTCTTTTTGAAAATAATCTATCATTGCGTCAACACGCTCTTCACCATGCAATAGATACCAAGCCATTTTTAATACGTTCTCTGGATTATCCATTGCTTTGGAAAGACCTGTTCTGTTCGCTTGATCTTTTTCTAAAACGAATCGCAACAATTCATCACGATCGTTGTCATCTAATTCAGTATTTTGAATGTTGTCAATACCTGCCATAGCTTGATGATAAGTATTTACAAACATTTGTTCATTTTCGGCTTGTTTAGCAGCCGCCTCATCTTGGTACAACTTAGCTTGAGCCTCCTCTTCTGCTTTAAATGCACTTCGCAGAAGGGATACTCGCTTCGCGAATGCCTCAGGGTCGGCTTTAAGTCTTTCAATTTCTGCATCTATTTCTTCATCAGACATACTCTCACCAAATCGCTTAATGTAATCGTATGCCACAATCTCTTCATCACTATAAGAATCAGTATCTGATACGGTTTGCTGTTGTGACAAGTATTCTTGGATAGCCTCTTGTCTTTGCCATTCAGCAAAATCTTGCAGTGTCATGTTATTTTGACGCAAGAAGTTAATCATCTGAATCTCGTGATCTGCTGGAAGAACAGGATCGTCTTGATAGTTAAGAATGTCAAACTTGTCTTGTTCAGACAAAGAGTCAAAACTTACTTCAGTAGGATTGCCTTCCTCATCTAATATCTGTACTTTGTTTCTATCAATACCTCTACTTTCTAATAGCATAGAAATATAGTCTTTTGAGGATTCTTCATAATCCTCATTGTAGTCTGAGTCTGAATATTCTACTTCTGAATCACCAAACTCCACAGTTGTTGTCTGACCTCCATCAATTACTTGCTCCAAGGTCTCATCACCAAAATCAAATTCAAAATTGTCTTCCATAAAACTTATTATTTCTTATTATACATATCTAATGTTCAATTATTCATTATAATAAATAAATAAAAAATAACATACTCAAAACATCAAGATATATAAACAAACAAAAGGTGAGTGTAATAACACCCACCTTTTGCCTTATCTTTCGTAAAACTTCATTTTAATCTTACCGTAATTCACGATATTTGTTCTACAGTGATCACACATAAATTGTTTCGCCACTTTGAACATCTCGCGTCCTATCTCTCCTTGAAGGTATTGAATTTCTTCACCTTCATAATCTAAGCCCATCTCTGATCCGATATGCTATGCAGCATGTCCTTTCTCATGATCTAGAGTATTTTGAAACTCATCAGCACATGAGGATTCCATCATAACTATGAATGTCACCCTCATGTCTGGCGTTGTGTATGTAAATCCAGTATCTAAACTGTTGCCCTCTAATATCTCAGCGGCATTATAATAAAAGTACGACTCACAATCTATGTCGTCGAGTTCTTTTAATATTACATCTGCATCTTCAGAAGTCACTTCGTAAAACGCTTTAATGAGCCAATCGTATTTCTTTAAATAAACTATCTACGCTACCATAATCTTAATATTAAAGTACATCATCCCAAGGTATCCCAGTACCAGATCCTATACAATCGGCATAGAATCTTGTAAAAGGCATACCATCGTATGCATCCGGATCAGTTACTACGTCTTTGACGTATAATATCAAATGTGCTTCATCTGGAATAGAAGACCCTAGAAAGTCTGCTTTTGCCATATTAGCGATATACACTGCATCGTAATCTACTTCGAACTGCAAGTTATATTTCTTTACGAGGCTTTCTATGGTCTCCTTCGTATAAGGAGTAATGTATTGTTTGTTGTCTTCTTTACCCTTATACATTCGAGACGATGCCCATTGACACATCTTTTTATTAAAATGCCATCCGTTAAACTAGAGATAATTCTCCATTGCTTCAGGAAAGGCACTTCTCGAATCCAGTCTTGCTTTCATAATTAATAT
>JAEIGA010005673.1_pt1 | contig 19021 bp, 13 predicted proteins | sample 9270691 | NCBI WGS metagenome assembly JAEIGA01 (sample SAMN17057246, study PRJNA624740) | gut metagenome | biome: biome; isolation source: fecal sample | host: Bos grunniens | place: China: Xizang | collected 2019 | reverse complement strand
GAGCGATTGCTTGGTCGATGCCCGCTTTTGTGCGGAAGAATCCTTCTGGTGTACGGTCTCCCGTGATAAATGGAAGGTCCGTTGGGTCGATGTCGCTTGTAATCAGGTCAGCTGCATCGGCATCTGTACGGGCGATCAGGATAGTCGGTACACCCATGACATCAGCTGCAAGGCGTGCTGCGATTAAGTTGCGGACAGCTGTTTGTGTCGGCAGCAATACTTTTCCGCCTAAATGTCCGCATTTCTTTTCAGAAGAGAGCTGGTCTTCGAAATGGACGCCTGCCGCACCTGCTTCAATCATGCCTTTCATGAGCTCAAAGCAGTTCAATTGTCCGCCAAAGCCAGCTTCTGCATCTGCTACAATCGGCTGGAACCAATCGATATCTTCCTTGCCTTCAGAGTAGTGGATTTGGTCGGCACGCTGAAGCGCTTGGTTAATGCGTTTCACAACAGCTGGTACACTGTTCGCCGGGTAAAGGCTTTGGTCAGGGTACATATTGCCGGATAGATTGGCGTCAGCAGCAACCTGCCATCCGCTCAAATAAATCGCTTTGAGACCAGCTTTAACTTGTTGAACTGCTTGATTACCAGTCAGGGCGCCAAGGGCATTGATATAATCTTCAGTATTCAAGTAGTTCCATAGTTTCTCGGAGCCTCTTCTTGCTAATGTATGTTCAATTTGGACGGATCCGCGCAATTTCAGGACATCCTCTGCCGTGTACGGGCGTTCGATTCCTTGCCATCTTTCATCTTTCCATTGATCTTCGATTTGTTTCACTAATTCTTCTCTCATTCCTAATTCCTCCTATAGGTTCATAATAGATTTATAGAATTTCGTATGCAGGTAACGTCAAGAAGTCATAAAACGTTTCATCTTTAATGAGTCTGTCAAAAAGCTCTGCCGCTTCATCAAATCGGCCGGAATTGAATCGTTCCTCCCCAAGCTCGGATTTGATCCGCTGCAATTCTTCTTCCTTAAAGGTTTCATACATGGACATATCGACCTTGCGGCCATCATCAAGGACGCCTTTCGGATGGCGCACCCATTGCCATACCTGGGCTCTGGAGATTTCAGCGGTTGCCGCATCCTCCATCAGGTTATAGATTGGCGCAGCCCCTCGGCCATTGAGCCAGGATTCTATATATTGAATACCAACATTAATGTTCGTGCGGACACCCTGTTCGGTGATGGAGCCTTCTGGCACTTCAAGTAGGTCTTCCGCTTTGACGCTGACGTCTTCACGCTTTTTATGAATTTGATTTGGTGTCGGCATGAATTCATCGAATACTTCCTTCGCTACCGGCACCAAGGCCGGATGGGCTACCCATGTGCCGTCATGGCCGTTTCTTGCTTCGCGCTCTTTGTCGGCGCGCACTTTGGCGAAGGCTTCGTCATTGGCTTTCTCGTCGTTTTTGACAGGAATCTGTGCCGCCATGCCGCCAATTGCCGGCGCATTCCGCTTGTGGCATGTTTGGATGGCCAGCAAGGAGTATGCTGTCATGAACGGTACCGCCATCGTGACGACGGAGCGATCTGGGAGAATGATAGAGTCGTGATTTCTGAATTTCTTTAAATAGCTGAATATATAATCCCATCTGCCGCAGTTCAATCCAGCGGAGTGGTCTTTTAATTCGTATAGGATTTCATCCATTTCAAATGCTGCAAGTATGGTTTCTATGAGGACAGTTGCTTTGATGGAACCATGGGGGATGCCAAGGTGGTTTTGCGCATAAACGAATACATCGTTCCAAAGGCGCGCTTCCTGATGACTTTCAATTTTCGGCAGATAAAAGTATGGTCCGCTCCCGTTTGCGAGAAGGGTCTTGGCGTTATGGAAAAAGAATAGGCCAAAATCCATCAGGCCGCCTGATATTGGCTTGTCATCCAGCGTAATGTTCTTCTCTTCCAGATGGAAACCTCTAGGGCGTACAATCAAGGTCGCGGTTTCTTCTTTTAAGCTGTACTGCTTGCCATTCGGATTGATAAAACGGATGGTCCGATTGACAGCATCGCGAAGATTTATATGCCCTTCAATATTATTGTTCCAAGTGGGGGAATTCGCATCCTCAAAGTCTGCCATGAAGCATTTGGCGCCTGAGTTTAATGCGTTAATGACCATCTTTCGGTCAACCGGTCCGGTGATTTCTACGCGCCGGTCCTCAAGATCCTTTGGAAGTGAAGCGATGGTCCAATCGCTCTTACGGATATGCTCCGTTTCTTTTAAGAAATCAGGAAGCTTTCCTGCGTCGATTTCCTTTTGCCTTTCTGCCCGCTTCTCAAGTAGATTTTTTCTTCTCGGCCCAAAGTGCCGTTCAAGCTGTTCTATAAACTCGAGTGCTTCTGGTGTTAGGATTTCTTCAAATCCCTGTTCCATTTTTCCATGGATATTAAGTCCATTTGTCTGTACTGCCATGCTTCAAGCTCACTTCCTTTACCTGTTCCATTTGTTATAAAACAGAAAACTTAATATATTTTGTATTATATAACAGTATTTAGAAATTGCAAATAGATTTATAGAATTTTTTTATATATTTTTCTAAAAATAGGCATTTGGTGTGGTATTTTGACGAGAAATGGTAGAAAGGGATTATAGCCAGTAATGTCGAATTTCTTATCCATAATAAAAACAGAAACGAGGGAATCCATGTGAGTTTTGTGCCACCTAAACATATCGTGTCAGCTGCAGTAATCGTGATGAATGAAAAGCAGGAGATTTTATTGTTAAGGGGACCGAAGCGCGGCTGGGAGATGCCGGGCGGTCAAGTCGAGGAAGGCGAGTCTTTAAAGGCGGCAGCCATCCGGGAGACAATGGAGGAGACAGGCATTGAAGTAGAAATTCTGTCCTTCTGCGGTATTTTCCAAAATGTGCAGAGATCAATCTGTAATACTCTTTTCCTGGCAAAGCCGGTTGGCGGCAAATTGACAACCTCTTCTGAGAGTTTAGAGGTAGGATTCTTTCCGCTTGAAGAAGGCTTGGAAATGGTCGAATGGGGCAATTTCCGGCAAAGGATTGAGTATTGCCTCGATGAATCGGCCCATCCTTTTTACATAGAATTCTAAAAAAGCCCCCCCAATTGGTTGGAGGGGACTTTCAATCTATCAGTATGCCTCTGAAGTTGTTTTAGCTTGCATGTGAAGCAGCAAGTAGTCAGGACCGCCTGCTTTCGAGTCTGTTCCAGACATATTGAATCCGCCGAATGGCTGGTAACCGACAATAGCGCCTGTGCAGCCGCGGTTAAAGTACAGATTTCCAACATGGAAGTCCTCGCGCGCTTTTTCCTGGTGAGCACGGTTACGCGTGATGACCGCACCTGTTAGGCCATAATCTGTGTTATTGGCAATCTCAATCGCTTCGTCAAAGTCACGCGCTTTGCAGAAGGCAACAACAGGACCAAAGATTTCTTCCTTCATGATTCGGGCATCAGGAGCAAGGTCCGCTATGATGGTTGGCTCGATGAAATAGCCCTTGGAGTCATCTGAGCCTCCGCCGGCAACGAGACGGCCTTCTTCCTTGCCTATTTCGATATACCCTGTGATCTTCTTGAAGGCACCTGCATCAATAACAGGACCCATAAAGTTATCCAGATTGCCGGTGTCACCGACAGTCAATTCTTTCGTAAGCTCAACAGCACGGTTCAGGACTTCGTCATATACATCCTCCACAATGACCGCTCTTGAGCAGGCAGAGCATTTTTGTCCTGCAAAACCAAAGGCAGATGCCACGATTGATTTTGCCGCAAGCTCAAGGTCTGCTTCAGAATCAACGACGATTGTGTCTTTTCCGCCCATTTCTGCAATGACACGTTTTAGCCATTTCTGACCTTCATGTACCTTGGATGCTCTTTCATAAATTCTCACACCGACTTCACGTGAGCCGGTAAAGCTGATGAAGCGTGTGCTTGGGTGATCGACTAAATAGTCGCCTACCTCAGCGCCGCTGCCTGGCACGTAGTTGATAACGCCTGCTGGCAGACCCGCTTCAATCATGACTTCAACAAATTTCGCTGCGACAACCGGCGTGGTAGAGGCTGGCTTCAATAATACTGTATTCCCTGTCACAACGGCTGCCACGCATGTTCCTGCCATGATGGCAAACGGGAAGTTCCAAGGAGAGATGACTACCCCGACTCCTAGCGGAATATAATGATAGCGGTTATATTCATCCGGACGGCTTAATACAGGCTGACCATCTTTCAAGCTCAGCATTTGCCTTCCGTAATATTCAAGAAAATCAATCGCTTCTGCTGTATCAGCATCAGCTTCATTCCATGGCTTCCCTGCTTCACGCACCATTAACGCAGAGAATTCATGCTTTCTGCGACGGATGATGGAAGCAGCTTTAAACAATACATCTGCCCGTACTTCTGGCTTTGTTTTGCTCCATGTCTTAAATGCCTTCAATGCTTCTTGCATGGCTTTTTCTGCAAGATCTTTATTTGTCTTAGATACACGACCGATAATTATTTCTTTATTGGATGGACTAGTAGAGACAATCTTTTCTTCAGTCGTCACCTGTTCGCCGCCAATGATCAACGGGTAATCTTGGCCGAGGTAACCGTCCACCAAAGCGAGCGCTTCCTCGAATGCCTTTTTGTTCTCATCAGCCTTGAAATTTGTCAGTGACTCATGTTTGTACGCTTGTACCATTCGATGACCTCCCTATGTAAAATAAAATAATTAACCTACCTTTTATTCTACTCTATTCACAGGTGCGAGTCACACCATTTAAACACAACTCAAAATATTCTGGTTATTTCGTTAACTAGCTTGACAAATCCCTTCAATAAAAAAGCAGAAACGCTGAATTCACAACGTTTCTGCCTTACAGTACCTTTACTCTTATTCATTGTAAATATAGACATATGGCTCTTTATCATCTACCTCTTTGACAATCAGTGATTCTTGCCCGTTCGATGAGGCGATTTTTGTCTCTACCTCTAGGTAGTCAGGGAAATAGTCCATGACAAGACCTGCGACATATTGGGTAAATCCGAGGACCTCACTCTTAGAGTAGAATTGCATATCAATGGTGATTGTAAGCTTCTTCATTTCTTCATTCACGTAGAATGCTTTACCAATGACACCGTTATAATTCGGGAAGTATTCCTCTACATCATCCTTAAAGTTTGAAAATGTGTTGGCATCATCCCGATGCTTCTCTTCAGCCTTTGAAGACGGGAATAAGAAATACTCCTCATCAACATTTTTCCATTTAGAGATTTTATTGCTGTTTGCGCCGACCACAGCATAGGACATGAAGTTTCCTGGTACAACTGAGTCCTTGCTTTGCTGTTCAAACAAGCCAATTAGGATAGGCACATTTTCTGCCCCTTCCAAACCGCGGACACGCTTGATGACTTCAGCTGCGATTTCTTCTCCCTTTTGCTGGATTGTATTGGCGTCGATCTTTACCTCATACGTTTCCCCATACTTCTCCTTTTGATAGTAGAAGACAGAGTTTAACGCTAGCCCGATTGATATTCCTCCAAGCGTTACTTTATTATCGGATTTCACCAAATAATTATGTTCAAGGATATGGGCAAGATATTCAGGATTTTTCTCATAACGTTCCTCAATATCTCCCTTCCCATCATCAACCGGGTTCAAGCCTGCGTTTTCCTCAGCCGACAATTTTCTTTCTTTTAGCTGGGCACTCGTATATTTCCGATTGAGCCAGCTTGTGACCGTTTCTTTTGAGATGACTTGTCCTTCACGGAATACATATTCATCTGTAGGGAACGGGTCCTGCGATAGCCTCATTAACCCTGTTTCGAATTCTTCAAGGTCAAGGCGCGTATTGATATTCGACGTTACAAGTCCTCGTGTGTCGCTCGTTTCATATGGTAATAGGGTTTGATAGTATTGATCAGAAATTTGATACTCCGGAATAATGGATTCCTTCTCGGTATTTTTCTTATCTGTATCATCTTCTACCACTTCACTATTATCAAATCTTGGCGCACAGCCTGTTGCCGTCAGCATCACCGCCAATGTTATTGCCAAAAAGCGTTTCATTACTCCACCTCTATCCTCGCTTGCCCAGCTCAGCCAGAAGCTGCGCCTCATTCCAAATTTCGATGCCGAGATCCTGGGCTTTCTTTAACTTCGAACCGGCATCTTCACCGGCTATGACTATATCTGTCTTCTTGCTTACACTGCCTGTGACGTTTCCGCCAAGGGCCTCAATCATTTCCTTCGCTTCTGTACGTCCATACTCTTCCATTTTACCAGTCAAGACGATCGTTTTCCCAGCAAAATAAGAATCTGATTCAACAGCCTCAGCTTTTCTTTTGCCCTTATAGCTCATATTCACACCATAGGCTTTTAATTCATTAATCAATTGAATGCACTCTTCTTGGCTGAAGTACGTCACGATTGCATCAGCCATCTTCTCGCCAATTTCGTTAATGGCAACGAGGTCACCGGCGCTTGCAGCCATGAGCTTGTCCATTTCCTCATATTCCTCAGCCAGCACTCTCGCTGCTTTGGCACCGACATGACGAATGCCCAAACCGAACAATAGACGTTCAAGCGAGTTATCCTTGGAGGCTTCAATCGCGGCGAGCAGCTTTTTCACAGACTTATCGCCCATGCGCTCTAAGCCAATCAATTGTTCATATGTTAATGCATAAATATCGGCGACATCCTTGATCAAATTAGCATTGAATAACTGAATAATAACCTTCTCCCCAAGTCCGTCGATGTTCATCGCATTGCGGGAAACGAAGTGAATCAGCCCTTCCTTAATCTGCGCAGGACATTTTGGGTTAATGCACCGCAGCGCTACCTCTCCTTCCAACCGGACAAGATCGCTGCCGCATTCAGGGCAATGGGTCGGCATATGGAATTCTTCCTCTGCCCCTGTCCGTTGATCGAGCTGTACCTTGACGACCTCAGGGATAATATCGCCAGCTTTTTTGATAATCACATGGTCACCAATCCGGATATCCTTCTCACGAATCAAATCCTCATTATGAAGGGAAGCCCGTTGCACAGTAGTACCAGCTACACGCACAGGCTCAAGCAAAGCTGTCGGTGTAATCACACCTGTGCGCCCTACTGTTAATTCAATTCCCTTCAGCACGGTGACGACTTCCTCTGCCGGGAATTTGTATGCTATTGCCCAGCGCGGACTTTTCGCCGTCATGCCAAGCTCGTCCTGATGGGAAAGGGAGTCAACCTTCACCACGATTCCGTCAATCTCATAGTCAAGGCTTGGGCGTTTCTCCGTCCACTCGCCCACATATTCAAGCACTTCTTCAATGGTCTCGCATCTCTTCCGGTGCGGATTCGTTTTCAATCCGAGCGTTTGCAAGAGGTCAAGTCCTTCACCATGAGACCTCACGCCTGTTTCGCCCGTATCTCCAATTCCGTATAGAAAGATATCTAAGTTTCTAGAGGCAGCAATTCGCGGATCAAGCTGCCTTAACGAGCCGGCAGCTGCATTTCGAGGGTTCGCAAATGGCTCTTCCCCGTCCTCTTCTTTCTTTTTGTTCAAAGCGACAAAGGATTTTTTCGGCATATAGGCCTCACCGCGCACCTCCATTGTGTACGGTTTATGGAGGCGGAGAGGAATAGAGCGAATCGTGCGCAGATTGGCTGTAATATCCTCACCGATAGTCCCATTCCCGCGAGTTGCACCTTTCACGAATAATCCATCCTCAAAGCGAAGGGAGACAGCGAGTCCGTCAATTTTCAATTCGCAAATATACGAATAGCTGTCTGTGCCAAGGCCTTGCTTCACCCTGCGGTCAAAATCGCGCAGGTCCTGCTCATTAAAGGCATTACCAAGACTGAGCATCGGGGTATTATGCTCGACCTTCTGGAAGGCATCCAGCACTTGTCCTCCAACCCTTTGTGTCGGGGACTCTTCTGTTTGCAGCTCCGGGAAGGCTTGCTCAATTGCGACGAGCTCCTTGTACAATTCATCATAGACTGAATCCGGTACACTCGGCTCATCAAGAACATAGTATTCATATCCGTATTGGTTTAACAAAGAATGAAGCTCTGCTGCTCTTTTTTGGGCTTCTTTCAACTCCATCATTCTATCCGCCTCTCTACAGGTATCAGGAGCATCATTATTGATGCTTCTTTATTGGGGCAAATTTCGCCAGCAGGCGCTTAATGCCCATAGATGGGAAGGCGATATCGAGCTCAAGCCCATCACCGCTCCCCTTCACGCTGACAACGGTTCCTACACCCCATTTGCCATGTTCGGCCTTATCACCGACGGCCCAATCCAGCCTTTCGCCGCCTGAAGTGTGCATCGCAGGCCTTGAAACCGGTTTTGGCGCAGCTGCACCGCCCCCGTTGATGCCGCCATTAATCCCTGCACCGCTGCGGCCAGTGCCTCTCCCTTGCATGAAGGATGGGCGTGCAGCGGATCTGCTCTCGACAGGAGGATTCAAATCTTCCAGCAAATCCTCCGGTATTTCTTTAATAAAACGAGAAACAGGGTTCATATTTGTGCGGCCGTATAAGGTCCTCATCTGGGCATTGGTGATGTAAAGCTCTTGTTCCGCCCGCGTGATGCCAACATAAGCCAAACGGCGCTCCTCTTCCATCTCTTCATCTTCCATGAGTGCCCGGCTGTGCGGGAATACCCCTTCTTCAAGACCAAGAAGGAAAACCGTCGGGAATTCAAGCCCTTTGGCGGAGTGAAGGGTCATAAGAACAACCCCTTCTCCGGCAGTCTCTTCCTCCTCATCCATCCGGTCAATGTCAGCAACAAGGGCTAGGTCTGTCAGGAAGGCTACTAAGCTCTTATCTTCACTGCTGTTTTCGAAGTTTTTCGTAACAGACAGGAACTCCTCTATATTCTCAAGCCTTGTCTCGGCTTCAATCGTCTTCTCAATCTCAAGTGATTGGCGATAGCCGGATTTCTCAATGACTTCCTCGATTAATTCCGTCACGGATAAATACTCCTGCATCGCTGTATAATGCTTAATTAAATCGCGGAATTCGCTCGCTCCCTTATAAGCCTTTGCACCAAGCCCTATGAACTCAAGCTCAAGCATAGCCTGATACATAGAAATATCATGGTCCTGTGCATAATTGGCAATCTTATCAACGGAGCTTGCCCCGACGCCGCGCTTAGGCACATTGATGACTCTTCGCAAGGAAATGTCATCATCAGGATTGGCAATCAAGCGCAGATAGGCAAGGATATCCTTAATCTCTTTTCGGTCATAGAACTTAATGCCGCCGACAATTGTGTACGGGATATTTGACTTCAGCAACACTTCCTCCATGACACGCGATTGCGCGTTCGTACGATAGAGAATGGCGATATCAGATAGTCGCTTTCCTTGTTTATCGGTCATTTCCTTAATTCGTCCTGCTACGAACTGGGCTTCTCCCTGTTCACTGTCCGCGCGGTAATAGGAAATCTTGCTGCCCTCAAGGTTTTCTGTCCACAGCTTCTTCGGCTTACGATTTAAGTTCTTTTCAATCACGCCGTTAGCTGCTGCCAGAATTCGCTTTGTCGAACGATAATTCTGCTCGAGCAATATGACATTAGCATTTGGATAATCCTTCTCAAAGGAGAGGATATTGGCAATATCGGCACCGCGCCAACGATAGATGGATTGGTCAGAATCCCCTACTACACAAAGATTCTTAAAGCGCTGCGCCAGCTTCTTCACTAGCATATATTGCGCTCGGTTCGTATCCTGATACTCATCGACATGAATGTATTGGAATTTCCTCTGGTAGAATTCAAGCACCTCTGGAACCTTATCGAACAGCTCAAAAGTCTTCATGATTAAATCATCAAAGTCGAGTGCCTGGTTCTTCCTTAAACGCTTTTGATACTCAGAATACAGGTCAGCGACCGTCTGCTCATAATAGTTACCCGCTGTATTCGCGAACTCTTCATGGGTAATCAATTCATTCTTCGCGGATGAAATGGTTCCCAAAATCGTCTTCGGCTCAAATTTCTTCGTATCGATATTCTTCTCTTTCATGATCTGCTTGATCACGGTTTGCTGGTCAGACGGATCGAGAATGGAGAAATTGCGGTTCATCCCGATTCGGTCGATGTCACGACGGAGGATGCGGACACACATGGAGTGGAATGTGGAAATCCAAATCTCATCTGCTGCTCCTCCAAGGATGCCCTGGATCCTCTCCTTCATTTCCCTTGCCGCTTTATTCGTAAAGGTAATCGCCAGGATATTCCACGGGGCCACTTCTTTCTCTACGATTAAATAGGCAATTCTATGCGTCAAAACCTTCGTCTTGCCGCTTCCTGCTCCTGCCATAATAAGCAAAGGTCCGTCAGTTGCCTGGACCGCTTCTTTCTGTTTATTATTTAATCCTGTTAACAATCGATCTGTTAAGAACTGCATATATAGACACCATCCCAATACGAACGTTTGTTCTTATTATACTTAATTCTAACGCACAATCAACAAATGTTTAGTTCTTCTTTACCGCATCCACTGTCTTGAGTGCCGCACTTAAATCTTCGTAGACATAATTCCCGACAATAATGCAATCAGCAAGCCCGGACATCTCTTCAGCTCTGGCGATGCTATTAATGCCCCCTCCATAAAAGAGCTTAGTCTCCATCAATGTATCCTTCACAGCTCTTACCACCGACGGGTCACCATATTTGCCGCTGTATTCGAGGTAGAAGATGGGCAGGTTGAACATTTTCTCCGCCATCAGAGCATAGCTTGCCGCATCCTCTTCCGTTAAATCCGTATTTGCCTCTGTCAGCTGGGCTGCCTTGCATTCTGGATTCATAATGCAGTATCCCTCGACATGCATCTCTTCCCAATTAATCATATGGCCATATTCCTTGATGGCCTCTTTATGCAAACCAAGAATCCAGTCGGGATTCCGGCTATTTAAAACGGACGGTATGAAATATAGGTCAAATCCCGGGGTTATGGATTCTAAATTGGATACCTCAAGTACGCATGGAAGTGTATAGCGTCGGATGCGCGCCATGAGGTCGAGCACATTCTCAAGCGTGACTCCATCGGTACCGCCAACCAAGATGGCATCGGTCCCCGATTCACAAAGCTTCTCCAGCGCATCATCTGAAATTTCCTTATTAGGATCGAGTTTAAACACATGCTTCCACTCGCGAAAATCGTACATACAAACAACCCCTTAATCTAATTTCCATTTAATCATTATAGCATTCCTTCTTGTGATACCAAAGAGTTAGAAAAAATTGCGAGATCCTTCTATCCGCATAAGAAAAGCAGCCCTTTTGAGGACTGCTTGTTCATGCGTCTTTTTCCTTCAATCTTCCAATCGCCATTGAATACGCATCATTTCCGTAATTCAAGCAGCGTTTCACACGTGAGATAGTCGCTGTGCTTGCTCCCGTTTCCTTCTCAATCATGTGGTAAGTCTTTCCTTCCTCAAGCATACGCGCTACCTCGAGCCGCTGTGCCAATGATTGTATTTCATTGACCGTACAAAGGTCATCAAAGAAACGATAGCATTCGTCTAAGTCATTTAACGATAAAATGGCATTGAATAATTGATCCAATTCTTTGCCTTTTAGTTTGTCAATTTGCATATGAGCCCTATTCCTCCTAATTATTCGAGAGTGTCACACTCTGCGTAAGGCCTGATGTCGGCATAACATTAATCCATGTCTTCCCAGGCACTAATTTCACTTCTTCACCGTCTAATACAGGAACAATTCGATTATCTTTTGATTCCCATTGTATTTTAAGGAGTTTTCCCTTTTGGAGCAAGTAGGCATTGCCGCCGCTCTCCAAATCAATATCACGTCTGCCCTTATCGTCCACTACTTCATGTTCTGCTTCGATAATGAGAATATTAGCCAGTTCAACGGGGTCATTGGTGTCATAGTCCTCTGTCCTCACCCCTGCGGTATAACGGGAATACGTTTCGTTGTCCTCATTATACTCATAGGTCACATCAAAACTCGAGGAATCATAGGAAACGGAGATTTTCGAATAGTCATCCCCTTTGATTTCTTTCACCTCTTCTTTTGACATGAAAGTATAACCAGGGGCGCTGGTATCCATATCATAGCCTTTCTCCACTGCTCCTTCCATCACATGATCGTATGTAATATAGGAATTATGAGGAGCTTTGCGGAATGAAGCACGTTCAAACAATGTGCCATCATATTTAAGCCCGTTTATGTTATCAATATAATTACTCTCAATCAAACTCTTCGCCTCTGGGCTCCAGCCATGAAAGACAAAGAGGCTATCATACCCCTTAGCCAAGCGAACGTAATAATCCCTGGCACTTCTGACAGGACCAAACTTCTCCGGAAATTCACTCTGATAGATTGCCAAAAATCTCGTGATATTGCTCTCAGCCAAAATCTCATAAACCACATCTGCCTTGGACAACCCTGATTGAGGTCTCGCAGCCGGGTGATTATTCACCATGACGGCGATTGCCCTGTGATTCTCCCCCTCTTCCGCTTCTAAACCTGTCAGCGGATAAACCTCGTTAGCGCTATTTCTGCCTGCCTCTTTAACGGGTGATTCTGGTTCTTCATTAGCCTTACAGCCTGTGAGAAGTACGGTGAAAATAATCATGGATGCACAAATCTTCTTTAACATGGATTCTTCCTCCTCATGTTAGTCTTCTCTTGCTAATTCAACTGTTCTTTATTATTTTAACGCATTATAGTCGGAAAGAGTATAGATTTATTCATGACTTCATATAAACCAGCTTGTGTTACCCGGATATACGGAAGATGGGTAGATGTGAAGAATAACAGCGAATACATCGGATCTTCAAACCGGTATCCTTTCTCCGCAAGCAGTTCCTTCATTCGGCTCTCTTGCTTGATTAATTCAGGCAAACTTTCTTTAGACATCACCCCTTGAAGCTCTAGCGGCATCTCAAATAATATGTCTCCCTTCTCCGCAATAACAATTCCACCGCCTATTTCCTTCATCCGATTGAAGGCAAGCTTCATGTCCTTCCTGCTCTTGCCAATCAAGATAATATCGCCGGAATTAGTGAATGAGGAGGCAAATCCATGAAGATGACTTGCAAATCCTTTCAGCAGCGTATTAATACGCGTTTGTCCATCCCTTCGCAAAAAAGTGAAGTAACATTCATCATGATTCATATCCAATACTTCTCTCGAAATATCAATATGGATGGAATATGGCTTCGTAATGACGTTATTCTCCATATTGATTCCGAATGGCATGGAATATTGCAAATCATCTTCCGTTAAGTCCCAATCAAGTTCAAGCGGACTTAACCCATATTCCGCCCATTGAAGTGAAGATGCGTGCTCCATACAGGCGGCACCATCCCGTTTGACCCATTGGCCTTTCGCTAACACAGAATGGGGAGTCGGGTTATCCTTCTCTTTAAGGAAATTGATATTAGCCACGCGCCCTGTCGCAATATTCCCGTGCAAATACTCAATATTATAGTAGCGCGCAATATTTAGGGAAGCCATATTGTATGCATCAATTAACGGCACGCCCTTTTGAATCGCGATTTTTATTAAACTGTCCGTAAATCCTTCCCTGTAAAAACTAGGACTCGATCCGTCCGTATTGAAGAAGCACTTATCGTACGATTTTAGTCCATATTCCTGCAAGTATTCGAGAATTCCCGGAAGATCCGGGCGTATGGAGGAATGACGTAATGACACATGATAACCTTGTCCAAGTCGTCTAATGACCTCTTCCCCTGTCATCGCTTCATGATCGCATTCCGCTCCAAGCAGCATCAATTTCGCCAGCGTCTTCTCAGAGGAACCAGGGAAATGACCCTCTATCTTCTTTCGCATCCGCTTCGCTTCCTGCATCCAATGAAGCATCATGTCATCGCCATCAAGCAGGCGCGGCCATCCAGTCAATTCGCCTGCCTGAAGCACTCCATCATGTTCAAGCCAGCTCTTCACGTTCGCATGTGAGAAGATTTCTTCTTCATTGCGCAGCTCTGTCTGCGAATCAAGCCTTGCCCACCAGAACATGGAGTAGGGCAGGTTCCGCAGCTCCTTCAGCAGTGCAAACGCTTTCCTTTTTTCCAATAAAGTAAACAAGGTCATATTGTCATTGATCAACGTCGTTGTACCAAATTGGCCAGCATGCGTTGCCAGTGTTACCGGATTATACAGCTGTGCCGGATGAGCATGCGGTTCAATATAACCAGGAACCAAATATTGACCAGTGCAATCAATAATCTCACAGCCCTCTTGTATCTCAGGCATCTTATCTCCCACATATATGATTCGATCCTTATAAATCCAGATATTCGCTTTCATCCACTCTTCAAATACTTGATTCAAATAAACGGCATTCACCAATACGATCGTGGGTGCCATCTTTCCATCTATAATGCTCACATGTTCTCTAAGTTGTTTGTTTTTCCATCTATATCGTTGTTCAAGCATGAACAATCCCCCTTTAACCAAACCCTATTACCTGTAACAGCTTATCGTCACCCACTGGAAATGTAAGCCTTTTCATAATTGTACCACATTTTTTCGATTTAGCGCACCAAAGTTATCTATGGCAAATGCCAACATAATAACACACTTATAATGAGTGGTCGGCTTCATCATTCAACACACTTCTACATATCCCTTTTTTGCCCACTGTAATCCTTAGATTACTATTCTAATAATAATAGATGAGTAAATAATCTCACTAATAAGCTGTAAATTAGGGGGGTGAAAAATAATTATTATAGCATTATCTTGTAACTCTGACTATATACATAAAAAAGTCTATCATAACCAGCCGGCATGATAGACTTCCAAAAAGACACCAAGAAATTACCCCTTCAAACTATGCGAGACCGCCTTATCACCGATATCATGCCGATAGAACAAGCCTTTGCATTGAATGGTTTCAAGCTCCCGATACACATTCTCCTTAGCAGTCTCTAAAGAGGGCCCAAGAGCGGTCACAAGCAGCACCCGGCCTCCATTCGTGATGAACTCTCCCTGTGCATTTCTTTTAGTACCAGCATGATAAATGTGCAAGTCTTCGTTCACATAGTTTAGCCCCTTAATGACTGCTCCTTTCTCATAGTCATCCTGAGGATAGCCATTGGCAGCGAGCACGACCCCAATCGCGCTTTCATCCTTCCACTCCAGCTCAAAGTCATGTCCCAAAAGAACATGCTCGATTACTTCCACAAGATCTGATTTAAGCCTCGGCAGGATAACCTGTGTTTCCGGATCGCCAAATCTGGCATTGAATTCTATGACTTTCGGGCCGCCTTCAGTCGCTATCAGCCCAGCGTAGAGGATGCCCGTAAACGGCCGTCCTTCCTTAACCATCGCTTTGGCGGTCGGGAAAAGAATGTCGCTAAGCGCCTTTTGAAGGATAGTCTCACTAATTTGCGGTACAGGAGAGCAAGCGCCCATACCTCCTGTATTCGGACCCTTATCCCCATCAAATGCACGCTTATGGTCTTGGGCAATCTCCATTGGATACACACGCTCGCCATTAACGAAAGCCATGTAGGAGAACTCCTGTCCGACAAGGAATTCCTCAATGACGACCTTGCTTGATGCCTCACCAAATTTCCCATCTTGCAGCATGGCCAAAAGAGCCTCAATGGCCTCCCTTTCGCTCATTGCCACGACAACCCCCTTACCGGCAGCGAGTCCATCTGCTTTAATGACAATCGGTGTGCCCTGTTCCTTCACATAAGCAACAGCTGGTCCTAATTCAGTGAAGGTCTTATATTTAGCCGTTGGGATGGAATATTTCTTCAATAAATCCTTCGTAAAGGATTTGCTTCCCTCAATGATGGCCGCTGCCTTTGTCGGACCGAAGATGGCAAGGTCCTCTTTCATAAACTCATCAACAATCCCATTCATGAGCGGTACCTCAGGTCCAACAAAGGTCAGCCCTATCTCCCGCTCACGAGCAAAATCCGCTAAGGCTTGGAGATTCGTCTCATTAATGGCCACAAGTTCAGCGACATCTGCCATTCCAGGATTGCCGGGTGCGACATACACCTTATCGACATGCTTGCTCTCAAAGAACTTGCGAGCCAGCGCATGCTCGCGGCCTCCGCGGCCAATAACCAATATCTTCATCGTCCCTCACCGCTCCTTTTAATGTTTGAAATGACGTATGCCTGTGAAGACCATGGCAATACCGTATTCATCTGCCTTTTTAACGGAGTCCTCATCACGAACGGAGCCTCCTGGCTGAATGATGGCCGTAATACCTGCTTTTGCTGCCGCTTCAACGGTGTCATCCATCGGGAAGAAAGCATCAGATGCCAAGATGGCTCCCTTTGCCTTCTCACCCGCTTGTTCAAGCGCAATATTCGCCGCCCCAATCCGATTCATTTGTCCTGCGCCTACGCCTAGCGTCATTTGCCGATTTGTCACGACGATCGCATTGGATTTCACATGCTTCACAACTTTCCAGCCGAATTTCAGCGCTTCCCATTCCGCTTCAGTCGGCTCTCTCTTTGTCGCAATCCTCATCTGGGAATCATCCAATGTCGCATGATCCAAATCTTGAATCAAAAGACCGCCGGCAACCGAGGTCAGCTTATTCTCCTTTACATCCTTAGCACTGAAATCAACGGCAAGCAAACGAATATTCTTCTTTGAGGTCAAGATGTGAAGCGCCTCTTCCGAGAAGGATGGAGCAATCACTATTTCCAAGAATATCTCATGCAGAGCGCTTGCAGTCAGAGCATCTACTTCACGGTTTAATGCCACGATCCCGCCAAAAATGGACGTAGGATCAGCATCGTACGCTTTTTGGAAGGCTTTCGCAATTGTGTCTCCCGTGCCGACGCCGCATGGGTTCATATGCTTGACCGCCACTGCCGCCGGCTGTTCGAACTCCTTCACGATTTGGAGGGCGGCATCCGCATCATTGATATTGTTATAGGATAGCTCCTTGCCATGAAGCTGCTCGGCATTCGCAATCGAGAAGGCCGTGCCCAATGGCTTTTGGTAGAAGGCAGCCTTTTGATGCGGGTTTTCCCCGTAGCGAAGGGGCTGCTTCAATGTATAGGTAACCGTAACAGCCTCAGGCTGCTCTTCTTCCGCAAGATTCGTCATATACTCTGCAATCATCGCATCATAGGCAGCGGTATGACGAAACACTTTAGCTGCAAGACGTCTTCTCTCCTTTAAGGAAAGCTCGCCTGCCTCCAATCCATTCAAGACGGCCTCATAATCAGCCGGGTCCACAACAACGGCGACTGATTCATGATTCTTTGCAGAGGCGCGCAGCATCGCCGGGCCGCCAATATCAATGTTCTCAATCGCTTCCTCGACCGTTACGCCAGCTTTCGAAATAGTCTGCTGAAACGGATAAAGGTTTACACATACGAGCTGGATGGGCACAATACCTTGTTCTTTTAGCTGCTGCATATGTGAGTCGTTGTCCTGCTTTCCTAAAAGCCCTCCATGTATGGCTGGATGCAATGTTTTCACACGTCCGTCCATGATTTCAGGAAAACCGGTCACCTCACTGACACTTTTAACCGGAATGTCATTTTCCGCGAGTACCTTTTTCGTTCCGCCTGTTGATATAATCTCAAAGCCGAGGTTCGCCACTTTTCTAGCAAAATCTACAATTCCTGTTTTATCCGATACACTGATTAATGCACGCTTTGTTGCCATTTCTGCTCCCCCTGTCTATTACATACCTTTTCTATAACGGCTGGATACAATCGGTGTTCAACCTGCTGGATTTTCTGATGGACTCGAGCCGCATCGTCCCCCTCTTCAATCGTGATGGCCTCCTGGGCAATAATTGGGCCTGTATCCATCCCAGCATCCACATAATGAATCGTCACCCCGGATACCTTCACGCCTGCTGCAATGGCTTGCCCTACTGCATCTTTTCCCGGAAAGGCTGGCAGAAGGGAAGGATGGATATTCAAGATCCTGTTTGGATAGGCCTCTAACAGAGCAGGTCCAATCAATCGCATAAACCCTGCAAGAATAATCCATTCGACCCCTTTTTCATGCAGAGCGGCAAGCACTTCCTCTTCATATGCCTTCTTGGAAGGATAATCCTTTGGCCTGAATGTTAATACAGGCACCCCCAGCTCTTCAGCCCGTATCACGCAAAAGGCTCCTGGCTGGTCGCAAATCAGCATTTCTACTGATACACGCACATCTCCTGCACGCACCGCTTCCACTATCGCCTGAAAATTGCTTCCACTCCCTGAAGCAAATATCGCAATCTTTGTCATGGCTTCTCCCTTTATCATCTATCGTTTTTCTGTGAGATGGACCCCTGGATTGCCAGTAACGCTTCCCATGCAAACCGGCTGCTCTCCGAAACGTTCCAATACATGAATCACGGCCTCTGCCTTGTCAGCCTCAACGGCGAGAACCATGCCAATCCCCATATTAAACACGTTATACATCTCTTCATCTGTCAAAGAGCCCTTCTCCTTCAAAAGCTGATAAATAGCCGGAATCTCCCAAGTTCCAACCTCAATCGCCACACCTTGGTCTTCCTTCAGCATGCGCGGAATATTCTCAAAGAATCCGCCGCCAGTGATATGAGAGATTCCATGAACGGCCTCTGTTTCAAGCGCGGCAAGCACCGGCTTTACGTAAATCCTCGTCGGGCGCAGCAACTCATCCCCCAATGTGCAGCCTAGTTCATCCACATAAGCGGAAGGCTCCATCCGCGCATCCTCTAGCAGAACCTTACGCACGAGTGAGTAGCCATTGCTGTGTATCCCGCTTGAAGGCAGACCAATGAGCAAATCGCCCACTGAAACCTTGCTTCCATCAATCATCCGGCCTTTTTCAACTACTCCGACAGTAAAACCGGCTAAATCATACTCCTCTGGACTGTACATGTCAGGCATTTCAGCTGTCTCCCCGCCAATAAGGGAACAGCCCGCTTGAAGGCATCCCTCTGATATGCCTTTGACGATTGTCTCGATTTTCTCCGGAAATGCTTTCCCGCAGGCGATGTAGTCAAGGAAGAAAAGCGGTTCAGCTCCTTGTGCGACGACATCATTCACACACATCGCCACACAGTCGATACCAATCGTGTCATGTTCATCCATCATCATTGCAACCATTAGCTT
>JAEIGA010005672.1_pt1 | contig 19022 bp, 8 predicted proteins | sample 9270691 | NCBI WGS metagenome assembly JAEIGA01 (sample SAMN17057246, study PRJNA624740) | gut metagenome | biome: biome; isolation source: fecal sample | host: Bos grunniens | place: China: Xizang | collected 2019 | reverse complement strand
TTGTCCTCTTCAGCAAATTCCGTTTCTATATTTGTGTCTATCTCTGGCTGCTCTAACCAAGTCGCATAGCTGTTTATGGTATTAGCTTTCGCTATGGTTGGGGTATTCATGACATAGACTTCGTTGCTGCCGTCAGGGTAAAGGCCGACAGACTCAGTGCCGAGGTGGGGTTCGTAGTAGAGTGCGTCGCTCCATGTCTTATCTTCTGAAGTAAGCATGATATAGCCGCCCTCTGCAGCTAGTTTGAATGGCGCATGTAGCTGACTAAGATTGGTCAACTTGTCTGCCCAAATGACAAGATAGCTGTAGGGCTCTACGATAGTATTAATGCCTTCGTTACGAGCAATTTGAAACTTTGTGGGCTTGTTTAGATTGTCACTTAAATACATTCCCGCAACATCAATGGGCTCTGAAGTAGTATTGAAGAGCTCTATCCAATCGTTCTTCTTGTAATATTCGTTGACGTAGATGCTATTGTCGGCGCTGATCTCATTAATACGTATTGGAAGACTCTTTGTTTCTGTGAGTTCTGTGTCGCTAAGTGGTTCGTATATTGCAGTGAGGCTGAAGTTTCCACTGTTGGGGAGGGTATACTCTGCATCTTCGCATACGATTACAGCTTGTGCACTAGTGTGGGTGAGCTCGATGTCAAAATAGATGTCTGAAGATTTGTTGTCGCAGTTGTGCACCTCTATGGCAATAGTATTGGTACCTCGCTTGAATAGTGATGCATCCAGGATGAGAGACCCTTGATCCGGATTGTCGTTAGCATAGGCCGACGAGTATGTGCTGTAAGAAATCGTACCACTAGGCATTAGATAACGTGCAGCCTCGACTCCGTTGACGTATACAATCATACCATCGTCAACAGTATAATTGAGTTTGAATATATCTTCAGATGTAGGTGTCTTGGTAACTCTAAAACTACTGCGGAAGTAGTAGGTGGGGCGCTTGTTATTACCATCGGTACCATAGTCCAATATAGTGTTGTAACCTCTACTATTTGTAGCGTCGCTAGTAAAGTATCCTAAGGGAGCATTACCCTCTTCCCACGAAGTGGTGCTGTAGCTTGTATTATTCCAATCCTTGCCGTCCAAAGAGCCTTGGTCGTAGTATTTCCACGACGAGCCACGTGCAATGAGTGTAGTGCCCTGTCCCACTGCTTTTACGTCGCTCCAACCTGCAAAGCGATAGCCAGCTTTTGGCTCGGCCTTTAGTGTGATGGGTGCAAAGATGCTACCATTGAATTTACTTGTTGGAATGGGCATTTCATTGAGGAGTAGTACGGCGTTGTCGACATTGGTTGTGATAGTGGCCGATTGCTTCATCTCTTGGTTGAGGTTCAAACGATCATACTCAATAAGTGCATTAATCAAGGTGCCTTGACGATTGGCCAATGCGCTCTTTAGATTATTGGCTGTCCCATAGGGTGAACGACCTTCCAGTGAGAGGGCTGCCGCACGCAGTTCTGCCATTTCGTCGATGATTGCATTGCATCGTTGAGGCTCAAATACACTACCTGCTACAAGACAGTAAGTGTCGATAAACTGCTTGCGGAACGAGTCGTTTTGCAGCATGTTGAGGAAGATGGTGACCAATTCTATCTCTTCGGTAAATCTATCACCCATGTCGTAGATGTAGTCGAAAGTGTGGGTTTGCTTGTTCTCAAAAGTGTAGAAGGGTGATGTGGTTGATAATGTTCCGTCAAGGTCGAAGAGGACAAAGCGGAAACGACCATTTTCAATACGTGGGCGGAATCCCTTGATATTGTTCTGTGGCCAATCAGTACCTCCGAGGTATAACTCTACTGCCATGTAGTTGATGTACTCGTCAATGTCTACGAGGTTTCGTATCTCTTCATAAATGTCTTCATCTTCTGCGTTTTCGGAAAGTGCGTACCATTCCAAAAAGGCTTCGCGTGTACCCTCCATCTGTACGTATCCCGAGTCAGGACTCATTTCGAACTGGTCCATTTCGTCGGTGTCTATGCCCCAGTTGGCGTAGGCATAATGTTTATTGTTGGGTTCGCGCATATTAAGCATACCCATATATTCCCCATTGATGAAGTGGTGTACGGGCTGCGAGGATTGTCCCTCTATGTCAAGTCCTGAGCGAAGGACAATCTCCTGTAAGGCAAGGTCCTTAATACGAGAACCGGCATCGTTACCTCCATTGCGGATTTGTAGGGTTTTATGTTTTAGATAGGGTTTGTCTGTGAAGAAGGGGTAGTCGATGGAGTTAAGTCCCTCGTATATCTTGCCTGCCTTGAGTTTGAATGAGTGTACGGGGTTTATGTTCCAAGAACGGCTCCATCCTCCACACATGGCAAAGTCGACCTCTTGGTTTATCACCATGCCGCCCTCGGGGGTGATATATTCGAAGTTTACGGGACGGTCCCAGTCCATATTCCAATTACAAGGTTTACTCTCTCCATTACCCGTGCGACCATTTGTACCTCTTACATACACGCCGAGCATGTCATCGTAGAGGTTGATGGGGTCGGTGACCACGGAAATGATGGGAAGGTTATAGTCTTTGTCACTGTAGATGTATGAGCGCGTGACAACTTGGCTTGGTAGCATGCCTTCTTGGAAGAGTGCGAAGCGGTATGTGGCGGTGTTGTCAACATAGAAGACTCCATCTTCACTGATATTGCCATTCGTGAGGCTTGGAGTGGAACCATCGGTGGTGTAGTAGAGTGTAGTTCCTTCAGGAATCTCTACGTTGAAGGTAAAAGGAGCTGTAAACAAGCAAGCATCCTTGTCTACTATGGGCGCATCAAGTCTCTCTTCGGCAAATATGCTGGTAGCATTGTTTGCACCAGGGGTGGGGAAGGCTGTGTAGTTCCATTCTGAACCATTGTCTGTGGTACGGGCATACGATGTTCGGGGAACTGCTACGGGGTAGTCGAAGTTGGTGATGATGTTTCCTTCGGCGTCACTCAAGTAGATGGTGCCACCATCATAGTCGAGTTTGAAATCGATTTGAGATGGGGCGTAGTGGAAATTGTAGTGGTCGAACCATAATACACGGTATCCTTTAGCTGGTATTGCACCTCGGTCTCTTCCTAAATTGTATTTCGTGGGATTTTCGGCATCGTCACTGATATAGAGGTTGTTGAGGCTTACGGATTGATCTGTTGGGTTGTAAAGTTCTATCCATCCGCCATAGTTGTACGAGGGATCTACGTACATGTCTATATTGCAGGCTTGTACCTCATTGATTACGATGTTCTCGGCTGTGGGGGTCGTCCCTTTAACTAACACTCGGCACGATGCCGTTATGTCGCTTCCGTCTACGGATTGTGCATAGATGGTGGTGACGCCTTTTTGGTAAGCAGTCACATTACCATGCTCGTCCACATCAGCTATCGATGGATTGCTTGAGTACCAATCTATGTTTTGTATTGTTGCATTGCTAGGCATGACGGTAGCTTGTAGAGTGGCGCTTTCGCCATCGTTAAGCGAAAGTGAGGTACGTGATAGGGTGATGCCCTCAATCAAGACAAGTCTTCCGAAAAGCTCAAGCTTGAAATTGTCGAACTGGCACCAATTGGCACCTGAAACGTTTTCACAGATGAGCCCAAGGGTAAGCGTGCCATCAGTGACTTCTACCTCTAACGAATTGTTGTACATCCCCTGTTCGAAGCAGTAGTTTGCTGCTTCCATATTGTTGGGAATGTAGCGCCGACTGCCATTGATGGTCACTCTGTCCCATCCTCCAGGATTGTAATTAGAGGTTACTCCCTCTGATGCGCGATTCACTAGAGGCTGCCGTACTTGGTTGGCATAGAGGTATCCCATATCGCTACCTTCGTAGGCGGGGCTATAGAATGACTGTACCGAGAGGCGATACTTGCCATTGGGCACATTTATGGTTTGGTAAATGTTGAACGTTCCATTCCAGAACTCCATGGTGTTGTAGCTCTTGTTTTGTGAATGGGCATTGCTTTCTACCGTCCATCCAGCTGAGGAATTGTTGTCGAATCTCGGACTTTCTATAAAGTAGTCTGTGAGATCTATCCAATTTGCGATGTCCAATCCTTCGCTTGGCCAAACCTCTACTAAACGTTCTGCTTCCGCTGCAGTGATTGCGATAGTGGTTCCATGGCGTGGAGTGAAGATGCTGGTGTTGGCCGAGTTACATACTTTGGTGAAGTTGCTGAGGTCGGTGCTTGTACAGTACTCATACATGCCACTTGTGTAACAGTCGTACATTAGCACCCATTCGTCAGAATCGATTTTTTTGAACACGCCTGAGCCCTCCACGGCGGCAGAAGTCTGCTGCAGGTACTGGTATTCAGGTGTCCACTCTCCGCGCAGAGTCTTGGCGGTGGCTTTCTGAATGCCATTGCCTTGGCCTTCTGTCTTGAAGAACATATGGTACTTGCCGTCGTGCCATACGATGTCGGCATCGATGGTGTTCATGCCGCCGTGGTTGTAGAGCACTTGGGGCTCGGTGAGGTCGGTAAAGTCTTCGTTAGCATACGAGTAGTAGGTGATGTAGTTCTTGCCACTTTCGCCGATGGCATAGTATACCATATATTTTCCCTCTCCGGGGTCGTAGATAGTCTGAGGTGCCCACACTTGGGTGAGTTTGTTGCGGTCGAATCGTTCGGGCCATCGGGTGGGGAAGTCAATAGCCGTGTGTGTCCAGTTGATCATGTCAGCCGAGCGGAGCAATACCATTCCGTCGTTAGAACTCCATCCGTCACTTGAGCGCATGTCGGTTACTACCATGTAGAAATAGCCGTCTTCACCGCGTAGGATGTGGGGGTCGCGCACGGCCTGTTTTAGTGCAATGTCGGCCGAGTTGATGATGGGATCGCCATTGTTGAGCGGGGTGTAGTTGTAGCCATCTGTACTGAGGGCGAAGCATATTTGCTCTTGCTTCTGTGCATTTCCGTTGAAGTAGGCAAAGAGGTAGAAGCAAAGAGGTGGCTTGGGGGCTACCGTGATGAGATATGTGTTCGTGACTGATGTGTTGCGGAGTGATATCGTAGCTGTTAGGATGACTTCCGTCTTACTGTTATTCTGTTTTAATAGCTCGCCCTCGTGGCTTAGGATGTCTGGGTGGCTTGATTTCCAACTGATGTCGCTTCCCTTCTTGCCTCGGGTGGGGAGGTAGAGGTTGGTCGTGAGGTTCTCCAAGTGTCCATTGATGGTGAGGTTCATCATGTCGCCATCCACGATGTCGGCGTCGCTCATGTCGTTGGAAGGAACGTACACCACGAACTCTTTCTGCAAGCTGATACTTCCCTTGCTGAAGGTGGCGGTGAGGGTGACGCAAGCTGTGCCACTGCCATAGGCGGGGCGGGTTACGCGGCCTGTGGGGCTGATGGTGCTTTCGTCCGATGATGTCCATGTTACAGTCACTCCGTTCTTGTTGGGGGTGGGGAGGACAATGTCATCGTAGAATCTGTCACCACCGAGTGTGATCTCGTTCATCAGCTCGGTCACTTGCCATTCCTCCATGCCACGATTCAGACGGTCGAGATTTTTGGTGAACTCCTCGATGTTGATGTCGCTGGCACTATCGTATATGCGGAAATCGTTGTATGCGGCATCTTTCAAGTAGGCATCTCCCACATAGCAAGGGCGGCCAAGAAAATTGTAGGGTGTGGCCCCTATTTTGCTTGGTGTCATAAGCGATCTGCCATCGGCGACAAGTCTTTGGTCGAGGTACAAACTTGCGGATGAACCATCTTGGACGTAGGTCAGTGTGTGCCATTGGCCTTTCGGAAATTGGCTGCCCACCTCTATGGCCTGTTCATCCTCCCAACGGCGTGGACTAATGGCGTACCTCATCCCATTAGCGCCTAAGAATATGCATCCGTTGGCGTTGCCTGCGATGTCTGTTGAGTTAGCGAAAGTGAAGATGAAGTTGCCTGCACCTCCCAATGTTGTTGTGTTGGGTATATATACATTGGTTGTTATAACATACTCCTCAAGAGTGCCTATGACTTCGCCTACCGATGTGCCCATATCGAAATACCCATTATCGGCGCCCAAAGAGAGCGCGGGAAGCCCATCTATAGTGGTTAGCTTGGCTCCATTATGGAGTGTGCCTGTGTGCATGCCTACCGAGCTGTTGCAGTTTTCAAATGTGTATTGTACTTTGAGCTCGGCATGAACGAACAAACATGCACATAAAAGTAGAAGAGACGATGTGAGGCGTTTCATAGTTGTGTTTTTTTCTTTAGATACATCAGAACACAAAGTTACAATAACTTTTGAATTATTGGCTGCACTTTTATGTTTTTCTTATTAATGTAGATGATTTTGTGTAAAATTGTTCAATATGTTTGCCTAACTGATTAAATGATGCTAATTTTGCACATACGTTTTATAACATGTAATATTGTTCATTTGTACTTATGGTTTCGTTACCTGTTGTGTGGATTACAGTTGGGGGAGTGTTGTTCGTGTTGTCGTTGGTAATGGGGGTTCTTTTCGCGCTCAAGTCGCGTGAGGTCGCTACGCTCAAGAAGCAGTGCGAGGATCTTCGCGATACGATGCGTATGATGCGCTACGAAGAGGCCAATTTAGCACGTATGTTGCATACTGCCAACAAATCAACGCCCCAGTCGGAAGTTACTTTGGAACAAGAGGTGACTACACAAACGGAGTCATTGGTCTCAGCCATCCCCTTTGATGAAAACGACGTAGAGGAACTCGTGTCAGAGGTGTCAGATGAACCTTTACCTATTGTGTCGGCTACCGATGCTGAGGAAAAGGTGAAAACTCCTGCTCTAGATAGTGAATCGGAATGTTGTGAAATACAAGAAGCATTGTTTGCTTCTAAGGACGTAGAGGAGGATATTGAAGAGGAGGTGCTACTAGAGGTTGAAGAGACAAAAGACTCCGCTGAAGATAGTACGGCTTTAATGGAGGAGTTCCAACCAACCACGGCTCAGCCCCACAAACAACCCATCAATGAACGTCGTCCAGCCATTCCTGCAGATCTTTTTTCGGCTTGGTTTGCTGAGAATGATGAGAATGATGAGAATGAAACATTGCAAGAGGAAACTCATGTCGTTGCCTCAGCCGAAACAATGGAAGAAACCCATGTCGAAGAGAATACTAGTTTCGAGGGTGTGGTAGTGGAAGACAAAAATTCTCAGGAGGTGCTTGCAGTTCACGAAGAAATTCAAGATACTAAGTCAATTCACGAGATAGAACTTAGCAAAGACGATGAGCGTTTCTGTCGCAAGCTTGAGCGTGTTGTAAGTACACGACTGCGCAATCCGAATCTTAATATTGATATCATCGCCGCACAGTTTGGTATAGGTCGTACAAATTTCTATCGCAAAGTGCGCGAACTTACGGGTATGTCGCCTAACGATTATCTGCGGAAGTGTCGTATGGAGCGTGCTGCTGAACTTTTTAACAGCTCTGAGACGACGGTAAGTGAAGTGTGCGTGCAAGTGGGAATCCCTGATGCACAGTACTTCAGCCGTGTCTTTAAGGCGTATTACGGAGTGTCTCCGTCTGTATACAAAGAAAATAATAATCAATAAAATACAATCTATTGTCTATGAAGAAAAAACGAATTTTAGTATCATGGATGGCTGCTCTCTCTCTTGTGGCAGTGACAGCACAAACAGTATGCGTGTCTCCTCAACCTCAGCGTATCGTGTGGGGTGACAAGGCTTTCGGTCAACCTAAGGGAGTGATGCTTAAAGGTGCCGATGATGCTGATGCTGATGCTGTAGCCTTGCTCCGTAGTAATTTTGCTGACAGCAAGAAGGGTGTCAGAGTCATCATTGGTGAGCGCGGCGATAAGGCCGTGAAGGCATATGAGAATCAAATCCCCAATAAGGTTGAAGGATATTATATCAGTGTCAGCAAGAAGCAGGTCGTGATTGCTGGTAATGATGAAGCGGGTACTTACTATGGTGTGCAGACCTTCCTTCAGATGGCGTCACAGCCCGAGGTGATGGCTGCTGAGGTGCACGACTGGCCTGATGTGCTTGAACGTGGTGTGGTAGAGGGTTTCTATGGTAATCCTTGGAGTCATACTGACCGTCTCCGCCAGTTCGACTTCTATGGAAAGAACAAACTCAACGTATACATCTATGGTCCCAAGGATGACCCCTACCACCGCAATCAGTGGCGCGAGGCCTATCCCGAGAAGGAGGCTCAGCTCATCAGTGAGTTGGCAAAAGCTGCAGCGCAGAACAAGGTGGATTTCGTATGGGCTATGCATCCCGGTGGTGACATCCAGTGGACTGAAGCCGACCTCAATAGTTCAGTGCAGAAACTCGAGTGGATGTACGACCTTGGTGTACGTGCTTTTGCGATCTTCTTCGACGACATTTTTGGTGCTGAGCAGTCCAAGGGTGCCAAGCAGGCTGAATATATGAATGCCCTCAATCGTGAGTTTGTGCAGAAACACCCCGACGTGGCTCCTCTCATCCTCTGTCCCACACAGTACAATAAAAGCTGGTCTGGCGGTTCATACCTTTCAGATTTGGGAACTACCATGGATAAGGATATTCGCATCATGTGGACCGGCGCTACTGTTGTAGACATGATTAACAAGGTGGATATGGATTGGATTAACGCACAGATCAAGCGCGATGCCTATATTTGGCTCAACTATCCTGTGAACGACTTCTGTATCGACCATATGCTTATGGGTCCCACATATGGAAATGATCTTGACATAGCCGAGCAGTTAAGTGGTTTCGTTTCTAACCCCATGGAGTATGCTGAGGCTTCTAAGGTGTCACTCTATAGTATTGCTGATTACACCTGGAATATGGATGCTTATTCGTCACAAGCATCTTGGGAACAGGCTCTTCAGGTGCTTATGCCTGAGCATGTGGAGGCGTTCCGTGTCTTCTGTCAACACAATGTGGACCTTGGCCCTACTGGCCACGGCCTACGCAGAAAGGGAGAGTCTGCTGCATTCAAAAAGGCAGCAGAGGCATTTGCCTCAGTGATGGAGGCTGGATATAGCACCGAGGCTGTAGCTGCGATGAAAGAGGAGTTCGAGGGTATGGTCGCTGCTGCTGACGAACTGCTTAGCTCTACCGAAGAGCCCGAACTGCTTGCCGAAATTGCTCCCTGGGTGCAGGTGATGAAGATTATTGGTCAGCGTGGCGAGAAGGTGATGGACCTCTATACCCACCTCAATGCCGGTGACGAGAAGGCATTCATCGCTGTTTACGAAGAACTCGTGTCTCTTGAACAAGCTCAGAAAACCATCATCTCGCGTGGATTTGAAGGTTCTATCAAGAAACCCAATCCCACAGTGGCCAATGAGGTGGTAGCTCCCTTCATCAAGACTTGTACAAAGAGCCTTATCCGCGACTACAAGAAGGCGTACACCTATCGTACCGACGTGTTCCCCGCAGAACTTATCGAAGAGGGACGTTACTACATCAAGGTGAATGGCCGCTGGCTCACCGATGCCAATGCCAACCCCGATCGTACGGGTGACTTCCCCGTGCTTCAGGCTTCAGAGGATGTTATCAATCCTCAACGTCAGGAGTGGAATATTACTATCGACCCCGTCACCGAGCGCTACAAGATTACCAACGCGCAGGATGGTCGCTACATCAACGAAATGGGTAATTTCTGGCGCGATAAAAACAATAACCCTTATGATCCCGCATGGCACTCATTTAACATATACCGTTTGAATGGTAAGTACGCTATTCAGACTGCAGGCAATGCAGGCGGTCGTGTGTGGACTGCTGATGAGGAACGCATCAATCCTACCAATGAGAAGACCATTCGCTATGAGCACTTCATCTTTGAGATTATTCCTGTGGGTGGCGAATCGACTTCTGCTTCCACTTTTGAACCTGGCGCAGAAGTTTATATCATTGATGCTGCGGGTCGCTATCTCACCAATACTCAAGGCGGCGCTCCGGAGTTTGCTACTAAGAGTGGCGACGATAGCCAGCTTTGGCAGTTCAACCTCGTTGACGAGACTGGTCGTTTCAATTTGGTTAGTGTTGCTGACAGTCGTTATGTAAACGAACTCGGTCGATTCGGCGTTAACGCGTACAATGCGCTTTGGAATACTTATATCCTTCAAGAGAAGGGTGGTGTGTTCTCCATCCGTAATGCAGGCAATGCCGGTAATAGCTATTGGACCATTGATGGTAAGTACCCCTCAACAGGTAATATCCCATGGGCAGAGAGTTTCTTGTTCAAGATTGTGAAGAAGTGAATTTTTGTAGGTAAAAATAATAGTGCAGGCGGCTCCAGGAGCCGCCTGCACTGATAATGTCTTGATGTGAAGAGTGCAAGATAAACTGTTTCTTTGCTTGCTTTGTCGTAGGTACTACAACTTTACCTCTATGCCTGTTGCATATACTCGTTCGGGGTCGAAAAAGGTTACGCAACTATTGATGAGGTGGTGTATGTCTGGTTTGACTTTACCTTGGTATACGCACTTCCCATTGACGAGGAGTTTTACTTCCTTGCTGAAGTTCACCATGTCATCTGATAGGTATATCGTGAAGCTGCCCTTTGTGACGGGGCTATAATGCTTATTGTGTTTGATGGGAATGCCCCAATGAGGCTCACGTTCGATGACCTCATAGGTTACTCGATCTATGGAGAGATTGATGATGTTGTCTGCAATGGTCATCTCGTAACGTGTGCGTTCATTTCCTCCAGTGGTGTCGCGTTCATGTACGGCGATGTTGTAAAATCCCCGACGGTAACTCCCATCCATGGGGAAATCCTCCCATACGAAGTGATGAGGATTTACTACTCGCTTGAAGCGGTTGAGCCATGGTGTCGTAGGGAAATAATCGATGCTATGCCCACGATCGGGGACGAGCTCTATGTGATGTTGATATTCTGTAGGGTAGCACTGCTGAAGACTGTCGAAAAGTTCATGTGTACGCGCAGTAAGCAGATGGCGGGCAAACATATAATCCTTTGCTCCAGTTCGTAGGGTAAATCCTATATGCCCGCAGTTCTCTGCGGGGGCTTCTATGGGAATCTCGCCTCCTGCCATAGGTCCTGCTCCAGCCAAATAGTCGGCATAGAACGAGGCTAATCGTTGGCTGCCATACCCTCCCTCAGAGATTCCGAAGATATAGACTCTGCGTGCATCAATCTCATCATTGATGAAAGCTTGGCGCAGTAGGCGCTCCCACGCAAACTGTTTACTACGTTGCCACCATCGGTAATATCCTCCTTCGTTAGGTATCTGTGGAATGAAATAGAGTGATGGCCCATCATAGAAACGTGAGCAGAGGAGGTATCCTGTGCTCCATTCATGCTCCTTGGGGCCTGAACCATGTATGTAGAGGTATAGAGGCCATCCCTCAGTTAGTTTTTGGCCTTTGGTGCCGTAATAGTAAGGCATCACCGCATTGGGCTCCAGCTCTTCAGGTAGTGGCCATAGCAGTGTGTCGGTATGTGTGAGTGGGCGCAGAGGAGGTAGCTTATCCTCTTTCAGAGCATCGTTTGCTTCGCACCATGCTTCCCAAACAAGTGAACGCTTTTCCTCTACTTCGTTCCAACTAAGCCGCTCGTGGTGGGCATAAGAGGTGCCTACTCCCTGTAGATGTGCAGTGAAATACTCCTTGATCTTTACTGGTTCAGACTGCCCTTGTGCAGATAGGCAAGTTAAAGTTAAGCCTATAGTAAATATACTTTTAAGTTTCATAATTGAACGATTTCTATTATCTTCGCATTTCAGATTACGAAAGTACGAAAAACTGATTAACAAAAAAACTAAAAACTAAAAAACGTATGAATATCGGTGATAAGGCTCCCGAACGTTTGGGGGTGAACGAGAATGGTGAAGAGATCTTGCTTAGTAACTATCGTGGAAAAAAAATCGTTCTTTACTTTTATCCGAAGGACAATACTTCGGGTTGCACTGCTGAGGCCTGCAGCTTGCGAGACCATTATAGCGAGTTCCGCTCACGGGGGTATGAGGTGATTGGTGTGAGCGTGGATAGTGCGGCCTCGCATCGCAAGTTTATTGATAAGTATTCGCTTCCATTTACTCTAATAGCTGATACCGACAAGGAGTTGGTGCAAGCTATGGGCGTGTGGGGCGAGAAGAGTATGTATGGTCGCAAGTATATGGGCACCTTTCGCACCACCTTTGTGATTGACGAGAATGGTGTCATTGAACAGGTTTTCTTGCCCAAGCAGATAAAGACCTCTACCCATGCCAATCAGCTGTTGGAGTAGGACTGTTTTTAGAATGATTTGCCTGCTGTGAGGAGGATTGAGTAGAGTTCGCTGCCAAGGTGTTCAGACTTGGTCCCTACCCACCACGATGTGCCTCGTCGGCTGTTTGTAGTGCGTATACGGGTACCGAACTCCAGCCCAGTGTATAGCTCTGACTGGTTCATGTCGTATCCGATGCGTGTGCTTACGTAGGGCGTTATGTGTTTTGCTCCGAAGTTTACTTGTAAGTTCCCGTAGATGGGGACTATCCAATCGTTTTTGTCGTGTGTGGAGCCAAATCTTATCTGTGTGTTATATCCCACTCCAGCACCGAGGAATAGCCAGTGGTTTATATTGTATCCACCTATAGCGTCTATACCGATACTGTTGGGAATCCCTATCCCCAACTCAACGATACCTGTGGCGCCTCGTGCCGACTCTCTACTAAGCTTTAGCAGTGATGTTCCATGCCGATACATCTTGTAGCTTCCTGAGCAGTAGAAAGGTAATCCGATCAATGCCACTGCTCCGCCTGCTGCACAACCGAGAATAGAGAATACCGGGTATAGTCCACGTGTATCGATGGAACCACTGGGTTTATAGGCGAACCACCCTATGGTGCCGACAGTAATGCTTGTGAGAGCTACTGAAGCACCCGTGAACATCAGTGTCTTTCCAGCATTGACAAGTCCTTCTCCGTGATGCTCTTTAGTAGGTGAGGGGGCGTTTGTTTGCATTGGTATGGTGGTAGAGTACTGGGCAAATGTGGCTTGCGATACAAGGCTCAGTGAAAGCCCTACTAGCATGGCGTGTAGAATGCGTTTCATGGTTTAGCGTGTTTGTTTGGGCGCGAAGATAAGGAAAAACTGTCGAATTTATGCAGGTGAAGCCATAAAAACTTGACTTTCCGTGCAACAGGCAGACCGCTTTTTGGTGTTTTGTATAAGATGTAGTACCTTTGCAGAATATATATATAGATGTATACTAGTATTGACAGATGAAGAAAAATATAATCTATCAAGGACTGCTATTGTTGCTCCTCTTGGTTGCCGGTATGCCTGTGAAGGCGAGTGAACCTCTCAAGCGTGAATTTCGTGGTGCATGGATACAAGCCGTGAATGGGCAATTTATCGGTATGTCTACGTCTCAGATGCAGCAGACGCTGACCGCTCAGCTCGATGCATTGCAGCGGGCTGGCATCAATGCCATCATCTTTCAAGTGCGTCCTGAGGCCGATGCGCTTTATATGAGTTATTACGAGCCTTGGAGCCGCTATTTGACAGGTGAGCAGGGATTGGCTCCCGATCCTTATTGGGATCCTCTGCAGTGGATGATTGACGAGAGTCATAAGCGTGGTATGGAACTGCATGCATGGATCAACCCTTACCGTGCGAGGACAAAGGGGACCAAGAGTCTTGGGATGAAGCATCCCTACAAGAGCAATCCCGAACGCTTCATTGAATATGATGGAATGCTCATCTTTAATCCTGCTCTGCAGGAGAACCGTGATTACATCTGTACCATTGTGACTGATATTGTGAAGCGTTACGATGTGGACGGACTGCATATAGATGATTATTTCTATCCCTATCCCGTGCCGGGGGTGGAGTTCGATGATGAGCAGTCATTCCTTGCTGACCCTCGTGGGTTTGCAGACAAGGGAGATTGGCGTCGCGACAATGTGAATCTCCTCATAGAGCAGCTGCATCGCACTATCCGGGGTGTGAAGCCTTGGGTGAAGTTCGGCATCTCACCCTTTGGTATCTATCGCAATCAGAAGAGCGACCCCGAAGGAAGTATGACCAACGGCCTGCAGAACTATGATGACCTTTATGCCGACATTCTCTTGTGGATCGACAAAGGTTGGGTTGATTACACCATCCCTCAGCTCTATTGGGAGATTGGTCACAAGGCTGCCGACTATGAAACCCTCGTAGGGTGGTGGGCCGGGCATGCCTCAGGTCGTCCCCTCTTTGTGGGACAGGATGTGATGCGCACCGTGAGGGCCGCAGATGCAGATAACCCATCAAAGCATCAGCAAGACCACAAGATGCGCCTACAACGCAGTTATGAGTCGATTGGGGGTAGCTGCCAATGGCCTGCGAGCGCGGTGGCAGAGAATGTGGCAGGCTACGCCACCTCTCTTGCCGAGAAGCATCACCGCTGGTTGGCATTGCAACCAGAGTTCCCCTTTATCGATGACAAGTCACCTCGGAAGGTCAAAAAGGTGAGTGTGATATGGACCGACGAGGGTCCTATACTCTGCTGGACAGCACCCAAGTATGCCGATGAGATGGATCGCCCAGTGAAGTACGTGGTGTACCGTTTCGTTAAGGGCGAGAAACTGGACCTTGACAATGCTACCAAGATTGTTGGCTTCACACAGAACCCATTCTTCCCTCTTGCTTATCGCGGTGGCAAGGTGAAATACACCTACGTAGTGACAGCCCTTGACCGTTTACACAATGAGTCGAAGCCTAGCAAAGCGAAAATAAAGTTATAAACAAAGTTTATTCGCTCGTTTTTATTACTTTTGCAAGTTCAATCAGGAATAGATGACAGCAAGGTCGTGCAGATATATTGTAGCATTATTTAGCGTGATGGTGCTATCGCTCGGGACGTTCGCTCAGCGAGCGAGAGGGGGCGGGGTGTCTGCTGTTGCCGACTCTCTTGCGTCCACCATTGCTTCCTCTGCAGCGGAGGTCCCTGCCGTTGTAGCGGCAGATTCAATCCCTGGAGACTCGGTTGCTCAGAAGCGTGACGACTTGGAGGCTCCCGTCATCTATCAGTCCAAGGACTCCATGGTATGGTACAAGAATGGTAATGCCTACCTCTATGGCGAGGGCCAGGTAAACTACCAGAAGATAGAACTTAAAGCCAACGAGATAACCATTGACCTCGAAACCTCTACCGTACATGCCCAAGGTACCACAGACTCTACGGGTGTCACCACAGGTCGGCCTGTTTTTGCAGATGGCAGTACCCCCTACGAGTCCGAGACGATGAGTTATAATTTCAAGTCTCGCAAGGGCCTTATCAACAATGTCACCACTCAGCAGGGCGAGGGCTACATGACGAGCAATATGGTAAAGAAAGGAGCAAGTGATGAGTTCTACATCCGCAATGGTCGTTACACCACATGCGAAGACCATGAGCATCCTCACTTCTACCTGTCGCTTACTCGCGCTAAGATGCGCCCCAACCAGGATATCGTGTTTGGTCCAGCCTACCTTGTAGTGGCCGATGTTCCCCTGCCATTGGCACTGCCTTTCGGCTTCTTCCCCTTCACCAAGGACTACTCATCCGGTTTTATTATGCCCTCCTATGGTGATGAGTTGGAGCGCGGTTTCTACCTTCGTGATGGCGGTTACTACTTTGCCATCAGTGATAAGATAGACCTCAAGCTTACGGGTGAAATCTTTACCAAGGGATCGTGGGGAACGAGTGCGATATCTAACTACCGTAAGCGATACAAATATTCGGGAAATGTGAACCTCAGCTACATTGTTACCAAGACTGGTGAGAAGAACATGCCTGATTATTCCGTCTCCAAGAACTTCAAGGTCGTATGGAGCCATCGTCAGGATGCCAAGGCCAATCCCAAACAGAACTTCTCGGCCAGCATTAACTATGCTACCTCAAATTACGAGCGCAACAACCTGTCGAGCATGTACAATCCCAATCTTACGTCGCAGAGCATCCGTACCTCAAGTATGAGTTACTCGCGCAACTTTCCTGACCTTAAACTGAATCTGTCCACTTCGTTCAACATATCTCAGAACATGCGCGACTCCACCTTGTCTCTTACTTTGCCTTCGCTCAACTGGTCGGTTAGTCGTATTTACCCCTTCAAAAGAAAGAAGGCTCGTGGCGAGGAGAAGTGGTACGAGAAGATTTCGCTCACCTATACTGGCTCGCTGAGCAATAGCATCACCGCCAAGGAGAATGAGATCCTTCATCAGAATATCTTCAAGGATTGGCGCAATGGTATCAAGCATTCGATACCCATCAGTGCCACCTTTACGGCATTCAAGTATATCAATATCACTCCCTCGTTCAACTACACCGAACGTTGGTACAGCTACAAGGTAAATCGTGCTTGGGACGAAGAGCGTATGCGTGAGGTGCGCGACACCACCTACGGCTTTAATCGTGTATACAACTACAACCTCTCCGTCAGTGCCAATACCAAGCTCTATGGATTCTACAAACCACTCATAGGTAAGAAGGTGCAGATGATACGTCATGTCTTCACCCCTTCTGTGAGCTATACCTTGACGCCCGACTTTGGCCATTCGAGGTACGGCTATTATAAGTCGTATACCTATACTGACGCCCAGGGCGAGGTTCGCACCGTAGACTACTCACCCTATGCCGGTTCCATTTATGGCGTTCCTAGCAAGGGGCGGTCGGGAAGCATCAGCTTGAGTGTGTCAAACAATGTAGAGATGAAGGTCAACTCGAAGCGTGACTCCACGGGAGTGCGCAAGATAAGCCTCATCGACGAGCTCGGTGGTAGCATCTCCTACAATATGGCCGCCAAGACCAAGCCTTGGAGTAATCTCTCCACCCGTTTGCGCTTAAAGTTGACCAAGAACTATACCTTCAGTCTCAACTCTGTGTGGGCGACCTATGCATACGAGTTCAATGAGAACGGACGTGTCATCGTGGGTGACCGTACAGAGTGGTCGTATGGCCGCTTTGGCCGTTTTCAGGGCATGAGTCAAAACTTCTCCTACACCTTCAATAATGGCACCTGGAAGCAGTGGCAGGAGAAGTTCGACAAACTCTTCAAGCGTGGCAAGGGCGAGGAGGACGAGGCCGACTCTGACGCGTCGGACAAAGTCCAGAGTGCTCCCAACAAGAAGGGCAACGACAGCCCGTCGAGTGGAAATAAGGGGGATGTCAAGCTCGACGAAGATGGCTATATGGCGTTCAATATCCCCTGGTCCTTCTCCGTGTCATATGGTGTCACCATGCGTGAGGATACGCAAGCTAAGATTAAGGAGAAGAACATGCGCTACCCCTACAAACTGACGCAGAACATGAACTTCTCGGGTAATATCAAGATATCTAATAAGTGGAACATCAACTTCTCGTCAGGTTGGGACTTCATGGATCATGAATTGACCACTACCACGATGAACATCTCTCGCGATCTCCACTGCTTCAATATGTCGTGTGGTATAGTGTTGAAGCCCTACCGCTCATACAACTTCAGCATCCGCGCCAATTCGGCTATGCTTGCCGATGCGCTCAAGTACGACCAGCGCAGCAGCTCCGGTGGCAATGTGGATTGGTATTAAAGCCAGCGAGCAGGGTTGATAGCTAACAGCTCAACCTACCATTCAATCTCAGCTATTCCGTGTGCTTTGAGGTATTCGTTGGCACGGCTGAAGTGTCTGTTTCCGAAGAATCCGTTATATGCCGACAGGGGAGATGGGTGTGCCGAGGCGAGTACGAGGTGCTTGTCGCGGTCAATGAATGCGCCCTTCTTTTGGGCATAGGCACCCCACAGGATAAATACGAGGTGCTCTCGCTCCTCGGCTAGGTGGCGTATGACAGCATCGGTAAACGTCTCCCATCCCTTGCGCTGGTGGGAACCTGCCTGATGGGCCTGCACGGTAAGTGTTGCATTGAGTAGCAGCACCCCTTGGTTGGCCCAGCGCGTGAGGTCACCATTCGGTGGCAAGGGTTTGCCTATATCGCTGAGTATCTCCTTGAAGATGTTCTGCAATGAAGGTGGGTTGGGTACCCCCTCTGCCACAGAGAAGCACAATCCATGTGCTTGGCCGGGGCCATGATAAGGATCTTGGCCTATGATGACGACCTTCACATCGTCAAAGGGACAATGATCAAACGCATTGAAGATAAGTTTGGCTGGTGGGTATATGGTTTTGCTTGCATACTCAGTGCGAACAAACTCGGTGAGTTTGACGAAATACTCCTTCTCAAACTCCTCCGCCAAGCGTTGTTTCCAGCTTTCTTCAATACGTACGTTCATGGGGTTTTATTTAATGGTTAATAGCGTCAAACCGCAGGTTAATGCGCTTCGAACGGTTATAGGGCTACTTTCTAGATGGCAGTTTTTGTTTTCGTGAAGGGCCAATGGCCCAAAGGCCTAAATAAGTGGAATACCCGCCTCGCGGCACTCGGCTCTCATCTCGTCAGACCATATGCTCGACTGAATCTCGCCGATGTGTGCCTTCTTGAGGAAGAGCATGCACAGGCGAGACTGACCAATACCGCCACCGATACACAAGGGTAGGGTATCGTTCAAGATGCGTTGATGGAAATAGAGTTCTTTGCGGTCCTCCTTACCAGTCAGCTTGAGCTGTTGCATCATCACCTCCTTGTTGACGCGGATACCCATCGACGACAGTTCAAACGAACGTCCGAGGAGCTCGTTCCACACGATGATGTCTCCATTCAGGCCATTATATCCGTCGCTGTTTGGAGTCGACCAGTCGTCATAGTCCGGTGCACGATTGTCGTGAGGCTCGCCACCACTCAGCTGTCCGCCTATGCCGATGATGAACACCGCCCCATACTTCTTGGCGATGGCATGTTCGCGGTCCTTGGGAGAGAGGTCGGGATACATCTGCAGCAGCTCCTCGGCATGGATGAAGTGTATCTCCTCGGCCAGTGAGGGCTTTAGTTCGGGGTACATCTCATACACCATATATTCAGTGCGCAGCATGGCGGCATAGATGCGCTCCACAATCTTCTTGAGGAACTCTACGTTGCGGTTCTCCTCGCTGATGACACGCTCCCAGTCCCATTGGTCCACATAGAGAGAGTGAAGGTTGCCCAGCTCCTCATCGGCACGTATGGCATTCATGTCAGTGTATATGCCATAGCCTTGCG
>JAEIGA010005671.1_pt1 | contig 19032 bp, 9 predicted proteins | sample 9270691 | NCBI WGS metagenome assembly JAEIGA01 (sample SAMN17057246, study PRJNA624740) | gut metagenome | biome: biome; isolation source: fecal sample | host: Bos grunniens | place: China: Xizang | collected 2019 | reverse complement strand
TAAATAAGAAATAGGGTTTCGGTAATCGAAACCCTATTTCTTATTTAGTCTTTCATCAACAAGGTTGGAGAAACCTGAAGTAGGCTTTAATAAGCATGCTTCACATACTTTAACCAACTTACGTTCGGCTCTAACCTTTCAGATTTAACTTTTAACCTTCTACCTCAAACTCATCCTTTCCTACGCCGCAGAGGGGGCATACATAGTCGTCAGGGAGGTTCTCGAATGCTACGCCTGGCTCAATGCCCTGCTCGGGGTCGCCAATCTCGGGGTTATAGACCCACTGACATACTGTACAGATATACTTTTTCATAATTATCCTGGTTTTAAATATTAAACAATCTTTGGGAAACAAATGTTCGCGCAAATCTTGGGTAAAAAGAGGAAAAGTCGAGCGTTGCATTTGTTCTTGATGCAAATTTAACTCTTTTAATTAAAAAAGCGCAATAAGCATTGTTAAATTATTTTAATATTGCAATGATTTCATATTTTATCAATGTATTCTTCAATGAAGATACGCATTCCCTCTGAAGCTCCTTTCTTGATGACAACAACATCACGCCTTGTGACCTGTACATCATTGGGATCTATGAGATATACAGGCACACCCGATGGCACGTAGTTGAGCAAGCCTGCTGCAGGATATACGTTTAGCGAGGTGCCAATGATAACAAAGGCATCTACCCCACTGAGAGCATCTACCGCATCACTCATGCGCGGGACTGCCTCGCCGAACCACACGATGAAAGGGCGCAGTTGCGAGCCATCGGCAGCAAGGTCACCAAGATTTATGTCGGTATCGGGCGAAGGGAGGGTGCATACACATTCTGCATTCTGCGGCTGACGCGATGAGCAGGCTTTCATGAGTTCACCATGCAGGTGAATGACATTAGCAGAGCCTGCACGCTCGTGCAGGTCGTCAACATTCTGTGTAACAACAGCAACATCATAACGCTCCTGCAAGGATGCAACAAGCCTGTGGCCTTCATTAGGTTGGACAGTGAGCAGTTCGCGACGGCGCTTGTTGTAGAACTCAAGGACAAGCCCGGGGTTAGCAGCATAGCCCTCTGGGGTTGCAACCTTCTCTACGGGATAATTATCCCACAGGCCACCGCCACCCCTGAAAGTGCCCAGGCCGCTCTCGACACTCATTCCGGCACCGGTAAGAAAGACTATTCTTTTCATAGGATATTATGTTACGGATTTAATGATTGTGTCTATACCTTATTTTACAACACTTGAGGCTGTAAAAAGAGTATCTCATTATATAAAACACAAACCGGGGCGATAAAACGCCCCGGCTATTGTGTTTATAATCCGATTATTCATTAGGCTTTACCACGCTTACAGGCAGTGGCAGATACCAGTTATCCTCTACAAGAAGTTTGTTATAGAGTCCTGCATCAAAGTCAGACTCATTATGAAATTGAGGATGACGGTATGTCATTGAGGTCTTCACCGCACGACCGGCAACGCGCTTGGCAAGGACATTGTTGTCACCCATTGCCTTAGCAAAACGGATGAGGTCACCAAAACGGGTACCCTCCCATGCAAGTTCAAGAGCGAGCTCATCGATTACAAGATCGGCAATGTAGTTGAGTGAATCCTCATAGGTAATATCCTTTGTCAGAGTCTCAACCTTGTTCTCTACACTAACCTCACCCAAATAGCGTGCAATACAGGTGTCGTTCAAAGCATAGTATGCATTGCGCTTGCTGTAGCCGCTACCACGAGAGTGGACACCCTCGTTATCGGTGAATTTATTGTCGGTAAAGTTATATCTCAATGAGTCTGTGCAAGATGCAAGATATCTATTGGTAAGCGTATCAACACTGATTACATTGTCAAGCGTGTCCTTGTTCTCTACAAATGTTGTATCAATTGCATAAACAGGATTCTGGAGAATCTGGTAGTTCTCCTTAACGCCCTCTTTGAGAACTGTCATGGCAAGTTCCATAGCGCCTGTGTAGCCCTTGCGCTCAAGACCTACCAACGCCTCGGCAAAACGCAGATAAGCATGTTCCTTACGCTGCAGGATGAGGAACGAGGTTCTGATAGCGGGAACGAACTCTTCATCCACTCCAAGTGACTTGTCCTCAAAATTGAACTTGCCGATAATGTTTTTATATTCGGTCCGCAGTTCATCGTCGCTACGCTGTGAGTAGGTAGTTGCCTTGATGCGGAGGTCACCTGTGTAATCATAGAAATGGCTGTACTCGGGTGCCACTTTCATATTCTCCTTATCCTCACTGTTCATGTAGCAATATACCTGACGCTCTGACAATGACAGGATACCCGGAGAGGCAACAACCTGCGATGCACCTTTCTCGCCCTGTGGTGAGAAGATTGACGACAACTCTGATGTTGTACCTTTGAGGTCTGTGCTAGCAAATGGAATAATTGTAAAATAGTTCTTGCTGTTGTCACTGAAACTCTTGGCAGCGAAGATTTCGGTATAACTGTTGTTGAAGCCCTTTCCGCCTTCACTGGTGTAGTTTATCTTGTTACCGTGATCGGCATACTTGTCGGCGGTCTCATTTGTCTCGGCACCGGTTATCTGTTTGTAGAAGCAACGAGCAGCTTCCTTGTAGTCACCCTTCCACAGATAGAGTTCACCAAGCAACATCCTTATAGGAACAAAGAGAAGTTTGGTATCAACCTCCGTTCCGTTTTCGCCATAACCGAACTTCAGGACTTTACCGTCGGTGTCCCATGCCGGCATACGGAAGGCTGCAGGATTCTCATAAGGGAGTATCTCGGCAATGAGATTGTTTACAATCTCATCACGTGTGAGCATTGGCTTGTTCATAACAGCCTCGGCAGCACTGTGAGTGAGGATTGGCTCTGTAAAGTATGGCACAGCATTATAGTTGATGGCAAGCTGCAGATATGTCCATGCACGGACACTCTTAACTGCCACATACTCGGGAAGCATCAACTTGATTCCGTTCTTCTCAAGTGTTGTATCAACACGAGCAAGATAGATGTTACAGTTATTGATGATAGAATAGTAGTCCTTTACATCAAGGTACTTGTTTGTGTTCAGGCTAAACTCTGAGCGGCTCAGTTCCTGAATGTCAACAATGGCCTTAGCCTCGTTAACAGTTACAAGGTCGGCGCGCAGTTCGTTGATAAGCACCTGACGGTCGGCAACGCCCTGAACAGCCTTGAGGATACCCAATACCGAATATACAGAGTCATTGAGTGTCCAGTCTTCAAACTCGTACTCGACACGGTTTGAGTCAACATTCAACATATCGTCGCAAGAACTCAGCACTGTGGTTCCGCAAAGAATGAATGCTAAAATATAAATAAGTCTCTTTTTCATTGTTTTATCTTTTTTCTCAACCTAACCAATATTTTTTGTCAAAGGCTCGCCATCTCTTAGAGATTAACCTTAACACCGAGGTGGAAACTGCGGGTCTGTGGCAACAGACCTGCGTCAATACCCTGATACAATACATTATTATTCACTGCAAACTCGGGGTCATTGCCCTGATATTTGGTCAATGTGAATACATTCTCAGCCGCAGCCCAAACAGTCAAGCCCTGCAACCAGTTTGCTGTAACAGGAATGTCGTATGAAAGTTTGAGGGTCTTTAGTCTAAGGTATGAGCCATCCTCAATCCAACGGTCAGAGAAACGTGAATTGCCAACAGGGTCGCCATAAGCAACAGAAGGGATATCGGTTACCTGACCGTCAATAGTCCAGCGGTTGAGCATTGCTGTTGTCTGGTTGTAGAATGACGAGCCGCTCTCAATCTGCTGACGATAGTAGTTGTATACATCGTTACCGACTGAATAGTTGAAGTTAACATCAAGTGTCAGACCCTTATAAGATAGTCTTGTAAAGAGGTTACCATAGATATCAGGATTTGGGTCACCGATGATGGTCTTGTCGGCATCATTGATGCAGCCCTCGCCTGTGCGGTCTACGAATTTCATGTCACCGGCCTTGAAATAGTTAGGTGTTCCTGTAGCATCGGTCTGATAGAGACGTTTATCCTCTACTACTTTACCCGATTCATCATATTTCACCAATTTGTCAATATCGGCCGAAGAGGCAATGACACCGTCGGTCTCATAACCCCAGAATACACCAACCGGCTGGCCAACCATTGTTGCTACCTCGCCGCCATATACAGAAACAGGCGCGAGTTCCTCGTCAAGAGCAGTCACCTTATTCTTATAGTGACCGAGTGAGGCACCAAGTTCCCACTGGAAATCCTTCTCGTTGATGAGTTTTGCGTTGATGGTTGCCTCGAGACCCATGTTCTGAAGGCTGCCACCGTTTGCCCAATATTTGTCCATACCGGTCACGAACTGATACTGCTTCTGCACGAGAAGGTCGCGTGTGTTAGACAAGTACCAGTCAAAAGAGAATGCAAGGCGGTTCTCAAGCAACATGGCATCAAGACCTACGTTGAGACGTGATGTTGTCTCCCACTTGACACCGTCGTTCTCAACATTACCCAACTGCAATCCCATAGACTGGTCGTAGAACTTGACAGACTGCAGATAACTGCGTGCCGCAAGATAGTCGATGGCATCGTTACCTGTAACATCATATCCCAAGCGCAACTTGAGCATATCGATAGCCTTGACATTGAACCAAGACTCAGATGATACAAGCCAAGCAGCCTGCACTGATGGGAAGAAGCCCCATGCTACGCCCAACATTTTGAGTGCATTCTTTGCCTTGCCACCGAAACGTGAAGAAGCCTCCAGAGATGCAGCAAGTTCAAGGAAATAACGTGTCTTGTAAGAGTAATCGGCCGACAGGTACCAGGCCATATTAGACCATACGTTATTGTCGCCATCACTGTCAAGGTGATCCAAATTGTTATTTACATTGAAACTAACATCACTACCGGAGTTTGCACCGCTGATAGCATTTGAATCGAGATTAAAGTTTGTATAGCGGAAACCTCCGAATGCGTTAACCTTGTGAGCACCGAATACCTTGCCCCATGCAACACGTGTGTCACTTGACAAGGCAGCCTCCTTGCCAAAGAACGAACCGATATAGTTACCAATCTTTCCATTGAGTGAGTTGACATAGAAGTGATACTTGTCATTGTCGGCCGATGTAGGATAAGGCAGATAGTACTTCTCACTCACGCGGTAGAGAGAGTAGTTGAATGTCTCGGTGAAAGTGAAATCACGCAACTTATACTCGGGAGCAACGGTGATTCCCATATTTGTATACTCTAGTTCATTCTTGTGAGGGTCCGATGCCTTTGTAAGAATGGTCATAGGGTTGTATATAGAGTTATTGGGGCGTGCAACACCTGCAGCCTGCGCCACATCGAAAGCGAAGTCATCGGCAACATCAAGATTCTTACTCAACTCACCGGTGGTAGCATAACGATAGGGGCTGAGGAAAGGAGACTTCACATCGGCAATGGCACCAAGCGATGTCAACGGGAAGGCTGTGGGATCCTCACGCAAGCCGTCATCGAGCAACTCGCGGCCAACACGTGCATAAGAGATGTCGATAGCAGTCTTCAAATTGTCAGAAAGCACGATGTCAGAGTTCAAGCGGATATTGAGACGACCAAAATCGTTGCCCTTGATAGGAGAATCGCCCAATGTATAACCGAATGAGAAGTTGTACATGGCAACCTCGTCACCACCCTCTACATTAACCTTGTAGTTCTGTGTAAAGGCCTCACGATAAACCAAGTCGGTCCAGTCGGTGTCGTTATGGTACTTGTCATAGTAGACAAAACCACTTGTCAACTTACCGTTTTCATCATATACAGGCTTGTCGGAACGCAAGAATGGAATGTTGCGGTTTGCGTTCACGTTCATTGTACCAATGAGGTCGTTGGCATAGAGACGGTAATCCTCGCCCGAGAGCATTCTCGGTGTATTTGGCTCAAGCGTTACATTGGCATAGATATTTGCTGTAATGCGGGTGGCCATGCTCTCGCCACGCTTGGTGTTGATGATGATGACACCGTTCGCTGCACGGGCACCATAGATGGCTGCACCGTTCTTGAGTACCTTCACGTCGCGGATATCGTTGACATCAATAGCCGAGAGAATGTTATTGTAGATACCCATGTGAATTGCCTCGTTGTTCTCCTGCAAATCCCAGATTACGCCATCGACAACAACCAAAGGCTGTGTGTTTGCGTTGAGGGAATTGATACCACGAATGAACATCACGGCACCAATACCGATGGTTCCCGAACGGTTTATCGCACGTACATCTGCACCAATCTTGTTCTGGATATCAGAGTCAATGGTCTGTGCAGTTGTAATGCTCTCGCCAAAGCCCCTCTCGGCAGAGATCACAATATTGTCGTCATAGTTCTCCTGAAACTTGTCAGAGTAAAGACGTACATTTATTATATCCTTTTTGCCTACAGGCTTCTGCACAAGCAGATAGTCCGGTGTAGAGAATGTAATAAGGGTGGCATAAGATGGAAGATTCAGTTTATACTTACCCTCTCCGTCGGTCATAGTTGTTACTCTCTTGTGTCCTGTAGCCTGAACACGTACACCGGCCATTGGCTGGTTTGTTGCAGCGTCATACACCGTTCCGGTAACAGTGCGTACATCTGCAACAGCACTCTTTTTCTCAACCTTGACAGGTTCGTCTGCTACAGTGCTCCCAAGCATCGAATCAGATGCAAGAGCCACAGATGGCATCATAAACATCAATGCCACTAATGATTGCATTAATTGTTGCATATACATAGTTGATTTTCTTTTTTTCATCCTACAAACTATTATTCAGAATAGGGTACCGGTATAAACAGGATCTTGTCAATACGGATTGAACAATCAAATGCCTCTATACCATTTTCGTGATCATCACGTTCTGATATCAATGACTCTACCGTAAAAGTGACATTATAGTCCTTTTCTGAGGTGGAATTATAGTATTCGGCATATAACGGAGTTATAACAGCCCTGTCACTATCCCTTTGACCATCTACTGTAAGGTAGATAGTGTCCATTCCGACAGGATTTGTCACAATGGCCTGGTTGTATAGTTCCTTAGAACCTCCCGTACCATGTGCCTGCGTAATTGTAAATTGCAGTTTTCCGGGAGACATCGTTTCGGGCTTGACATACTCATCGGTAATGTTCTTTGGCACGATAATAACTGCAACATGATAGTCCGCAGAGAGCACCTTGGGAACCTTGATATATGCGTAGGCACCCTCCTCTGTCTTACGTTCGTAATAGAGGTAGTTGCCACCTGATACCTCTGCATTGAGAAGGGTTGAATCCTTGTCATTCAACTGGCTTTTGTAGGCCGATACTACCTTCACATTGGCAGGCATACTACTGGTCCACATTGCAGTATTCTCACCCTCAAGGAAGATTGTATCGTGCCACAAGTCTGTTGGCTTGTAAGGCATTGCATCGACAACCTTGAATGTACCATTAGAGAGTTCCTTTGTGAGTTCATGTATTACGTGTTTCTCAAGGTCTTCCTTTGCAAACAGAGGACGTCTGTAGCTGCGATAGGCAGGAACCATTGAGTCAGTTGTCTTCAAGTGCTTCTGCTCGTTCATACTGTATGTCATGTACTTGAGATGATTGAAACGTGCATAGTACCTGCGTAATGAATCGCGCTCAGTTTTTACAGATTTTGGCAACTTATCGTCTGAGTACGAAAGGTCATAGTTGAAATATGCTTCGGTCTTTTTAATCCACTCGTTCCACATGGCATTGCTTGGAACATAAACCACGTAAGTAGAGTCCTCGCTATCAAGGTTTCCTACACCGCTCCATGAATTGAGCAAGTCGTTGGTCGTTGTAAAAACTGAATCGAGATAGGTTGGCTGGGAATTTACAATGGGGCCTTGAATACTCAAACCCGGATTAAACTCTGTGACATTGAAAGAATAGAGATACTTTGAAACAGAATCAACATTCTCGGCCACTTTAAGATACTCCCAAATACTGTACTTATATTCAGATGGAGAGGCAATCTTATGAAGGATACCGTTCTTTACACGGATATTCTTATCCTTATCGCTCAGCTTTATGCCAGAGAACTCATAGCCGTTCTTGTAGTCGCCTGTAAAGCTTACCTTCTTGTCGTTAAGCATCAGAACCAGGTTGTCGCTGTCGAGAGTACCGTTTGCAGCCACAAGATGGTTGGCAATGTGAGCCTCAATGAATGAGCGGAACACCAGATCGCGGTTTTCCTTCTCAGCGCCCATCTCTGCGATTACAGCGTCTGCATCGAATGAGCCGTTCACCGGCGCCCAAACGGTATATACCCTTGAGTGGTTGAACAAAGAATCGGCCAAAGGATGAGAGTTTTCCTCACGTGGATACTTGAGGTCGCAGGAATCAAGCACCCTTACAAAATCGCTCAGTTCGCTGTCATTAATAATAACCTCGTAAAGAGTCTTGTCGGCAAAGGGAACTTCGGGAGTAACTCTGATGCCTTCATTATCCTCGCAAGAGGAACCTGCAAGCATAAAGCCGAACAGCATTGCTCCGGCAAGAATTTTATGTTTGATAATCTTATTCATATTATGTATATGTTATTAATTGTTGTTTTGAGAGCGCTGCAACTCACTGTATCAACCACCAATGCACTCTCACTTATAAAACTCCTTTTAGTTCATCTCCATTGACGAATCATCCTTGTCATATGCAGGATTCTGTTTCAGGTTCTTGTTATAACGCAACTCGTCAATATGTATTGGCATAAACAGGCCGTCGATAGAAGACATCTTGGTCTTTACCACACCACTCTTACCCTCGAGTTTGTCTGCCACATACTTTATATTCTCAGTGCTCTTCTCTCTCAATGCCAGACGAACAAGGTCATACCAGCGCTTACCCTCGTATGAGAGTTCGAGCAGACGCTCCTTGCGCACCAATTTGATAGCATTCTCCTGTGTCATATAACCACCCTCCTTTAAAGGATTCTTTATATTGAGAGTATCAATTCTAGAACGGGTGTTGATTGCATTTACAATATTAAAGGCCTCTTTGAATTCCTCTTCGCCGGCACTCTCACGTGTTACCAGAGCCTCGGCAAGCATCAGCATAACGTCTGTGCGACGATAGACAATCCAGTTTGCATCCCAGTCATCCGATTTGCGCCAACTTGTTGCAGGAGAACTCTTGGCTGCATATTTGGCAACACAGATATTATCGGTTCCGGACTGGGCACCATGTGTCTTGACAGTAGTATACGAGTACAAGCGCAAGTCGTCTTTCTCGTAGTTCGAATAGAATCCTGTTGGCACAACAACGGCACCGGCATTGTTCTCTGAGCCATAGATTTCATACGCACCATAGAAAAGACCATTCTTCACGTTGTCACCCTGTACCTGAAGTTCAAAGATTGACTCCGAAGAATTCTGGGCACCGAAGATTGCATCGTAGGCACTACTCAAATGGGCTTGAGCATTTTCCTTTGGATCAGCGGTATTCTGAATAAGGTTATAGGCGTACCTCTCAACCTGTTTACCATTATAACTCTCTTCAAGCAAAGAATCCATATTGGCAAGGAGTTTTCTGCAGTTCAGCACGCACCCATCATAATACAACTGCGCATCACCTGGATTTACAGTCACCTTTGGATTGCCCTCTTTGTGTACAAGTTTATATTCTTTACCTTCATAGTATGCTGTAAAGGCAGCACGCCACAAGTCAACATCGGCCTTTATGGCCAAAACAGCATTGGTGGTTATGCGTCCATAGTTGCTCTGTGCATTTGAAAAGGCACCTGATTTCATTACCATCTTCTCGGCACGGTCCAAATCTGCCATAATCAAGTCAAGCGCCTCAAGCGGATGCACCTGAACATATTCGGGCATTTCGGAGTCATTCTTTGCCGACTTCATCGCCAAAGGAATATCACGGAATGCACGTACAAGATAGAAGTGGCAGAGTGCACGCATTGCGTACATCTCGCCCTTTACAACATCACAGTCACCCTCTGAGAAGTCCGGGTCGCGGTCAAGCACTCTATCAGCACACTCCAATACAAGGTTGGCATTACTGATAGCCTCATAGTAGATACCCCAGTTACAATAATTGTTCTCATCAATGATATCTGCCTCGACAATATTCTTGATATCGCCACCTCTTGAGGGGTTGAACGTCATAGTCTCTGAACGCAACTCACCCCAGACTATGGCTCTCTTGACAGCCTCTTTGTCAAGCAGTTTCAGATAACTTGTCGCAAGCATACCATTAACCTGGTCCTTTGTCTGCCAGAAGTTCTCCTCGACAACCTTATCGGCAGGAATAATTGTCAGATAATCGGTACATGAACTTGTCAAGGCACCGAAAGCGACAACTGCGACAACAGCAAATCCTTTGTATATTTTAGATACTATTTTCATATTCGTAAACATTTAGAAACCAAGAGATAATGAAAGTGTATACGAGCGTGGACGCGGAGTCTTTGTATTGTCATATGCAATACCCTGACCACCGCTTGCTACCTCGGGCTCAAGACCTGTATATTTTGTCCAGAAGCACAGGTTGTCGGCCGAAGCGTAGAGGTTGAGGCTCTTGAGACCAACCTTCTTCAACCACTTTGGCTCGAAAGAGTATGACAATTGAAGGTATGACAGACGAACATATGAAGCGTCCTCGACATAACGGTCACTACCCAGATAATTGTATGCATTGCCACTGCCGTTCACCGCACGTGGAATCTCGGTGATATCACCCTCCTTGCGCCAACGCCAGTTAACGGCAACACTCTGGTTGTCAAATGATGACATATTCTCAAATGCCATACGTGAACTGTTCACGACATCCACATCCCAACGGTATGTAAACGATGTTCTCAAAGACCATTTCTTGTAGCGGAGTGTGAGACCGAAACCACCCTGTGCGGCAGGATTGGAGTTACCCAAGTAAACGATATCAAGTTGGTTAATCTGACCGTCGTGGTTGATATCCTCATAGATGGCATCACCACCCTTGAAATGATAATCCTTGTGTGGAGCGTCAGTCTCGGAATCGTAGAAGAGAACAAGTTCCTTTGGCTTGCCGTTTGCCTCATATACCACATTGCCATTGGCATCGCGAACAATAGGACAGGTACCGTTGCGTCCGGCCTCTTCCTCCGAAAGGGCTTTCTCCCAGTTCTTGTAACTGTAACGGTATACACCCTTGTAGCGGAATCCATAGATGGCACCACTTGGATTACCTATCTGAATTCGTGGAAGATAACTTGTATTAGAAGGCTCGTCATACTTGCCGTTTCTCTCCTCGAGATAAGCCTCTTCAAGTTCAAGAATTTCGTTGAAGTTGTTACCGATATTGAAGTACATTGTCAATGAAAGATCCTTGGCCAACTTAATGTTGTTCAAGTTCATATTGAGTTCCCAACCATAGTTTCTAACGGTACCGGAATTCTTGTAGGCCAACGCATATCTGCCTGTATTTGGATCTTTAACACCTGTAGAAGATGGAATACGATAACCACTGATAATATTGTCATATGTTACTCCGTGATAATAGTTGAAAGCACCGGTCAACAGGCCACTGAAGAAACCAAAGTCAGAACCGACGTTCCACTCACGCTTGTCAGAACGGCGGAGGTCTGTCAAACGGATACCGTCCAACCGGAATGCGGCCATACCCAAATAACTGAGGTTATTGTAGGTAGAGTAACTGCTGAATGTTGCATTTGAAGCTGGAGCGTGACCGTCCATACCGAAACCGGGACGCAAAGACAACATACTCAGGTATGGTTTCGCCCAATCCATCCACTCTTCGTCGATAATGTTCCAACGTGCCGAGATTGAAGGATAGGCAGCCCATTTTCTATCGTCACCCATAGCAGTGTTACCCTCGCCACGAACAGCAAGACGCAACGAGTATTTTGACTTGTATGAGTAGTGGGCATCGAACACAAAGCTGACATTGCGGCTCTCCCACTTGTTTGTTCCTGTACCGTTAAGTTTTGCACCGACGGTAGAACTGCTGATGTTACCCGTAGGCAAGCCAATAGCGGTTGAGTTTTGAGAGTTACCGGAACCTGTAGAGAGTTCGAACTGGGCATTCATTGTCATATAGTGGTCGCTGCTGCCCAAGTATGGAGTAAAGATCAACTGGTGGCGGGTTGTAAAGCCAAGACTCTTACTATCCTCGGCCTTAGACATATTCTTCTCCGAACTTGTCCACTCCGATGTAGAAAGTGCTGCGGGGCTGTAGTTGCTACCTGAATATGTTGATGCATTCAGGTTCACCATACCACGATACTTGAGTTGTGTCTCATTATCCTCAAGACCCAACAGGCTGTACTCAAAGGTAATCATCGGGTTGATGCTATAGTTCTCAGTGTGATACTGCGCCAAGTCACCCACAGCAATAGGGTTCTTGCGACCCTGCATACTGCTCTGGAGAACGTTGGGCTTGGCATACTTGAGCATAGCATAGTATGCATCGGTATTGTTGCCGAGCGAGTCCTGAGCATATACACTCATGTTAGGCATCATAAGCAAAGAGTTATAGAGCAAATCCTCGGTGTTACGTCTTTGCTTTGTATATGAGAATGCGAAGTCGGCAATTACCTTGATTCGCGCAGACACATAGTAGTCAAGGGCAAGACGTGTACTGAAACTGTTGAGGTTCTGTCCAAGCACCTGACCGGTCTCGTTTGAGTAACCACCCGAGATACGGAATGTAGCCTTCTCACCACCACCGCTGATGTTAAGGTTGTACTCATTTCTGTAACCGTGCTGAGACACCTCGTCAACCCAATCGGTATTATTGTTGAAGTTCTGATACTCGGGGAATGTCTGGTCATAGTTGAGTTCAGGGATATCCTTACCAACCTGGTCAACATTGAAGAGAGCCTGCTTGATGAGCATTGTATAGTCATCACCATTGAGCAGGTTATAGCCATTTGGTGTCCATTTGTCCTTGAACTTATATGAGAAATTCACGCGGGTTGGACCACGCTTACCACGTTTTGTCTTAATCTTGATGACACCATTGGCACCACGAGAACCCCAAACGGCGCAAGACGCAGCATCCTTCAACACCTCAATCTCGGCGATATCCTCGGTGTTAATCATGAGGAGTTCGGCAAAGTTCTCGGCACTGGCATCCTCCTTAATCAAAGAACTCTGACCCTCGTCTACCTCAAAGATGTTGTCGTCGACAACAATAAGCGGACTGGCATCACCCTCAATCATTGAGTTACCACGAAGACGCATCTGTGTACCCGAACCGACGTCACCGGAATTGAACACGACGTCAAGACCGGCAATCTGTCCCTGAAGAGCCTCGTCTACCGAAGCAAATGAGAGACCGTCCATGTCATCCATACTGATTTTCTGTGTAGCATGTGTCATCTCACGCTCAAGAATGTCAAGACCTCCCGAGCGTGAACGCTGCTCGGCAACGATATCCACAGTCTCAAGCATATTATCCTCAACCATCTTAATGTTGAAGATTGTACGGTTTCCAATCTCAATACGCTGGGTCTTATAACCGACGTATGAAATCTCAAGTACGTTGCTTGTATTCTTGACAACCATAGAGAAGTTACCCTCGAAGTCGGTCACACAAGCCTCAATGATACGATTACTATTGTCGCGCTCAGTGACGTTCACCATAATCAGCGGACCTTCGGCATCACTTGTAATCGTACCCGAAATTCTCGCACCTTTTTGCGCATATACACTACTGCTTACAAAGCAGAAGAGTGCGAGCATAAATAATTGCTTTATTCTTATCATAGCTATTATGTTTTTTCTACATCACCTATCAGTTGTTGTCGGCACCTTCATCGGGAGCAACTGTTCCAACCTCTTTTCTATCCTTGACCGAACCGTCATTATTATACCTTATCTTATATATAATGCCATTCTCTGTCTCGGTCACGTATTCATACTTGCCTATATTATCATTTGATGCGGTAACCCAATATCCCTCTTCTGTAACGAGGACCTCGTGTTCTTCCCATATTCCGTTAACAGCCTGTTTCTTGATAACAAGGCTTTCATGCGTCAACGACGCATCAAACTCCTCATCATCAGTACCAATAGGCTGCATCAGGTAACCGGCCTTGTGAATCTCCTCAACACCGTTGGTACCGACAACCCTGATATTGCCTGCATTTGCGACCAGATAGTAGTTCCTGCCACCGATTTCAACAGAACCGGTACCATCGACATACATTGTATCAACACTTGCGCCATTATTTGCAAAACGCTTGAAACGGCCATCATATCCAAACATTGACTCATTGTAGAGGGCACCGTCAATTGGCTGCAATACAGCATATGATGACGCTTCATAACCATCCTCAGAATTGGTGAGAATATTGTCACGGCACATAATGTTCCAGTCAACGTTCTCCTTTCCGGTAGTCAACACTCTTCTCACATTGCCCTTGCTATCACGGACTGTATATGTATCGCCCTCACTCTCAAGCACCAGTTCATAGAAACGGTTTGTACTCTCATTGAGCGCAGCTGTAGTGAACTTCTTTTTAGAGACAGGCTTACCGGTAATTGGGTCTATGGCCTTGATTGGCAAATTGTCAACATATACCGAGTTATCCTGGAAATGATACTTTGCAAAGTTTATGATAGAACGTATCATTGCTTTCGCCTTTTCCTTATTGCCGGCTTCAGCGACAGCCTTCACCTGTTCCCATGTTGGGAGACCCTGATTATGAGCCTCAATTATTGCAGCATTGGAAGGTGCATATACTGTATAATGGTATATATTAAAGAATGGTACTGTATTCTTTGTATGTGTTGTTCCACCCTGAGCAGAAGTTCTCTCATCTGAATAGAAGATTGAGTAACTCATAGCATAATCATGCAGTTTCTTGAGCCCATTCTTGTCATTATCGGCAATATCGAAGACAACACTCAAGAGACCACCTGTCTCCATATAGGTCTCGCCCGGATAACAGAGTTTGTAGAAACGGTAGAACGCATCGTTCTCGTCACCAGCCTTCCTCAACAAATTGTCATATACCGACCTTGTAGGAGGTGTTGGGATTGCCGAGATTGTATTATCCTCACCCGGCAGTGTATTAAAGGTGGTACCGTTTCTCTGATTGTATACTGAAGCAACCTTTACATAGGTATCTCTTTCAATCTGCTCACCACCATAGATTTTAATATTGGCGGTATCAGTTACATCAACCTTAATGGTTGCATATCCCTTGGTCATGAAATATTTGTTGCCGGAATATACACCCTGCTTGTCGTCATGAACAATAATAAGGTTCTCAAGCAAATCCTTCATTGCATTCTGGTCGGTATACGAAGCCTCTCCGACAGAATCTCCCAACTCATAGGTTGCAGGATTGAATTTGTACTTTGTTGCCCAGAATTCGGGAGCACTACCATTGTATCCCTTTCTCTTTGTATCGTAGTGGAAGAAATAGGCAGTCGATGGTGTAGATGATGTTGCGAGCGGATCGAAATATACATAATGGTCGTCATCGGGGACGATGTATGTATAGTGTGCATCCATCGCAAGCAGATAGTAGTCGTAACGCAGATTCAAGACAACCTGACGCATCACGTCCATATTCTCATATACGTATGTTGGAGCAACAACCGCCTGATACTTTGCAGGACCGAACACGCTGTTCAATATATATATAACACCGTTGTTTGCAATAACGCATTCGTCCACATGTTCTGCGCGGATGTTCATCAACTCATTGGCATCGTCATAAATCTTATCAAACTTGCTCAACACCGTTGCTGTGAAACTCAGTTTCATCAAGTTGTTAAGGAATGGAGTGATATTCAACAGAGGCACGCTATCGAGTGCTGACAAGAGAATATCGATATCGCGATTTTCTACAGGCACGTTCACGCTTGGCGCAAAACGCTTCAAAAGGAAGTGACCGGCACTGTCGGGGTTAGCGAAATAGTCATAAAGGACTTCGTCACCGGGAACGAACATCGCACCCATATCCTCGGCCAAAGACGATGACGCAGACAAGTCATTTCGTCCCGGGTCAAAAATCAGACGCTCCTCCGAAGTCGGGTTCATATTGGTGCTTGTGAGCATTGGATGCGCAGTATATGACTCAGAGAAGTAACGCAGTCTGAAGATACTGTCGTTTGTCTTGTAATATGCATTATACTCATTTGAGAGCGACGCATCATACTCGGGTACACAATAACGGTCGAGCAAGTGGCTAAAGATTCTTGTATCGGAATGCTTGCGCAACTCCTCGGCCATATTCGAGGGTGCAATGAGCAGTTCATCCAGACGATAGATATAACCGTTCTTGCAGGTGATGGTCAAGGTGTCATCTGAGTAACCACCGGTATTAACACCGCTTGAAACAATCTTGTTGCCATAGATGAAAGCATCACCGTCAACGAATGTCTTGCCTTGTTTCTTGAAAAGGAATTCAATATCCGAAGCCTTGATGCTCTTCTTTCTCAGATAGTCACCAATGAAGTGAACCATCATAGGCCTTGTGCCATCCATTGCAATACGCATCTTACCGGTTCTCTCCTTGCCGCGCAACAAATCCCAATAAGTGTTGTATGTAGGCCAACCCGGATGGTTTGGTACATTACCGTTCTCGATGAGTGGAATAGAGTCAATAGTTGTTGAAGAAGTCCAACGGCGGAGAGTGGTTCCCTCCTGGTTCGTATTCACGCCCGAACTTGAAAGCATATCAAGCAACATTGAGTTGTCGAGCATTGAATTGTAGAGAATCATCTTCATCTGCGCCTTTGTCAATTGGTCAACACTCTCTACACCCCAGATATTGTTGCCGCCATTGAAGAAACGCTTGAACGCCTCGTCATCCGCAACAAACAAAGTCTTGCTACCGGTGTGGGCAAGTGTCTCTTTCTCACCCAGACTGTCGATGATTGCAACAAAGTTTGAGTAACTGTGCTCTGCAGTTCCCTTCTTGAGGAACTCATAGACACTTGAACCCAACCATTCAGGGTCGCCCGGGTCATCGTAAGGATAAACATCAAGCCAATCCTGACATGACTGCATTGAGCCACCGACAAAAAGCATAAAAATCGCAAGAAGCGACGATACGCCAAATTTAGTTAAACGGTGTTTGAACATAAGTACAAAATTATTAATTATTATTTTTTGTTTTTTTCCAACATTTCGCATTGGGGCGCACTTACCCCATAGTTAACGTGCAAAAATAAGACTTTTAAATAAATTTTCGCACAAATAACTGTTTTTTTTCGGTCGCAAAGATGTTTTTTCACAGTTGAGAAAAAAGAATCTTCCGTTTTAATGCGAAAAACGCAAAAAAACGGAAGAAAAACTCTTTTATACTTTTTAACAAATGTTTGTTAAAATATCACCTTTTTAGTGAGAGTATTTAACATTTACAACACCCCCTTTTACCACCTCGGCGAACTCATGAGGCGTGATTGAAACCGGCTCTACCATAAACTCGGGGACGTTGTATGAACGGTCAAAAAAGTCATAGAATTCACTCTCGGCCTGTGGTAGCAGAAAGGCCTTGTCGCTAGTGCCATCATCGTTAATATGTGCTATATACAGACGGCTGTAATTGGTGTCGTCACGACGGCTGGCAAAGAGAATCCATTTGCCGGTACTGCTCCACGAGTGATAACTCTCGGGGAAATCGGAGTTCGCTGCAACCAACGGACGGTGCTCACCGGTTGCCAGGTCCAGCACATAAAGGTCGGCATCCTTGTGCCAAATGTGGAAACAGCCATACTCGGCCAAAGCAAAGAGCAGATAACGCCCGCAAGGCGACACGCGCGGAAACGTGGCACTCTTGCCCATTGCCGAAGCCGCAAACACAGTATCAACCGCACCGAACTCGCCCGTATGAGGATTCCAGGGACGTCGCAGGATATCGTATTTGATATCCCTGTAATTGCGTATCATATTCTCCACATGCGGCACATCATCGCGCTTTGGGAAATATGCCGAACAGTAGTAGAGCATCTCGCCATCGGGCGACCAAGCAGGGAACACCTCAAGACAATCAGGGTCTTTGGCAACGTGAGAGACCGTCTCATTCACAGGGTCGTATATTATGACATCACTTGCCTGGTCCTGCACCTCGACCTTGTTCGGGTTCTTGGTATGGAAAATCTGGCCGGTATTGTTCACAGAATAGGCCACCACATCATACTTGGGGTTAAAGAAGGGATACACACCGGCAGAAATGGTAGAATCGGTCTTCATATTCACCTTCTTGGCCTTGCCGTTATGCACAAACACTGTGCCGCCAAGATGCTGACGCACGTGGAACTGCATATTGTCGGTCCTGTAGTTCTTGTACGCATGACAGTTGATGCACTGGCCATCGGGCTCTGAGGTTACAAACTTATTACTGTATATGACACTCTCGTCAAAGTTTGAAAGGTTGCGTTGCGAAATAGTCAGTTTCTCATACGCGACATACGAAGGCGGGATTAGCCTGTACGATATATAATTATCGATGCTGTCACCCGATACAATGATTGAGAACGGCTGAAATCTTTTCCAGCCACCATTGTCGGCATACACCTCTACCCTCACCGTATCATCTACCGCCTGCGCCAGCAGCGCGCTCCACTCATCTACTGCAGGTGCCACCTCGCGTCCACCACAGACAAGCGACCTGTCACCGGCCTTGAAGCAAGTTACAAAATCGTCACCCTCCTCGTTTATTCCAAAAACAAGCGGCGCTATATTGCAGGGCACCACAACATCCGAGTAATCGGGGTAGATAGACGGGGCTGTTACCAGCGCGTCATACCTTGCAGGCACCTGCGGCTGTGGTGAGCATGCCACAAGGACAAGCGACACTGCCACAACAATATATTTCAGTTTCTCTTTCATAGTCAATATCCTTACAAGTGTCAATTGGTTTTTATATTACGCACAAAGAAGTAGAAATAGAAGTAGGTCTCGCCAAAATCCTCTTTAAAGAATGGCGCCATCTCCTCCTCGCTCTTCCCCTTATGCTGGGATACCAGTTGCATGAATTTTGTCATTTTTCCATTAGTACCTACCGAAATAAATTTGTCAATAAATGCTTTGGGTACCTGCACCGTACGCCCCTTGTCTACATTCATAAACAAAAGAGCCGCC
>JAEIGA010005670.1_pt1 | contig 19033 bp, 18 predicted proteins | sample 9270691 | NCBI WGS metagenome assembly JAEIGA01 (sample SAMN17057246, study PRJNA624740) | gut metagenome | biome: biome; isolation source: fecal sample | host: Bos grunniens | place: China: Xizang | collected 2019 | reverse complement strand
CGGAGCTCTCTTGGCCAAGGGTCGCCTGCTCGGCGTGCAGTTTTCGGCCCTCTTTACCGATGAACTCTACCTAAAGATCGGCCGCCATGCCGTGCGGGAGGCTCGGCGCATCCGCGATGCCTTTGCCCGCGCAGGTTATGCGGCTGCCATCGACTCCCCCACCAACCAACAATTCTTCCGCCTGCCCAACGCGCTGATCGACCGCCTGGCCCAAGAGGTTGCCTTCGACTATTGGGGCCCGCGCGGCGAGAGCGAGAGCACCATTCGCCTCGTAACGAGCTGGGCTACACGCCCCGAGGATGTGGATCGGCTGGTGGAATTGGTCGCTCGCGAGCGGTAATTTCGCCCCCGAGGAGGGTCGGGCGAGAAGTTTTTCCCATCGTTTTTTGCTTTTCCGCCAAAAAGTTATTACTTTTGCACCGCTTTAGTGCGCATGCGCACAACCAAGGATGGTTCCGTAGCTCAGTTGGATAGAGCAACAGCCTTCTAAGCTGTGGGTCGAGCGTTCGAACCGCTCCGGAATCACAAAGAAGAGGAGTCAAGATTTTGACTCCTCTTCTTTGTGATTAAGTATTGACATTCCCCCTAAATCCCCCTTTGTCAAAGGGGGACTTGTCGCTTCGCTCCAATTACGCCTGCCGTGTTATCGCCGAGCCGACGCAGTGAAAGACGAGCGATAGCGAAGTCAATCCCGCCGTCAAATAATGCTTGTGCTCACCCTACGAAGAATTCCCGAGCGGAAGGCGTAAACGAAGCACGCCGACAAGCGTGCGAAGTAACCAACCGCCAAACCATCTGCAAATCCAACCGCAAAGCCAACCAGGAAGCCCCTCTCCAGACACAAAAAATTTCGTCCCTCATGCAATATTCTGAAAGGGGCAGCCGTTTTATGGTTGAAAGAAGAGCAAACAATAGACTTTAAACCAAATGCCTATGGAGGAAATGGACACCTGTGCATCGAACAATTTATCGGACGAGGAGCTTTTTTTCAACGAGGTGATCTGCGGGGAGACTGACCTACTCTACCTGGACTGCTACCTGCGCGACCTGCTCCGCCCCAGATAAAACGGTGAGGTTTTGGGTTGACTCATTCGTTTTTTTAATGGTTAATTTTTTGATGCCGAGGGCACGGGAAATCCCCGTGCCCTCATTTTTAGGGGAGGGGCACAACGCGCATCGCCGAGGGGGACAAAAAACTCCCCGACCAGATGCGATCGGGGAGCGAAAATAAACTGTGTTTGTGTTGTCTATTCGGCCGAAGCGGCAAGGGGCGAAGCCTGCGTGTAGGTGCGTGCAGCGAGCTCCTTGTCGAGTTGGTACATGCCGTACTTATCCCCCTCGACGGACTCCACGGCGAAGATCATATCGCGGGCCGACTCCTCCTCCTCTACCTGCTCGTTGACAAACCAAACCAGCATATTGGACGAGGCGAAATCACGATCCTCCATAGCGATGGCAGCCAGGTTGTTGATCAAGCCCGTCACCACTCGCTCGTGCTTCAGGGTCTCCTGATACATTTCGAGTACCGAATTCCACTGCGTGCGCACCTCGGCAATGGGTTTCAGCTCCACCTTGCAGTCGCGCGACGAGAGGTAGTTCATCAGAATACGAGCGTGATCCTGCTCCTCGAGCCACTGAACATAGAACCAATTGGCCACCCCTTTCAAGCCTTTGTTCTCGGCATCGAGCGACATCGAAAGGTAGAGGTAGGCCGACCACAGCTCGGCATTGATCTGCTCATTGATAGCAGCATGTAACTTGGGGCTTAACATAATGGTAAAAATTTTTGGGTTTTGAAATAGTTTGTTTGCGTTGTAGGCTTTGGGGGGCGGAAGAGGAGCTAAAGCTCCGTCTTCCACAGGCCATGCAGGTTGCAGTACTCGTAGACCGCCAGGGGCTTGGCATCGCCATGGCAGATCACCGCCTCAGGCTTATCGCTCAGGTTTACGCGAATACCACCGCGATCGGTCTCCACATAGATAAAGGCGATGTGGTGCTCCTCGAGCATCGGGTGGGCGACACTGCCGACCTCGACCTTGATGGTCTTCTCGTCAAGGCGCGTCACCACGGGCAGGTGCTTCTCACCGCTGGCATCCACCGTGTTGGGGATCAGCTCCTCCATCTTCTCGCCGCAGCATACCACGGGCACCTTCGAATCTACTACCTTCTCAATCACATTACCGCAGTGGCGGCACTTATAAAACTTCGTTGCCATAATTTTCATTTTTTTAGGTTGTTATCTACTTTTTGTTTTTGTTCTCACATTTCGGAGCTCCCCTCTTTTCGGGATCGAGCCCCTTATCTTGTTTTTCCTACTGCAAAGATAATACAACGCAATACCTAAAAGCAATGGTTTTCAATCGAAGTTTCTGATAATGCTATAAATTGGGCTTATCGGGCAAAAAGGGCTGCTAAACCAAACGGTCAAGCAGCCCTCTCTTTAGTTGTCTCCTTGTCGATTAGAATTGCTTGAGGAGGTTGACCATTTCGATGGCGGTGTTCATCGTGTCGAAGCCCTTGTTGCCGCTCTTCGTGCCGGCACGCTCCACGGCCTGCTCGATCGAGTCGGTCGTGAGGATGCCGAAGATCACCGGCACTCCCGTCTCCAAGCCCACATGGGCCACCCCCTTCGTCGCCTCGTTGGCCACCATATCGAAGTGGGGCGTGGCACCGCGGATCACGGCACCCAGGCACAACACGGCATCATACTTGCCACTCTGTGCCATCTTCTTCGCGGCCAACGGAATCTCGAAAGCTCCGGGAACATAGGCCACCGCAAGGTTCTCCTTATCGCCTCCGTGGCGCACAAAAGCATCTACAGCCCCCTCGAGCAGCTTGCCCGTGATAAAATCGTTGAAACGAGCCGCTACAATACCGATCTTCTGACCCTCGGCCAGCAATTTTCCTTCAATTACATTCATGGTTTTCTCTTATTTTAAATTTTGATTTACTTCTCGTTCTCCTCCAGGTGGAGCAGGTGGCCCATCTTTTTGCACTTGGTCTGCATATAGAAGGCATTCTCCTCCTTGCAGCTCATCTCGATCGGCTCGCGACCTACGATCTCCAGCCCATAGCCATCCAGCCCCTTGATCTTCATCGGGTTATTGGTCATCAGGACAAGTTTCTTGAGACCCAGATCGGCCAGGATCTCGGCCCCCGTGCCATATTCGCGCAGGTCGGCCTCGAAGCCCAGGGCCAGGTTGGCCTCCACCGTATCGAGCCCCTCGTCCTGCAGGTGGTAGGCGCGGAGTTTGTTGATCAGGCCGATGCCGCGGCCCTCCTGACGCAGGTAGACCACCACGCCGCGCCCCTCCTTCTCGATGCGGCGCAACGCCTCGGCCAACTGCTCGCCGCAATCGCAGCGCAACGAACCGAAGGCATCACCCGTCAAGCACTCCGAGTGGACACGACACAATACAGGCTCCGAGGTGGCCACATCGCCCTTCACCAAGGCCACATGGTGCTCTCCCGTGATCTTGTTCACATAGCCGTAGGCGCGGAAGCGGCCGTAGCGGGTGGGCATCTCGGCCTCCGTGACACGCTCCACCAATCGCTCCGTATGGCGGCGGTAGGCGATCAGGTCGGCTACCGTGGTAATGCAAAGTTTATGCTTCTTGGCAAACTCGATAAGCTCCGTGGTACGCATCATCGTACCATCCTCGCGCATGATCTCGCAGCAGAGGCCGCACTCCTTCAGTCCGGCAATACGCATCAGGTCGACCGTGGCCTCGGTGTGGCCGGTACGCACCAGCACACCCCCGTCGCGGGCTTGAAGAGGAAACATGTGGCCCGGACGGCGGAAGTCGCGGGGCTTTGCCCCCTCCTCCACACACTTCATGGCCGTGATCGAACGCTCCACGGCCGAGATTCCCGTCGTGGTCTCCACATGGTCGATCGAAACGGTGAAGGCCGTCGAGTGGTTGTCGGTATTCTCCACCACCATCTGCTTCAGGTCGAGTTTCTCACACAACTCGCGGCTCATGGGCATGCAGATCAACCCCTTGGCATGGCAAGCCATGAAGTTGACATTCTCGGTCGTAGCAAACTCGGCCGCGCAGACCAGGTCGCCCTCATTCTCACGATCGGGATCGTCGATCACCACAATGTTCTCTCCGCGGCGCAACGCCTCGGCCGCCTCCTCGATCGTATTAAACTGAAATTTCTCCATTGCTAATTCTCTCTATACTTTACTCTATATTTCAACTTCATTCCTTATAATGTGTGCAAGACGGGGTCGCATTAGAATCCATGCTCGCGCAAAAAGTCGAGCGTAAGGCCCTCCACAGGGGCCTTGCCCATGAGTTTCTCGACATATTTGACGATCATGTCGCACTCCAAATTGACCGACTCTCCGATGCGTCGGCAATGCAGCGTCGTGGCGGCTTGGGTGTGGGGAATCAGCGACACCGAAAAGGTGTGCTCCGTAACACGCGCCACCGTCAGGCTCACGCCATCAATGGCAATCGACCCCTTCTGCACCACATAGCGCAACACCGACTGCGGGGCCTCGAAGGTAAGCCACAACGCCGTGTCATCCTCCCTGCGATCCACCAAGCGACCCGTGGCATCGATATGCCCCGACACCAGGTGGCCTCCCAGACGGGTCGAGAGGGTCAGGGCACGCTCCAGATTGACCCCATCACCTGCCTTCAACTCCCCCAACGCGGTACGCTCCACCGTCTCGGGCATCACATCGGCCTCGAAACGCCCCTCCTGCAGGCGCGTTACCGTGAGGCAGACCCCGTTAGTAGCGATGCTATCGCCTACCTCGGTCCCCTGCAAGACCTTCTCGGCACGAATCGTAAGGGTAAAACTGCGGGCTCCGCGTCGCAACGAAACCACCTCACCCATCTCCTCGACAATTCCTGTAAACATAGGCTATGCGCGTTTGATCAATCCGTGAATCATGAGATCCTCGCCGAAGTGCTCCACCTCGAGCCCCTCGAGCTCCACCGCCTCAGCCATGCGCTCGATGCCGCGCCCTCCGATCGGGCTCTTCGACTCAGCTCCTCCTACGAGTTTCGGAGCCACAAAGCAGACCACCTCGTCCACCAAGCCTGCGGCAAGGAGCGAATAGTTGACCTCCCCGCCCCCTTCGACCAGCACCGAGTCGATGCCCGTAGCCCCGATCTTCTGCATCAGATCGGCCATCGAGAGGTGTCCCTCCTCCTCAGCGCAGCACCAAGTCTCGACACCCGCCTTATGGAGGGCCTCCAAACGGCTCTTCTCGGCCTTGGCCGTATGGGCCACAATGGTGCGCTGGTCGAGTGCCGTACGCACCAATTGTGACTGCAACGAGATACGAGCCGAGGTATCGGCCACGATGCGAATTGGCTGGCGATGCTCGCCCTCCAGGCGGCAATTGAGCATCGGATCATCGGCCTCCACGGTACCTATACCCACCAGGATGGCCATCAGCGACGAACGCATCTCATGGACACGATGACGCGCCTCCTCACCCGTCACCCAACGCGAATCGCCCGTACGGGTGGCAATCTTGCCATCGAGAGTCATAGCCGACTTCATTACCACCCAAGGGTGCTTCGTGGTGATGTATTTCAAGAAGATGCGGTTCTGGTAGCGGAGTTCCTCCTCCAGCACACCGCTCTCGACCTCGATCCCCGCCTCGCGGAGCTTCTCGATTCCCTTGCCCGCCACCAGCGGATTGGGGTCGGTCAGGCCGACCACCACACGGCGTATTCCAGCCGCAATCACCGCCTCGGTACAGGGCGGGGTTTTGCCGTGGTGGCAACAGGGTTCGAGCGTAACATACATCGTGGCTCCCGATGCGGGCTCCGAGCAACGCGCCAAGGCGTTGCGCTCGGCATGCAGGCCACCCCACTGCTCGTGCCAGCCGGCACCGATGATGCGCCCATTGCGCACAATCACCGCACCCACCAACGGATTGGGGTTCACCGCCCCTTCACCACGCAGGGCAAGCTCCATGGCTCGCCGCATAAACCGAAGATCTTCGTTTGTTGCCATCTTTTTCTCTTTTTGGTTATTCTTATCCACACGGGATCTTCCTCGCAAGAGGGGTTCTCCAATACCCGGGCCCCTCCGCCAAAACAAAACAGCCCCGCAGGATTGCTCCTCGGGGCGTAGTCTTTTGAGATTTCGAGCCTAAACGATCAGCCGGCAACTACGGTCTCCGAAGTTCAACGGAGTTCCCGCACGCCACGTCATCGTTCGGCCACAAGAGCTTCACAATCGTGTTGCAAGGCCGCCTTTTCTCACTCTCCTCTCTCACATCCGGACTCTGACCGTCGGCATCGGAATTTCACCGATTCGGCCGAGACCGCGGGGTTTTCGTTCCAACCTTAAGAAGCCCGTTTACAACCAGCCTCTCAACATCCTCCCCCCCTTCTCCGGTCTCGGGTCGCGGGCTCTCACCGCCGGTGGGGATTTCCACCCCGCCCCGAAAGGATAGGCAAAGATAATAAAATATTGCGACAAAACACAAAGTTGCGACCAAAAAAAGATAAATCCGCCCTATTCAGCCAACGGATCGGTCGATACCACCTCCTCGAACTCCTCCTCCGACACCGGCACCGAGTCGGCATCGAGTTCGGCCGCATCACGCACCGAAGCAGCCAACCGCTTCTTGATCTTCACATTGAGCCCCACCATGCGTTCACCCAGGCGCACCAGGTTGTTGTTTCCCTGGGTAAATCGCTTATAGGCCTCGTCGTAGGAGCCCTGGGCCGTCTTCAACCCCTTCTCGACCCCTTGCAGTGCCTCGCTAAAGGCCACCAGTTGGTCGTACATCTTCGAACCACACTCGGCAATGTTGCGTGTGTTACGCTCCAGGTCGCTACGCTGCCAAAGGTTGTCAACCAACTTTAAGAGGGCAAAGAGGTTTGTGGGCGAGGAGATGATTACCTTGCGCTTGTAGGCATCGGCCCAGATCGCCGGATCGGCCTGCATGGCGGCCAGGAAGGCCGATTCGTTGGGGATGAACATCACCACGAAATCGGGAGAGCAGGCCATCAGTGCCTGATAGCTCTTGGCCGAGAGTTCCAAGACATGCTTTCGGACCGACTCCACATGGAGTTTGAGTTGCTGGGCACGCTCGGCGGGATCCTCCGCGGCGGCATGGTTCGCATAGGCCGTCAGCGAGGTCTTTGAGTCGATGACAATCTGCTTTTTATCGGGCAGACTGAGGATCACATCGGGGCGCACATTCTCCCCGGCCTCATTTTTGAATGTGTCCTGCGTCTGATAATGAACCCCTTTGATCAGGTTCGACGACGAGAGGATCGTATCGAGAATCATCTCCCCGAAGTCGCCCTGCACCTTCGAATCACCCTTCAGGGCGCGCGTGAGGTTGGTGGTCTCGGTCGTGATGCGGTGGTTGAGCTCCATGAGGTGCTTCAGCTCGTTTTTGAGGGCTCCGTGCTGCTCGGCCTCCGTGGCATAGATCTTTTCGACTCGCTCACGGAAATCGGCGATATTCTGCTTAAACGGCTTGAGCAACGAGTCCAAAGACTCCTTGTTTGTCTCGCGGAAAGAGCGCGACTGCTCGCCTAGGACATCGGAAGCCAAGGTCTTGAATTGCAGACGCATCGCCTCCTCGGCCTTGGCTCGCTCCTCCTGCGAAAGGGTGTGGCGCTCCTGCTCCTCCCGAAGGCGCAACTCAGAGGCCTCGAGTTTGGCCACCAAGGCGGCACGGTCGGCAATCGCCTCTCGCAACTGCACCTCCGATTTCAAGGCGCGCTCCTCGGCTGCTAAGATCCGCTCTTGGAGCGTACGACGCTCGGCCTCCGCCTGCATCTCGGCACGAGACAAAGCCCCCTGCGCTTGTTGTAATTCAGCCCCCTGCGCTACTGCACGACTTCGACTGCGCATCAAGAGCACAAGAAGCGCAAGAAATCCTACGACCAAAAGGGCCGAAAAGGCGTATAAAATTGTTGTCATCATCATTTCATTCGATTTGCTAACAAAGATACAAAATAATTCAGGATTCAAAATTCAAAATTCAAAATTATTTCCATTCCCTCCCTAATTTCACCAATGTATTACCATAATACGAAAACAATTTATCGTTTTTCGATACTTTTTTTTTGTTTTTCAAATTTTATTCACTAACTTTGTCAAAGAAAGGTGAACGGAAGCGAGCAGGGAACTAAAATTCCAGACCCGGAGGGTTCATGCACGCTCACAAAGAAAACGAAAACCCAAAAAGGCAAATTTAAGACAAAGTTTTTTTCAAATATAAATAGGTATCCCCGATTTTTAGGGCCTATTTATTGAAAAATCGAAATATTTTGCAAAATATATGTACTATGTATTGCATAATACAGATAAAAACATATATCTTTGCATCGTAAAAGAATAACAAATCAAACAAAAAAGGAATATGAAACGACTTTTCACTCTGCTGTTTGTGCTGATTATCGGCACCATGCAACTCTTTGCCGCCCGACAATCGGCCACCTCGGGACGGGTAGTCAACGCCCAAGGCGAGCCCATCGCCTTCGCCACGGTGGTACTGCTCGCAGGCGAAGAGCAGGTAGATGGCCTGGCCAGCGAGAGCGACGGCAGCTTCACGCTGACAGCCCCTGCGGGCCGCTACACCCTGCGCATCCAATATGTGGGCTACGAACCGCTTACGCGCGAAGTGGAGTTGCCCCAGGAGAGCGACCTGGGCGAGTTGATCCTCACCGAATCCTCGACCGAAATCGAAGAGGTAGTCGTCAAGGCGCAACTCATCCGCCGCGAGGCCGACCGTTTTGTGGTCGATGTAGCCAACTCGCCCGTAGCCGTCGGCAAGGACGGCGTGGAGCTCCTGAAGACCGCCCCGGGCGTGTGGATGCAGGAGGACGGGATCTCGATCAACGGCTCGGGAGGCACAAAGGTCTACATCAACGAGCGCGAACTGAAGATGGAGGGGGCCCAGCTGGTACAATACCTGCGTTCGCTACGCGCCGAAGATGTACAACGCATCGAGGTAGTACCCCAATCGGGAGCCGACTACGATGCCAACTCCTCGGCCGGTATCATCCGCATTACGCTCAAAAAGCGCCGCGACGACGGATTGATGGGATCGGCCTCCTACAACATTACTTATGGAAAGTATCAGACGATGCACAACCCCTACCTCACGCTCAACTACAACCGCGGAGGTTGGAACCTCTATGCCTCGGGGTGGGCTAACTTGGGCTCGCAGGAGGCCCTCTCGGAGGAGAAGACCGAGTACCTGCTGCGCGACATGTCGCTCGAGGCGAACACCCAAATGGAGGAGCAGGCGCGTTCGGCCGGAGGTAAAGCAGGCCTGGTCTACGACTTCAACCCGCGCCACTCATTGGGAGCCGAATTCGAGTATTGGCACAACGGCGACAAGGGCGAGACCCCCTCGACCACCCGCATCCGCCAGGGAGAGTTTTCGAGTTACAACGAGGGTATCTTCCGCACCCATTCCACGATCGACAACTACTCGGCCTCGCTGAGCTACATCTACCGCCTCGACACCCTGGGCTCCACCTTCAAAGTATTGAGCGACTACACCCACCGCTCCATTGGCGACCGTTCCGACAACGAGACCCACAAACACATGGCCGGCACGGTACGCGACTCACTCTACTATGAGCAGACCTCGAGCCAATACGATATCATTACGGCAACGGTGGCCCTCGACAAGGCCCTCTCGGCCAACTGGCGCATCAAGGGCGGGGCGAAATACACGCGCAACGAAACCTCGAACGATGCCCTCTATCGCGTGTGGGAGCAGGAGGCGTGGCGACCCAACAGCGTGGAGGATTACACGATCCGCTACACGGAAAACATCGGAGCCCTCTATGTGATCGCCTCGGGCTCCATCGGTCGCTTCTCACTCTCGGCCGGCCTGCGCGGCGAATACACCTACACCTCGGGGCGCGGAGAGAGTTTCGAGCAGGAGTACTTCTCGCTCTTCCCGAATGCACACCTCTCGTGGCGAATGGACAAGAAGGGCAAGCACTCGCTCGTGGGCTCCTACTCGCGCACGATCAACCGCCCCAACTTTTGGGACCTCACCCCCGCCCGTCAGGCCATCAGCGACTACTCCTACCAGACCGGCAACCCGGATCTGAAGCCCGCCTTCAACAACCAATACTCATTGACCCTGGTCATGTGGCATCGCTACTCGCTCACGGCCGGAGTGACGAACCAGACGGACGGCATCTCGCAGGTGGTGATCACCGACCCGCGTGACCCCGACATGCTGATCCTCACACGCCACAACATGCCCGACTACAATTGGTACTATGTAACCCTCTCGGCACCGGCACAGGTGACGAAGTGGTGGCAGTGGAACACGAACCTGAACTACATGTGCTTGGGAGAGCGCATGACGGCCGACTCACCGCTGCAACACCACCACAACCTGAACTGGTACAGTTCGATGACCTTCCAACTGCCCAAGAAGTTCATCCTCGAGTGCTCCTACAACGGCATGACCGGCATGGCGATCAGCAACATGAGTGTCGGCAGTTTCCACAGCCTGAACTTTTCAGTCAAGAAACGGCTGCTGAAGGATCGCCTGACCCTCACCCTCTCGGCCAACAATGTATTGGGCTTGACACAGGATATCACCGCCTCGCAACCCGATTTCCACCGCACCTACCGGATCCAACAGGCGTGGAGTGACCGCAGTTTCCGCTTCGGGATCAACTACAACTTCCAGGCCGGCAAGAGTTTCCACTCGAAATCCGTGGAGCGCGGCTCGGCCGAGGAGCAGAGCCGCATGTAAATGGGCTTCGCGGAGTAAAAAAGTTTCCATTTGCGCATTGCCCATTGCTCTTTTATTCGTACCTTTGCCCGACTTATGGCCGATTACAAGAACATAAACATTCGCAACAAGCGAGCAACCTTCGACTACGAGATTCTCGAAGAGTATATCGCCGGCGTGGTGCTGGTGGGTACCGAGATCAAATCGGTGCGCCTGGGCAAGGTGGCCCTGACCGACTCCTACTGCTACTTCAGCGACGGAGAGCTTTGGATTCGCGGGGTCAATATCGCCGAATATGCCTGGGGCACCTGCAACAACCACACCCCGAAACGCGACCGCAAGTTGCTACTGAACCGCAAAGAGCTCAACAAGTTGGAGCGATCGTTGCAGGATCGCGGCCTCACGGTGGTGGGTCTGCGCCTCTTCCTCAACGAACGAGGCTTGGTGAAGATCGTCATCGGCCTGGCCAAGGGACGCAAGTCCTACGACAAGCGCGAGTATCTGAAGGAAAACGATGCCAAGCGCGAGATGGATAAGGTAATGAAGAGTTACAGAAGATAAGCAAGATGGCACTGATTCTGCTGATAGAGACCGGCACCGACATCTGTTCGGTGGGCATTGCACGCGACGGCGAGTTGTTGTCGCTGCGCGAGAGCGACGAGGGGCGCGACCACGCCAAAAAGGTAGCCTGCTTTGTCGATGAATTGTTACGCGAAACGGGCGTGCAACCCGATGAGCTGGATGCCGTGGCTGTGGGCATGGGCCCCGGCTCTTACACGGGCTTGCGCATCGGAGTATCGTTTGCCAAGGGGCTCTGCTACGGACTCGAGAAGCCGCTGATCGCCATCGGATCGCTCGATGCCCTGGCAGCTGTGGCTCGCGAGGACTACGAGGCGGGAATTTTGGATATCGACGCTTGGGAGGGCGCACGCCTATGCCCCATGGTCGATGCCCGTCGTATGGAGGTCTACACCCAAATCTTCGATACGCAGGGGAGCCCCCTCACGGAGGTCTCGGCCGAGGTGATTGGCGAGGAGAGCTTCCTCGAATTCCGCCACAAAGAGGGACAACCACTGGTGATCTTCGGCAACGGAGCCGCCAAGTGTCGCGAACTGCTTCCCGATGCCCATTGGGTGCAGGTGGCCCCCTCGGCACGCGGCCTGGCACGTCCGGCGCAAGAGGCCTTCGATGCCGGAAAGTTTGAGGATGTAGCCTACTTCGAGCCCTTCTACCTAAAGGATTTCATCGTGATCCCGTCGAAGAAGAGGCCTCTCGTATAGCAAGAAAGCAACGGAGGCTGTGTCCGCAAAAGGGCGCAGCCTCCGCTTTATTCCAAAAGAAGAGAAACCATTAGAACAAAATATAGGCTATGGAATCAATCCTACTGTTTTTGCAGGAGTACCACCTGTTGGGGTTGGTGATCGGCATCTCGACCTTTCTGATCATCGGCCTGTTCCATCCGGTGGTGATCCAATGCGAATACCATTTCGGCACCGGATGTTGGTGGTGGTTTTTGCTGCTCGGTTTGGTGGGCGTGGGCTTGTCGATTTGGGTAGACAACATCCTCTACTCCACCCTACTCGGAGTCTTCTCCTTCTCCTCGTTTTGGACCATCAAGGAGATTTTTGACCAAAAGAAACGGGTAGAAAAGGGGTGGTTCCCTCGAAACCCGAAACGCCAACAAAAGTAAGCATAGAGAGATGATGACCATCGAAGGTTTGACCGTCGAATTTGGCGGCACCACCCTATTCAAAGATATTTCGTTTCAAATCAACGCCGGCGACCGCATCGCCCTGATGGGCAAGAATGGCGCGGGCAAGAGTACCCTGCTGAAGATCCTGGCCGGCGTGCGCAACGCCACGCGAGGCTCGGTGTCGGTACCCAAGGAGTGCGTGGTGGCCTACCTCCCGCAGCACCTGATGACCGAGGACGGACGCACCGTGCGCGAGGAGGCCTCGCAGGCCTTTGCCCATCTACTCGAGACCGAGGCCGAGATCAACCGCATCAACGAGGTACTGGGCATCCGCACCGACTACGAAAGTGAGGAGTACATGGCACTCATCGAGCGGGTAAGCGAACTCAGCGAAAAGTTCTACGCCATCGACATGACCCACTTCGAAGAGGATGTCGAGAAGACCCTCTTGGGCTTGGGCTTCAAGCGCTCCGACCTGGATCACCCCACGTCGGAGTTCAGCGGCGGATGGCGCATGCGCATCGAGTTGGCCAAGCTGTTGCTCAAGAACCCCGATGTGCTGCTACTCGACGAGCCGACGAACCACCTCGACATCGAGAGTATCCTTTGGTTGGAGAACTTCATCAAGAACTCCTCGAAGGCCGTGGTCGTGATCAGCCACGACCGTCGCTTCGTAGATGCCATCACCACGCGCACCATTGAGATCACCATGGGGCGCATCTACGACTACAAGGCCTCCTACAGCCACTACCTCGAACTCCGCAAGGAGCGTCGCGAACAGCAGCAGAAGCAGTATGAGGAGCAGCAGAAGATGATCCAAGAGACCAAGGAGTTTATCGAGCGCTTCAAGGGCACCTACTCCAAGACACTGCAGGTGCAGAGCCGCGTGAAGATGCTCGAGAAGTTGGAGATCATCGAGGTAGACGAGGAGGATACGTCGGCCCTACGCCTGAAGTTTCCACCCTCACCCCGCAGCGGATCCTTCCCGGTACAGGCCGACGGGGTCGGCAAGGCCTTTGGCGAGAAGCGGGTCTTCTCGAACGCCTCGTTTGTCTTGGAGCGTGGCGACAAGGTGGCCTTTGTGGGGCGAAACGGAGAGGGTAAATCGACCCTTGTGAAGTGCATCATGAACGAGTTGGACCACGAGGGCACCCTGACCCTCGGCCACAATGTCCAGGTGGCCTACTTCGCCCAAAACCAGGCCTCGCTGCTGGACGAGAACATCACCGTCTTCCAGACCATCGACGACATCGCCAAGGGGGATGTGCGCCTAAAGATCCGCGACATGCTGGGTGCCTTTATGTTCGGAGGCGAGGAGAGCACCAAGAAGGTGAAGGTACTTTCGGGAGGAGAGCGTACGCGCCTGGCCATCTTAAAGTTGTTGCTCGAGCCGGTCAACCTGCTGATCCTCGACGAGCCGACCAACCACCTCGATCTCAAGACAAAAGATATTCTCAAGCAAGCCCTGCAGGATTACGACGGCACCCTGATTCTGGTGAGCCACGACCGCGATTTCCTCGATGGCCTGGTGAGCAAGGTCTACGAGTTTGGCGATGGTCGCGTGCGCGAGCACCTCTGCGGCATCAACGAGTTCCTCGAAACCAAGCAATTGGAGCATTTGCAGGATATCGAGCGCAAATAACAAGAGGCATTGCATGCGGTGTCCGCACAAGAAGGGGCAGTCTTGAAGACTGCCCCTTCTTGTTCTTTTCACGGGTCAAGATCCGCCTACGCGGGTTGGTTTTCGGGAATCTCGAGTTGATAGGCATCGCGGTCGGCACCGCTCTCGAGGACGATGCGGCCGCAGGGGTGAAATCCGTGGCGCGCAAGGAGTCGCTGCATCGGAAGGTTTTGGCGATGGGTGTCGACGCGGATATTTTCAACGCTGCGACGAATGGACTCGGCAAAGCAAAAACGAAGAAACTCTCCCGCCAGGCCACGCCCCTTCATGGCAGGATCGACCACCAAGCGATGCACCACCCCATAGGGGGCCTCGTTGAGCCATTGCCCCTCGAAGATCGCGCGATAGGTGGGCTCGCCATCGAACGAAAGACAGCCCGTGAGCACCACCCTGCCCTCGCACTCCCCCACATAACTATTGCCACGCCGGACATCTTCCTCAAATACGGCGGGGGTGGGATAGCCGTCCTGCCACTGATCGATCCCGCGGGAGCGGAACCACGCCTGGGCGGCTGCGACCAACTCCATGATGCGCTCGATGTCGGCAGGGAGGGTTTTTCGAAAGGTTAGATTCATCGGATGGAATAACTTTTAAGTTCGCGTTGCAAGCTCTTCTCGCACCCTCCGACACACGCATCGAGCAGGGCATGGAATCGGGGCGAATGGTTGAAATGAACCGTGTGGCAAAGCTCGTGCAAGAGGACAAAGTCGCGCAAATGTTCGGGCAGAGTCATCAAAAAGAGACTCAACGAAAGGTTCCCTCGGGCCGTGCAACAGCCCCACTTGGTACGGGCGGCTCGAATCGTAACACGCCCGTAACGAAAGCCAAAACGGGCCGCCAACTCCGCGACACGCACCGGCAATTCGGCCTTGGCCTGCTGACGCAGGGCCTCAATCTCCTCTAAGGAGTAACGCTTGGAGGGATTGGCCGCCCGTCGCGCCTGCATCCGCTCGCGAGTCATCTCAACCCACGCCACCCGCTCCTCCAAAAAGGCGAGCACCCGCGCCTGACTCAGCCCCGAAGGGAAACTCAGACGCACCTCGCCCGAGGGCTTGACCGAGAGGGTCAGCCTGCGGGCCCGAGGATTTTGAGCCAAGGCTACCGACCCGAGGATCGGGTGTGTGTAATGGGAGGTCAAGGGCCGGCTATCCGATTCGCTGTCGAACCACCTCAAAGAGCATCACCGCAGCGGCCGCCGAGACATTGAGCGACTCGATGTGGCCGATCAAAGGGATGGCCAACTGCTCGTCGCAGAGTTTCAAGAGCTCCTTCGAGATACCCGTATCCTCCGAACCCATCACAATCACCGTAGGTTTGCGGAAATCGGCATCGTAGAGCAATTTGCGGCTCTTCTCGGTAGCGGCCACCACCTGAAAACCCTCCAACTGGAGTTGCTTGGCGGTGTTGCGCAACGAACCCACACGGCAGACGGGGATGGTGGTCAGGGCTCCGGCTGAAGAGCGGATGGCCTCGGCATTCACCGGGGCCGAATTCTTCAACGGGGTGATCAGGCCGTGGGCTCCGGCACACTCGGCCGAACGGGCGATGGCACCGAAGTTACGCACATCGGTTACTCCGTCGAAGAGGACGATGAGCGGGGTCTCATCCTCGGGCACACGCTCCAAAATATCCTGCAACTCCACATACTCGATGGCGGCAATCTGAGCCACCACGCCCTGGTGGTTGCCCTTGGTCAGGCGGTTGAGTTTCTCGACGGGCACCTCCTGCCAACGCAGGTGATGGCGCATGCAGAGATCCTTCAACTCCTGCATAAGCGGCCCCTCGGCCCCTTTGCGGATGTAGAGTTTTTCAATTTGCTTGCGTACCTCGATGGCCTCGGCCACGGGACGAATACCAAAAATCAGGTTGTTATCCATCTCTATACTATTGTTCTTCGGTTAATTCCAATTCATAACTCGTCTTCTCCCACTCGTGCATGAGCCGCTCGTATTGCGCCTTCAGGGCGTTGTAGGCAACGTAGTCGGCTTCGACATACTCCGTGGCGGCGGCCAACTTCTCGTCCCATGCGGCAATCTCCCGCTCCACCTCGGCCAACTCAGCCTCCACCGCCTCGACCGCCTTGCGGAGTTTGCGCACCTGCTTCTCCTGCTCCTTCTTCTGCTCGTAACTCAATTTGCCGGTCGAAGCCTCCTTCGGGGCGGCCGCCACGGCGGGAACAGCCTTGCGCTCCACCTCGCGCAACGACTCCAACTTACGCTTCTCGAGGAAGTAGTAGATGCCACCCAGGTACTCCTTCACTCCACCATCGCGGAACTCGTAGACCTTGTCGACCATACCGTCGAGGAATTCTCGATCGTGCGAAACCACGACCACCGTACCGTCGTACTTCAAGAGCGCACTCTTGAGGATATCCTTCGAACGCATATCCATGTGGTTCGTCGGCTCGTCCAAGACCAGCAGGTTGTGGGGCTCGAGCATCAGCGAGGCCAAGGCCAAGCGCGAACGCTCGCCACCCGAAAGCACCTTCACCTTCTTCTCAACATCCTCCCCACGGAAGAGGAAGGCACCCAAGATATCTCTCAAACGAGTACGAATGTCGCCCACGGCCACCTTGTCCAAGGTGTCGTAGACCGTGATCTCGCCATTCATCAGATCCTCCTGGTTCTGAGCATAGTATCCGATATTGACATTGGCCCCCAAACGGATCGAACCCTCGGTCGGGGTCAGTTGTCCGATCAGCATACGCGCCAAGGTAGTTTTTCCCTCACCATTACGCCCCACCAAGGCAATCTTGTCGCCCTTCGAGATGGTGAACTCGGCCCCGCTGAATACATGCTTACGACCAAACGACATCCCGAGCTCCTTCAACTCGGCCACCACCTGGCCCGAGCGGGGTGCCGGCGGGAATTTGATATTCAAGGTGGCCAAATCCTCCTCATCCACCTCGATGCGGTCGAGCTTCTCGAGCTGTTTGATGCGCGACTGCACCTGGTTCGACTTGGTGGGCTTGTAGCGGAACTTCTCGATGAACTCCTCGGTCTTTTCGATGAGTCGCTGCTGGTTCTCGTAGGCAGCCAGCTGCTGCTCCCTGCGCTCGGCGCGGAGCTCCACGAATTTCGAATAAGGCACCTTGTAGTCGTAGATCTTGCCGAGCGAAAGCTCCACGGTGCGGTTCGTCACATTGTCCAAAAAGGCTCGGTCGTGCGAAATGACAAGCACCGCTCCGTTGTAGTTCTTCAGGTACTCCTCCAGCCACTGAATCGACTCGATGTCGAGGTGGTTCGTCGGCTCGTCCAACAAAAAGATCGAAGGACGACGCAACAGCAACTTCGCCAACTCGATACGCATACGCCAACCGCCCGAAAATTCACTCGTGGCACGCCCGAAATCCTCGCGCCGAAAGCCGAGGCCCAGCAGGGTCTTCTCGATGTCGGCATCACGCGTCTCGCCGCCCAGGATGTGGTAGCGGTCGTTGGCATCGTTCAGACGGTGCAGCAGTTCAGCATAGGCCTCCGACTCGTAGTCATCACGCTCGCCGATCTCCAAGGTCAGCCGCTCAATCTCGGCCTCGAGCCGGAGCACCTCGTCAAAGGCCTTGGCCGTCTCCTCCGCCAGGGTGGTGGTATCGGCCACCTTCATCTGTTGGGGGAGGTAGCCCACCGTACAGTCAGCATTCTTCGTTACGGCGCCCGATGTGGGCTGCTGATCGCCGATAATCAGGCGCAACAAGGTGGTCTTACCCGCTCCGTTCTTGCCGACCAGACCGATGCGGTCCTTCGGGTTGATCAAAAACGAGATATTATCGAAGAGGGTCCACCCTCCGTAGCTGACCGTAAGGCTATCGAGCGAAATCATTGAATTGGCTTATGGGTTTTATTGTGTAGGATCGGGGCGTTCTACTCAAAGGTTGAAAACCTACGCCTCCAAAATCTTGATAATCTCCTCCTCGGGCGAGGGAGCCTTGAAGACGGCGCTTCCGGCCACCAGGGCCTCGGCTCCGGCATCGAAGAGCTCACGGGCATTCTTCGACGAGACCCCACCATCAACCTCGATCATCGCCTTCGATCCAGTCTGCTCGATGAGTCGCTTCAGCTCGGCCACCTTCTCGGTCGAGCCCTCAATGAAACTCTGGCCTCCGAATCCGGGCTCTACGGACATCACAAGCACCAACTCGATCTGCGGCAACCACTCACGCAGCGACTCCACGGGGGTCTTGGGCTTGATCGAAATACCGGCTTTGGCTCCGGCCTTGTGGATCAGATCGATGCACTCCTGCACCTTGTCGGTGGCCTCGATATGAAAGGTAACATAGTGGGAACCAGCCTTCACAAAACGCTCCACATACTTCTCGGGCTCGACAATCATCAGGTGGGTGTCAATCACCTTCTCGGTCGCCTTCGTAATGGCAGCCAGCACCGGGAAGCCGAACGAAATGTTGGGGACAAAGACGCCATCCATCACATCAATATGGAACCACTCGGCACGGCTGCGGTCGATCATCTGCGTGTCGCGCTCCAGGTGGCCGAAGTCGGCCGAGAGCATCGAAGGGGATACAATACGAGTCATTATTTTCGGACTTTAAGGTTTTTAGGTTGTTTTATCTTACAAAGGTAAGAAATAATTAGGAATTCGGCGTAAGGAACCCCGATTTTTTTAATCCCCGGCGTAGCCTCCCACCGAAAATCCTCCTCGCACCTGCAAAAGGGGCAGGGTCGGGGGAGTGCATCCGGTGAAGGACGCACGGTGTGCAAACAGAAAATAAACAGAAAGATGGTACCCGAGGGTACTTCGAAAGATAAAAGAATTAGTTACCTTAACCCAACCCTACCTGCGCCCAAAGAGAACAAATTCAGTGCCAAAAACAACAAGCCGCAGCAGTTGGAAGAGTGATTACAACAGGAGGCGGTCGACCTTTTTGGCGAGTTGAACCTTGGCCGAGTTGAGCATCGAGAGGCGTTGCAAGATATCGGTGAGCTGCTCCTCGGTGAGT